>SMUZ01040975.1_pt1 | contig 10910 bp, 8 predicted proteins | sample 2456421 | NCBI WGS metagenome assembly SMUZ01 (sample SAMN11095932, study PRJNA526329) | marine sediment metagenome | biome: Marine sediment; feature: Surficial sediment; material: Deep marine sediment; isolation source: Hadal surficial sediment | place: Pacific Ocean | collected 2014-11 | depth 0-1... | reverse complement strand
GCTTATCGCCGCCGATCTTGTCGAAGGTCTGGCGCAGCCAGCGCTCGATCGAGGCGGCGGTGTGCAGGTCGTTGAAGCGGATGTTGAACGAGGCCGAGGTCCGGTCGGGGATCAGGTTGGTCGCCGCATTGCCGGTGTCGATGGTGCTGATCTCGATGGCCGAGGGCTGGAAGTGGTCGGTGCCCTCGTCCAGGCCCTTCTCGGTGATCGCTCCCAGCATCTCGAGCAGCCTCGGGATCGGGTTGTCGGCGAGGTGGCCGTAGGCGGTATGGCCCTGGGTGCCAAAGACCGTGAGATGGCCCACCAGGCTGCCGCGCCGGCCGATCTTGATCATATCGCCCAGTTTCTCCGGGTTCGTCGGCTCGCCGACCAGGCAGACATCGAGCGCCTCCCCCCGCTCCCCGAGCCAATCCAGCACCTTGACCGTGCCGTTGATGGCCAACCCCTCCTCGTCGCCGGTGATCAGAAGGCTGATCGAGCCGTCGAAGCCGTCCGGGCGTTGGGCCAGGAACCGGGCCAGCGCGGCGACGAAACTGGCGATGGCGCCCTTCATGTCGGCGGCGCCCCGGCCGCAAAGATGGCCGTCGACGATCTCGGCGCCGAACGGGTCGGTGTCCCAGCCTTCGGGGTTGCCCACCGGCACCACGTCGGTGTGCCCGGCGAAACAGAAATTGGGCGAGGCCTCGCCGAGGCGGGCGTAAAGGTTGGCGACATCCGCCGTGCCTTCCTCCGAGAAAACCAGCTTGTGGCAGGAAAAGCCGAGCTCTTCGAGCGTCGCCTCGAGGACATCCAGCGCCCCGGCGTCGTCTGGCGTCACCGACGGGCAGCGGATCAACGCCCTGGCCAGTCCAAGGGGTTCGGTCAGCGGCGTCATTCGCGCAACAGATCGTTGATCGAGGTCTTCGAGCGGGTCCGCTCGTCCACCTGCTTGACGATGACCGCGCAGTAAAGCCCGGGCCCGGGACTGCCGTCGGCGAATGCCTTGCCCGGCAGGGAGCCTGGCACCACCACCGAAAAGGCCGGCACCCGGCCCTGGTGCACCTCGCCGGTGTCGCGGTTGACGATCTTGGTGGAGGCGCCGATGAAGACCCCCATGGAGATGACCGCGCCGGTCTCGACGATGACGCCCTCGGCGATCTCGCTGCGGGCGCCGATGAAGCAATTGTCCTCGACGATGACGGGCTCCGCCTGCAAGGGCTCGAGTACGCCGCCGATGCCGACGCCGCCGGAGATGTGGCAGTTCTCGCCGATCTGGGCGCAGGATCCGATGGTCGCCCAGGTGTCGACCATGGTGCCGGCGCCGATGTAGGCGCCGAGATTGACGAAGCACGGCATCAGCACGGCGCCCGGCGCGATGAAGGCCGAGCGGCGCACCACGCACGTGGGCACGGCGCGAAAGCCGGCGGCGCGAAAGCGGGCGTCGTCCCAGCCGGCGAACTTCGAGGGCAGCTTGTCGAACCACGGGGCGTCGCCGCGCACGGGGTCCGTCGGCCCGCCGGGGATGGGGGCCATGTCGTAAAGACGGAAGGACAGGATCACCGCCTTCTTGATCCACTGATGCACGCGCCAGGCGCCATCGGTCTTCTCGGCGATGCGCAGCCGACCGGCGTCGAGGGCATCGAGGATCGCTTCGACGGCGTCGCGCGCTTCGCCACCGGTATCGGGACCGATGGTCTCGCGTGACTCCCAGGCGGCGTCGATAATCGATTGCAGGCTCTTTTCGTCCATCCGCTCGTCTTCGATAAAGGGCGATCAGGAAAGGGTGAGAACATGCGCAAGGCTCAGGTTCCTGTCAACCGTCGCCCGGCCATCGCCGGCTCATCCAGGGCATCGCCCTGGCGCCCGGCGGGGGACGTTAACCATGGCGTCCAGTGGTTTCCGCCGTCCCGGGCCATGGGAAGGCCCTGGAACCCAAGGTTTCCGCGGGTTTGAGAGGGTCAATTCCGGCCCTCCATGTAACGCTTCCTTAAGTAGGGCGAGGGTACCCTATACGGTGGTTAGAGGTCTGTTCAAAACACGGATTATCGGCCGTTTCGCGACCGCGGCGGGGCTCAGGTCCCCGGCGGCGCGGGCCGGTGATCGGATTTTGGTGTGAAATGGCTCGAGGGCAAAATAGCGAAGCTTCATGGGACGGTCAGGCGCGCGCCCTGCGCGCCGACCGGGACCGGTATGCCGCGCTCGCATTCTGCGCCTCGGACATGCTGCTCGAACTCACCCCGAATTTGACCGTGGCCTTCGCCGCCGGCGCCACCTTGGCGTTGACGGGCAGTGCGCCCGAGGATCTTCAGGGTCTTTCCTTTATCGACATCGTGGCGCCGAGGGACCGTCCCCTGGTGCGCGAGATCATGAAACACGCCGCCGCCGGGCACCGCCTCGAGAGCGTCATCATCCACCTCGACGGGCCGGACGGCGACACGCCGCCGCTGACGCTGCTCGGCTGTCATTTGCCCGATATGGGCGGCCATTATTATCTGGCGTTGAGGGTGGGGCCGGGAGGCCTGCTATTCGGCATGGAGGAGGAACCCGCCGCCAGGAGGGAAAACAGCCTTACCGGAGCGCTGAGTTTCGCCGAGACGACCGGCGAATGTCTGCTTGCCGGCCGTGAGGCCGGCAAGGAGTACGCGCTGACGCTGCTCAGGCTCGAGAATCTTCTCGAGTTGCGGGCGCGGCTCGACGACCGGGCCAAGCATGAGTTGATGTCCACCGTCAGCAGGTGTTTCAGGGCGGAAGCCGTCGACGACCATATGGCCGGGCAGTTCGCCGATGAAAGTTACGGACTTGTCCACGCCAGGGGCAAGAACGTCGATGGGCTGTGCGCGCATCTGCAAGAGTTTACCCGCAAGTTGGACCCGGAGAATGCCGGCGTGACGGTCCGTTCGGCGACGCTCGAGATGGACGTCGCCGATATGAGCGAATCGGATTCGGTCAAGGCGCTGGCCTATACGATCAACCGCTTCTGCACCGAGGACGCCGAGGGATTCGCCGTCGACAACCTGTCCGCCGCCCTGACCGCCATGATGGGCGATACGGTCAGCAGGATGACCGAATTCAAAACCGTGGTGACCAAGTCGAACTTCGAATTGGCCTTCCAGCCCGTGGTCGATCTGGCGACGCGCAGCCCCCACCATTACGAGGTGCTGGCCCGGTTCAGCGCCTTCGGGGACCGCATCACCCCCTATGGCGCCATCACCTTCGCCGAACAGACCGGGATGGTCTGTGACTTCGACCTCGCCATGTGCGCCAAGGTGATCGACTGGCTCACCGAGACCCGCCGTAATGGACGGGATTACATGGTGGCCGTGAACATCTCCGGCAGCTCGATCGGGTCTCCGGCTTTCGTCAGGGCCCTGCAGAGGCTGTTGGCGAAGCACGAAGAATTGCGCGACAAGATTCTGTTCGAGATCACCGAATCGGCCAAGATCGTGGACCTCGAAGCCGTCAACCGGTCGGTCCAGAGCCTGCGCCAGGCCGGCCACAAGGTCTGTCTCGACGACTTCGGCGCCGGCGCGGCGGCCTTCCAGTACCTCAGGGCACTGGATGTGGATGTCGTCAAGATCGACGGCGCTTACGTACGCGACGCTCTCTCGACGGGGAAGGGAAGAGCATTCCTGAAAGCGATGGCAGGCCTTTGCAACGATCTCGGGATCGCCACCGTCGCCGAGATGGTGGAGGAGGAGGAATGCATCGGGTTCCTTCTCGAGTGCGGCGTCGACTTTGGCCAAGGTTATCTTTTCGGCAGGCCGTCCGCGGATATCACCACCTTCGACGAGACCGGCGGGGAAAACGACCCGAACGAAGAGTTTCCACCGACGGCCAAAAAAGCCAGTGGACGGAGGTAGGATGAGAATTCCGCGGCTCCTACGGCGATGGCGCCGGGGCGGCGGAAAATCAGGTCCAGCGAAAGCCGCCCTGGGCATGCTTTTCGATTCGGGAAATGTGTTGTCACGTTATCCCGGCCCGGCCATGTTCGTGGATGGGGAAGGGCGGGTGCTCGCCAGCAACGGATGGGGCGCCGGGGAAGCCGAAGCGTCCCGGCTGGTGGCGCACCCGGCGGTCGCCAAAGCCATCTCCGAGTCCCTCGCCGACAATGCCGCCAGGGTCGAGGCCGTCGTAGTGCCCGAAGCGGCTTCCGGCGGGCGAGTAGAGTTGACGATCCTTCCCATGGGGGACGGAACCTCCGCCCTGGTACTGGGCCGTAACGTCGTGCTCGAACACAATCTGCGCACGGCCCTGGTGGAGTCGCGCCAGCGTTACAAGGATCTGGTGGAGATCTCCAGCGACTTCGCGTGGGAGACCGATGCCGGCGGGGTGTTCGCCTTCGTATCACCCCAGGGCGCTTTGGGATACCGGGCGGAGGAATTGGTGGGCCGGCCGCCCAGTGACTTCTTCGTCGAGGAATGGGGCGCGCCGATGCCGATGCCCTTTACCGCCACCGATGCGCTGGCCGATGTCGAGCTGTGGTTCCGCCGCGCCGACGGGGCGCCGGCCTGTCTTTTGGCTTCATGCGTGCCTCTCCTCGGCGATGACGGGGAGTGGCTGGGCGCCCGTGGTGTGTGCCGCGACGTCACCGAGGCCCGCGAGCGCGATTCCGCCCTTGCCCGCGCCCGCAATCGCGAGCGGCTTCTGACCTACATGGTGCGCACCATGCGCGATGAGGTCGACCCCCTCGACATGCTGGGCGCCGCCGCCGCGGCGACGGCGCGGGCCCTGGCCGCCAGCGGCTGCAGGATTTACCGGCGGGACATCGGGCCCGCCATCGTCCCGGCGGCGGAATTCGGCGATCTGCCAGATGCCGAGGCCACCGAGGCGCTGCTTCACAAGCTCGAGCGGACCCAGTTGCCGGTGACGGCGGAAATCGATGGCGGCCAAGGGCTGGCGATCGCCACCCGCTACCACCATGCGGTCAACGGCGCGATATTCCTATGGCGCCAGGCGGGCGGTATACCCTGGAGCGACAATGTTCGCGGGTTGCTCTTGGAAGTCGCCGACCAGCTCGGGATCGCCAACGAACAGATCGCCAACCACGAGAAGCTGCGGAAACTGTCCCGCACCGACGGGTTGACCGGATTGCTCAACCGGCGAACCTTCTTCAACGAAATCCGGCGCCGCTACGAGACCATCTCGGCCACGGACCATTCGGCGGTCCTGTTCTACTGTGACCTCGACAATTTCAAGCTGGTCAACGACCTTCATGGCCATCGACGGGGCGATGCGGCGCTGATCAGGCTGAGCGAGATCCTTCTTGCCAAGGTGCGTTCCGGAGACCTGGTTGCCCGCCTCGGCGGCGACGAGTTCGCCTGCTGGCTGGAGGGCGCAGACCTTCCTGTCGGCCAGGAAAGGGCGCGCGAGTTGCTGGATGCCTGCCGGGCTCTGGAGGACTTCTCCGGCGATCCCTTCCATCCCTTGACCGTATCGCTCGGTATCGCCGCCGTCGCGCCCGGCAGCGGAGAGAGCCTCGAAGACCTCATGGCCAGGGCCGATCAGGCCATGTACATGGCGAAGCACGGCGGCAAGGGCCGGTTCGATATCGCCCCCCCGCCCGCGGCGGCGGCGGAGAGAAGGGCGGCCGTGCCATGAAGGCCTTGATGCTCCGCTTGTTCGGCTGGGCCGGTTTCGGCGCCGACGCGACGCTCAGCTACGAGGAAACGAAGCAGCTTGCCCGCCACCCGAGCGCCAAGGTGCGCCGGTCCCTGGCGAATCGCGAAGATGTCCGTGCCGAGGTTCTCTACTACCTGGCGGAGGACGAATCGCCCGAGGTCCGCCGCAATATCGCCGTCAACGCCAATACACCGGCTCAGGCCTATCTTTTGCTGGCCCATGACCGCGACGACAGGGTTCGCTCCGATCTGGCTCTCAAGATCTCCCGGCTGATGCCGGAGTTGAGCCAGGACGAGCACGACCGCCTTCAGCAGACCACCTACGAGGTGCTGGAGGTTCTCGCCCGCGACCAGTTGACGAAGGTGCGCCAGATACTGGCCGAGACATTGAAGGACATTACCGCCGCGCCGCCCGGCGTGATCAAGCGCCTCGCCATGGACTCCGAGCCGTCCGTGGCCCAGCCCGTTCTTGAGTTCTCGCCTTTGCTGACCGACGAGGATCTGCTGGAAATCATCAAGAGCCTGCCGGTCAACGGCGGGCTGTCCGCGATCTCGCGCCGTAAGGAGGTCTCCTCCCGGGTCTCCGACGCCATCGTCGCCGCCGATGATGTTCCCGCCATCACCGAGCTTCTCGCCAATCCCAGCGCCCAGATTCGCGAGGAAACCCTCGACGGTCTGGTCGAGGGTTCGATCCAGGTCGAGGAGTGGCAATCGCCGCTCGCCCGCCGGCCGCTGCTGCCGAGGAAAGCGGTCAGGAAACTCGCTACCTTCGTCGCCGATTCCCTTCTCAAGGAACTGAGGAACCGCACCGACCTCGACCCCGAGGTATTGAACGAGGTGACCGAGGTCATGCACCAGCGTCTCGGCGATGACGGCGCGGCGGCGGATAATGGCGCCGCCACGGAGGTGGTCGACCAGACGGCGATGAAGATGGCGGCCGAGGAGCCGCTCCAGACTGTCCGTCGACTCCACGCCGAAGATAAGCTCGACGAGGATCGCGTCGCCGAGGCGTTGGGTACGGGGAATCACGAATTCGTCACCTTGGCGCTGGCGCTCAAGTCCGGCGTGGGGAAACGGGTGGTCGAAAGGGTGAGTTCGGCGCAGAGCGCCAAGGGAATCACGGCGCTGACGTGGAAGTCAGGGTTCTCCATGCGATTCGCCGTCCAACTGCAAACCCGTTTCGCCCATGTCGGCATCGGCGAGGTGCTCAACGCCAAGGACGGCGTCGATTATCCGCTCTCGAAAGACGAGATGGAGTGGCTGATGGAATTCTTCGCCACCTGAGGCGCCCATACCTCCTGGGTAGGTGCCCCCTTTCAGTAAGCTTTTTCGATTGCCGGGATCGCCGGCGGCGCGGCCTTGGGGTCTAATCCCGGTGAATCAGCGTGCCGATGCCGTGGGGCGTGAAGATCTCCAGGAGCAGCGCGTGCGGCACCGTGCCGTCCATGATGACGGCGGCGTCCACCCGGCCCTCGACGGCCAAGGCGCAGGTCTCGACCTTGGGGATCATGCCGCCGGTTATGGTGCCGTCCTTGATGTACTTCCTTGCCGCGCTCACCGACATCTCGGCGATCACCTCGCCCGACGTGTCCAGTACGCCCTTGACATCGGTCAGCATCAACAGCCTGGTGGCGTCGACCGCCGGCGCCAGGGTGCCGGCGAGGGTATCGGCGTTGATGTTGTAGGTCTCGCCCTTCCGCCCGACGCCGATGGGGGCGATGACCGGGATGATGTCGGTTTCCTCGAAGGTGGTCAGGATGTGGGGGTTGATCCGGTAGGGTTCGCCGACGAAGCCGAGATCGAGAATCTTCTCGATGTTGGAATCGCTCTCGCGGTGGGTGCGGCGCAGCTTGCGCGCCTCGATCAGGTTGGCGTCCTTGCCCGACAGGCCGACCGCCTTGCCGCCGGCCTCGTTGATCGAGGTGACGATCTGCTTGTTGATCGATCCCGAGAGCACCATTTCGACGATTTCCACCGTGTCGCGGTCGGTCACCCTGAGGCCGTCGATGAACGAGCTCTTGATCTTCAGGCGCTCGAGCATTTCGCCGATCTGCGGCCCGCCGCCGTGAACGACGACGGGATTGATGCCGACCTGCTTGAGCAACACGACATCGCGGGCGAAAGGCCCGGCCAACTTGGGGTCGCCCATGGCATGGCCGCCGTATTTGATGACGAAGGTCTCTCCGGCATAGCGGCGCATATAGGGCAGCGCCTCGGAAAGGGTCTTCGCCTTGGCGAGCCAGACGTCGTCGGATGTGCCTTTGCGTTTCATGGCGGCGGACTCTTCTATGAAAGTAAGTACTAGCCCAATCGGGCGGGCCTCGCCAGCGCCGCGAGGGCGCGGCGCAAGGCCTCGATCCCGTCGCCCTTCCGCGCGCTGGTAATGATGATGTCGGGGTGTGCCGCCGCATGGGCCGAGAGCTCCCGGCCGAGACTCTCCTCGACGCCAAGAAGCATCTCGGGCTTGACCTTGTCGGCCTTGGTCAGGATCACCTGGTAGGACACCGCCGCCTCGTCCAGCATCGCCATGACGGCGCCGTCGCTCGTCTTTAGCCCGTGACGCGCGTCCACCAGCAGGCACAGGCGGCGCAGGTTCGGCCGGCCCCGGAAGTAGGCCTCGACCAGCCGGGTCCACGCCCGCACCCTGGTCCTGGCCACGCGCGCGTAACCGTAACCGGGAAGGTCGACCAGGACCAGCCGCCCGCCGAGGGCAAAGAAGTTGATCTGCTGGGTGCGGCCCGGCGCCCGGGATGTCCGCGCCAGCCTCCGCTGTCCGGTCAACGCGTTGATCAGGCTCGATTTACCGACATTGGAACGTCCCGCGAAGGCCACTTCCGGCAGCTCCAGATCCGGCAGCTGATAGGGCTTGGCGGCGGCCGTCACGAAGGCGCATTGCTGGGCGAACAGCCAGCGGGCGAAATCCGGATCGCGCTCGGCGCCGTCGTCCTTATCCTCGCCCGGCGGGTTCTCGACGCGGCCCACCTCGCCCACGGCCCGGCTAGGTCCTGGCTTTGGATTTCGACGGGGACGTCGTCTTCTTCTTCTTCGACGGCAAGGCCCCTGAGCGCTTCATGATGACCCATTGCTGGGCCATCGACAGCACGTTGTTCCACGCCCAGTAAATCACCAGGCCCGCCGGGAAGGGCGCCAGCAAGATGGTGAACATGATCGGCATGAACATGAAGATCTTGGCCTGTATCGGATCGGCCGGCTGCGGGTTGAGCCTCATCTGCAGGAACATGGAAAGCCCCATGATCAGCGGCCAGGCGCCGAGCAAGAGGAATTCAGGCGGGGTGAACGGGATCAACCCGAAGAGGTTGAAGATGGTCGTCGGATCGCGCGCGGAGAGATCCTGGATCCAGCCATAGAAGGGCGCGTGGCGCATCTCGATGGAAACGAACAACACCTTGTAAAGCGCGAAGAACACCGGAATCTGGATGATCATGGGCGCGCAGCCCGCAGCCGGATTGGCCTTTTCCCGCTTGTAGAGCTCCATCATCTCCTGGTTTATGCGCGTCTTGTCGTCCTTGAAGCGCTCTTTGATCTTCACCATCTCCGGCTGCAGTATCTTCATCTTGCTCATGGCCCTGTAGGATTTGTTGGCGAGCGGGAAGAACAGGATTTTGACCAGGACCGTCAGCAACAGGATGGCGAGGCCGAAATTGCCCAAGAGGTCGTGGCAGTAGGCGAGGGCGTAGAAGAACGGCTTGGTGAGGAAGAAGTACCAGCCGAAGTCGATCGCCAGGTCCAGGCGCTGGACCTTGAGCCGCCGCAGCTCGGGATCCTTCAGGCCGAGGGGAAAACCGGCGAATTCGTAGTCGGCATAGGCATCGAGGAGCTTCACCTCCTTGGCGCCGGCGAAGAAGTGGCTTTCGACTTCGGCGTTCGTGCCCGGCCTCACGGTCAGGCCGGGGCCGCGGTAGTCCACTTGGTACTTCTGGTCCTTCTCGTTATCATTGGTGGCGCTGTGGACGAACCTGGTCTCCACGCTTTGCTTTTGGTCGGGCACCAGGGCGGCGAGCCAGTATTTGTCGGTGATGCCGATCCATCCCCCCTGGGTGTTCTGGACGATCTTCCCGGAGTCCTTGAGATCGTCGTAGTCGATCTCCTTGAGGGTGCCGTTGAAAACGCCGAGCGGCCCTTCGTGGAGGATGAAGTAGCCAAGGGTCTCGGGCGTGCCGGTGCGCGAAATGAAGCCATAGGGGTATAGCGTGAGCGACGATTTGGAACGGTTCTCGACCCGCTGGGTCACCGTGAACATATAATATTCATCGAGCGCATAGGTGCGGGTGAACCTGAGCCCCTCGCCGTTGTCCCAGCTCAGCTTCACCGGCCGGGACGGTGTCAGCGTCTTGATATCCGCCCGCCACGGCGTGTCCGGGCCCGGCACCTTGACCTTCCGGTCCGACGGCGCCCAGCCGAACTGGACGAAATAGGGAAAATCCGAACCCGGTGGAGAGAACAGGCGTATCTGCCCGTTCTTGGCATCGATGTCCTGGCGGTAATCGACCAGCGTCAGATCGTCGACGCGGCCGCCGGTCAGGGATATCGAACCGTTCAGCCGGGGCGAATCGATCCTCACCCTGGGGGTCGATCGGAGCCGTTCCGCCCCGAGGCGCTCTCGACCCCCGGGACCCGGCGCCTCGGGCGTGACGCCGGACAGCCGGGGCGTGGCGGGCGCCGTCGGAATGGACGGGCTTGCCCCGGGCGCGGCCCCGGGCGCTCCCGGACGGTCCGCCCGCGGCCCCCTGCGCGACGGCGCCGACGGTTCCCGGCCCGGAGTGCCGGTCTGCTCCGATATGGCCTGTTGGCGCGCCTTTTCCTTTTCCGCCTTGGGATTGACGTAAAAGGTCTGGAAGGCGAACAAGATGGCCACGGCTAAGACGATGGCGAGGAGGGTGTTGCGCTGGTCGCTCATGAAGACTTAGGTGTGTGGATGAGAGATGGCGCCGATTGCCGCCGCCCGTCGGCGGCGTTTGTCATCGCCGCGATGGCCCTCGCGCGCGCTCGAGTGGTCATCGTCCGGCACCGGATCGACCCCCGCCGCGCCCCAGGGGTGGCAGCGCGACAACCGCCTGAGCGCAAGCCACCCGCCACGTACCGCCCCCAACCGGCCAACCGCCTCGAGCGCGTAATGGGAACAGCTCGGATAGAAGCGGCAGCTTGGGGTGAGGAGCGGGGAGATCACGAACTGATAGCCCCGGATCAGGCCCAAGGCGAGTAGGCGGAGAAAACCACCCATGACCGTGCCGATAAACCTCATCTGCGATCCACCTTGCCTTCTCTCGCACGCTGCTCGCGAGAGAAGGCAAG
>SMUZ01041767.1_pt1 | contig 10925 bp, 8 predicted proteins | sample 2456421 | NCBI WGS metagenome assembly SMUZ01 (sample SAMN11095932, study PRJNA526329) | marine sediment metagenome | biome: Marine sediment; feature: Surficial sediment; material: Deep marine sediment; isolation source: Hadal surficial sediment | place: Pacific Ocean | collected 2014-11 | depth 0-1... | reverse complement strand
GCGCTCGAGCCGACGAGCGGGCTGCTGCAGAAGCTGGAAGATAGGTCGAATCGCGTCGGGTCTGCGCACGCGTCTCCCGCCCTGGCGCCCGGCGAAGAGGCGGTGTTGTTCTCGAGCGGAAGCCTGGACGGCGCCGCGGACGGAGGCGTCTGTGGCGAGCTTGCCCTGCTCGAGCTGGACACCGGCGTCGTGACCGGGCGCGGGCTCAACAGCGCGTGCGCCCCCCGGTCCGCTGCAGGTGTGGGCGTCCCCAAGGGGACCCGACCGTATTGGACCGTCGAGATCAACGCCGAGGCATGAGTCGCCAAGCAGGGCGCCCCCCCTACATGTAGCCTCGCGTCCCGCCCTTTTTCTTGACGCAGCGCGGCAATCCATGTACAGTATGCCGCATAGCGGCAATAATGCCGCATCGCGCTAACCACCGACGTCGAATGCCGAGAACCATCAAACGCTACGAGAGCCGCAAGCTCTACGACAGTGCGGAGAGCCGCTACGTCTCGCTGCAGGAAGTTGCCGCGTGGATCCGCGACGGGCAGCAGATCGAGGTCATCGACAACGCGACGGACGAAGTGGTCACCAGTCAGACCCTGGCTCAGATCATTCTCGACGAAGGACGGAGCGGGCGCGGACGGTTGTCGCCAGAGCTGTTGCACGATCTGGTGCGGGCCAGCGGCGAAAAGATTTCAAACGGCGTCACCCAGGTACAGAAGGGACTGCACCGCCTCGTGCGGGCCTCCTTCGACCGCCTGGGCCCGGTGAAGGAGGCGCGTGCGGAGATGCGCGCCCTGCGTCAGCGACTCGACCTGCTCGAGAAAACCCTGACGAATTTCGAGGCAGGACGCGAGAAGAAGCCGGGCGGACCTCGAGACGAGCAGAACGCCAACACGGAGGAGGCCTGATCATGGGTGCGAACGTAGAGACAGAGCCGGGCGCCACAGCCGACACCGAACCTGGGCCGAGCGCCCTCAAAAAGCTCTACCTGGCCATGCTGGGGGGCGGCATCGTGATCCTCGAGGAGAGTGGCAAGCTGTTCGAGTACCTGGTCGAGCGCGGTACGCCCCTCGAAGAGCCGGTGCGCCAGCATGTCGCCACCGCCCGCGAGACGATCGACCGCGCCGTGGACCGCGTGGTGAGCCGCCACACGGATCCGAAAGGGGTGGAGATCGCCGAGCTCTCGAAGGCGGCGGATCGCCTCCAGGAGCGGATGGATCGGCTGTAGCACGCGACACCTGATCCTGCCAATCGCCCGTCGTACCGGGAACGTAGGTGCCTCAACGATGACCATGCAGCAGTTCTTGACGATCACCGCCTCGACGCCGCCGCCAGCGCTGCGCCAGGCCATGGCCGCCGCGCTGGCCGTCGAACCAGCCCACCGACAGGAAGCCTATCCCCGCTTCTACGATCGGGTGCTCGACGCGCTGGGCCTGGCTGGCCAGCCGGACTCCGGGGCGTCGTCGTTCCAGGCTCGGCGCCGCGAGCTGGCTGCCTGAGCACCTGCACCTCACCATGCCACCGTCGGCAAGCCTGGCGTTGACCGCATAGACGGCGCTGTCACCTCACGGTCTGCACGCGCAGGCTGCGTCGCCCGTCGAGTCGACATCGACCCCTTCCTGGACCGACGGAGTGCCGGTTCAGCGAGGTGAATCAGCGCTGGTGCGTCATGCGGTGGACATTTGATTCTTGCGCCCCTATTCTGTGCCTGACTCCAAAGTACGAGACAGTTGAGTGCTCGACGTGTACACACCCAAGGAAACTCTCATGAACAGGTCGCACCTCAGAGTCCTGCTCTCCATCTCGGCGTTGGTCGTGTCGTTTTCGACCACCGCCCGTGCGGTCGAAGAACCGGTTCAACTGACTTCCGGACAGGTGTCCGGTGTAGAGCTGGACGGCGACGTGACCGTGTTTCGAGGCATCCCGTTTGCCGCTCCACCGGTTGGCGATCTGCGGTGGAAGGCGCCACAGCCTCCCATCCCCTGGCGGGGTGTGAGAGTGGCGGACACTTTTGGTGCCGCCTGCATGCAGCGCGGTCGACAACTGATGAGCGAAGACTGCCTGTACTTGAACGTGTGGACCACGGCCGACTCCGACCAGGACGCGCTACCCGTGATGGTGTGGATTCATGGTGGCGGTTGGACCTTTGGCACAAGTAGTAGTGCCAACTACGATGGTGTTGGCTTCGCCGACAAAGGCGTGGTGCTGGTGTCGGTCAACTACCGCATGAGCGCCTTTGGCTTCATGGCGCATCCCGCGCTGTCTGCCGAGTCGACACGAGCCGTCTCGGGCAACTACGGCATCCTGGACCATATCGCCGCTCTGGAATGGGTGCGCGACAACATCCGCGGCTTTGGTGGCGATCCCGACAACGTCACCATCTTCGGTGAGTCGGCGGGCGGCGCCAGCATCTACGCGCTGCTCGCCACGCCTCTGGCGACCGGCCTCTTTCATCGGGCCATCTCAGAGAGCACGTGGATTACGGGGACCAATCTGACTCACCTCACACGCCACAACGGCTTTTCCGACAGCGCCGAAGCGAGAGGTCAGCAGGCGATCGCCGACACGCTCACCGAGCTGGGCCGATCCACAGATGGCGACCTGCTGGCGACGATGCGAGCGATGTCGGCCGACGACGTCATCAGCATGCGTTTCGGCGTCTCGCTGGCCGAGGACGGCTGGGTGTTACCGAAGTCACCAGATGAGATTTTCAGCGACGGCTCTCACAACGTCGTCCCCCTGCTCGCCGGTGTGAACGACGGCGAAGGTCTGTTTTTTGTCAGGCCCGACCGCACCTTCTCCACACTGGAGGAACAGAAACAAGCGCGGCTGGAGGAATGGGGTGAGCATGGACAGGGCCTCGCCGCCTACTACCTTGCAAAGACGACGGAAGATATCTTCACCACCGAAGTCGACTACAGCACCGATTCCCTGTTTGCGCGGCCGAACCGACAGATTCTCACCGCGATGGCGAGCACATCGGCTGACACCTTCATGTATCTGTTTACGAGAAATCTGCGTGACCCCACCCAGCGGGCACCCCACGCCATGGAACTGAGTTATGTGTTTCAGACATTGCCCGATCAGGCCACCGAGGTGGACTGGAGAATCTCCGAGTTGATCAGCGACTACTGGGTGCAGTTCGCCACCACCGGCAACCCCAATCGCGAAGGCCTGCCGCAGTGGCCCACCTATGACGCGGACCGCCAGCAGCATCAGATCATTGGCGTGGACGTGGGTCAGGGCTCGAGCTTTCGACGCAAGGAGCTGGACGAGCTGGATCGCTATATCCAGGCGACCCACAACAGCGCGCGGCACTAGCGGCTACCTGACATCTCCTGCCGTGGCGGCACGGTCCAGGCGAACACGGCACCCGCGAGGTCTCACCATGTGGTCAATGCTGACACGGCACATCCTGTCCGGGGTCACTGCGAGCCTGGCGGTCACGCTTGCGGCGGCGGCTCCTGCCACCGCGCAAACAGCACCCCGCGGTGCGGCGCACCGAGAGTTCGCACTGGCCGGACAGGTGACCTCGACGGCGGACGGCCCGATGGAAGGGGTCGTCGTCACCGCGAAGCGACACGGCTCGACCATCGCGACGAGCGTGATCAGCGATGCTGACGGCCGGTATCGCTTTCCCGCCCACAAGCTGCAAGCGGGTCCGCATGCGCTCAGCATTCGCGCGGTCGGCTACGACCTGGACGGTCCGCGCGCCGTGGACGTTGGGGCGTCAGGCACGACGACGGTCGATCTGACCCTGCGCCCGACCCTCGATATCGAAGCGCAGCTGACCAACGCCGAGTGGCTCGAGAGCATCCCCGGGACAGAGCAGCAGAAAAGACTGTTCGAGTCCTGCGTGCGCTGCCACACCATCGACCGCGTCATGCGGTCGCGGTACGACGCCGAGGCATGGCTGCCGGTCCTGGAGCGGATGGACGGCTATGTGACGTCGGCGTTTCCCGGCAATCCGCAGCGACTTCCCGCGGGCCGGGTCACGCCCTTTGCCGAGCGGAGCGAGCGGCGGCAGGCGGCCCGGCGCCGGCAGGCCGACTACCTGGCCAGCATCAATCTGAGCTCCGGCGCACGGGGGTACGCCCTCGAGACGTTCCCCCGGCCGAGGGGCCGGTCCACGCGGGTCATCATCACGGAGTACGACCTGCCGGACAAGTCGAGAGCGCCGCACGACGCGGAAGTCGGTCCGGACGGCATGGTCTGGTACCCCGACTTCGGGCAGCAGTACCTGGGACGGCTCGATCCACGGACCGGTGAGGTCACCGAATACCAGGTGCCCGAGGCGAGACCCGGCAACCCGACCGGCATCCTGGCGCTACGGTTGGACAAAGATGGCAACCCCTGGGGCGGCAACATGTTCCAGGGATCCATCTTCAAGTTTGACCGCCGCACCGAGACGTTCCAGGTGTGGAAGGTGCCCGACGAGCTGGAGCAGCCGAGCGGGTCGCACGGGACCCGCATCTTGCAAGTGAATCACGCGGCGCCCGAGAGCTCCCATGTGGACGGCAAGGTGTGGCTGCAGAACCGGTCGATCGCCGGCGTGCACCGTCTCGACCTGGCGACCGGCGAGTTCGAAACGTTCGAGCCGTTTCTCGACTCGACGCGCCGGTCACACAACCTCTACGGGATCAGTCCGGACTCGCAGAACAACTTGTGGTTCATGGACTTCGCGAACGAGCACATCGGACGCATCGATGCCCGGACCGGGGACATCACCCTGTATGAGACACCCACCCTCGGGTCCCGCCCACGCCGAGGGACGGTCGACTCGCACGACCGCGTCTGGTACGCCGGATTCGGTGCGAGCGTGATCGGGATGTTCGACCCCCGGACCGAGGAGTTCCAGGAGTGGCGGCCGCCCACGCCGCGCACCAAACCGTACGATGTCGCCGTCGACAGGAACGGCGACGTCTGGACCGGCTCGATGTTCACCGACCGGGTGGTCCGGCTCATTCCGGACACCGGCGAGTTCATCGAGTATCTGCTGCCCCGGAAGGGTGTGAACATTCGACGGGTGTTCGTGGACGACGCGACCACACCGGTCACGTTCTGGATCGGCAGCAACCACGGGGCCTCGATCATCGCGCTCCAGGCCTTGGACTGATCCCGGCTCCCCTGACGGTTCCCTTATACGCCCGACAACAGCGGCAGATGACCCGTGCTGTCGCCGAACGTCTCCAGGTGCACGCCAAATTTCTCCACGAGGCTCAACGACAGGTTCGCCAGGGGGGTGCCCTTCGGATACACGAGGTGACGATTCCCCGTGAGCCCGTTCTCTGGCCCGCCGATGACGACGACCGGCACGCTGTAGTTGTTGTGCGTGTTGCCGTCGCTCATGCCGCTGCCGTACAGAATGACCGTGTGATCCAGCAGCGTGCCGTCGCCGTCGGAAATCGACTGCAGCTTGGTCAGGTAGTACGCGAGGGTCTCCACGTGATAGGTGTTCAACGTCGAGAAGTCCTTCATCTTGTCCGGATTGTTGCCATGGTGCGACATCGAGTGGTGCACCTCGGGCAGTCCAATCTCGGTGTACGAGCGATTGATGTTTTCTCGCGCCATCATGAACGACGTGACGCGGGTGATATCCGCCTGGAACGCCAGCACCTGCAGGTCGAACATCAGCTCGGCGTAGGCCTTGAACGTCTCCGGCACGCCGACCGGACGATCCGGGATCTCGAAATCGCTGTTGGACGACTCGGCCGTCGCGATCCGCTGCTCCACGTCGCGAATCGCACCGAGATACTCACCGAGCTTGGCGCGGTCGTGCCCGCCGAGCGTGCTCGAGAGCGTCGCGATCTCGCGCGACAGGCCGTCGAGAATGCTGCGGTCTTCCCGGACTCGAGCCAGACGCTCTTCGGGGGTGTCCCCGCCGCCGAACAGCCGCTCGAACACGAATCGTGGATTGGTCTCCGCCGGCAGCGGCATCGTCGGCGTCTTCCACGACATCGAGTTCATGTAGGCGCAGGCGTAGCCGTGGTCGCAGGCGCCGACGACGTCGTTGCGGTCCACCGAGACCTCCAGCGAGGACAGCTTCGAGTCGCGGCAGATGCGCGCGGCAATCATCTGATCGATCGTCGTGCCCGCCTGCACGTCCGCGCCTTCGGTCTGCTTCGGATGCACCGCACTCATGAACGCCGGCGCGGCGCGTGGATGCTGACCGCCGGAGTCACCCTGGTCGGTCGCCGGGAAGTTGTCCAGCCCGGTGAAGACGAGCGTCCGATGCCGGAACGGCTCGAGCGGTGTCAGGGTCGGCGAGAGCTCGAACCCCACGCCTTCGGTGGGCGGCGTCCAATCGAACATGTTGGCGCCGTTCCCGACATAGACCGCCGTGAACCGAGGCGCCCCCGGGGCCCTGGCCGACAGCGCGGGCACCATCGCGTCGAGGAACGGCAACGCCAGGGTGGCGCCCATGCCGCGAAGGAACGTCCGCCTGGGTAGCGCCAACTTTGTGATCACCATGGAAAATCCTCCCACTTCGAACAGGCCCGATAGTCAGGCCGCCATACCGTCGGTGACGCCTCGGCGCGCACGTGCGCGCCCGCGAGAAAGCGGAGCGGGGCTTTGGGCCCCCGCGAGCGACCGAGCCGGGGTGTGGGGCGGAGCCCCACGTAAGTCAACGCCCCATCCGCATCTGAAACGGCACGCTCGCGACAATTCCCTGGATGAGCGCGACGAAACGGTGGTTCTCGCCCGCGGCCTCTCGCTTGATCTGACGCACCGCAGGCGCATCGGTCGCGTCCAGCCCTCTCCCGAGTGCGTAGGTCAACAGCCTCTCGGTCACCGTCGTCACGAAGTCGTCCGAGCGGCTCAACAGCACCGCGCGGAGCTGGGTCGGGCCGTCGAACGTCGTACCGTCGGGCAACTCTGCCGACGCGTCGATCGGCAGGCCGGACGCATACACGTCTCTCCATTCCCCGATCGCGTCGAAATTTTCGAGCGCGAAGCCCAGCTGATCCATCTGCGCATGGCAGCTCGCACAGACCGGATTGGCCCGGTGCGCCGCCAGCTGCTCGCGCATCGGCCGCACCTTCCGCGGGTCCCGATCCTCGTCGAGGTCCGGCACGTTGGGCGGCGGCGGCGGCGGCGGCGCCCCCAGAATGTTGTCCAGAATCCACTTGCCGCGAATGACCGGCGACGTCCGATTCGCGCGCGAGGTGCCGGTCAGTATCGAGCCCTGGCCCAGCAGCCCGCGGCGCACGCTGTCGGCCGGGAGCGACACGCGTCTGAATCGTTCGCCGTACACGCCGCCAATGCCGTAGTGGGTGGCCAGCCGCTCGTTCAGGAACGTGTAGTCGGCATCCAGCAGGTCGATCACGCTACGATTCTCGCGGATGATGCTTTCGAAGAACAGCGTCGTCTCGCGCTCGAACGCGGTGCGCAGATTGTCGTCGAAGTGGAACAGCAGCTCCGGACTCGGCTGCAACCCTGCCACATTGCGGATGTGCAGCCATTGGCCGGCGAAGTTGTCGACCAGTGCTTGCGAGCGCGGGTCCGCGAGCAGGCGCCGCACCTGCTGCTGCAGCACCTCTGACCTGTGCAGCGTCTGCCGCACGGCCACATCCACCAGCTCGTCGTCCGGGATGCTGCTCCACAGGAAGAACGAGAGGCGCGAGGCCAGCTCGAGATCCGAGATGCGATACGGCGTGTTGGGCGCAACGGACGCCGGCTGATCCTCGAACCGGAACAGGAAGTTCGGGCTGACGAGAATGCCGCGCACCGCCAGCTCGATGCCCGACTCGAACCCGCCCGTGCTCGCGCCCTCGCGATACAGGGCCAGCGGACCCTCGAGATCGGCGTCGCTCACCGGGCGCCGATAGGCCCGCCGCGCGAGCGCCGAGATGATCGTGGTGGCGCAGGTCGCCTCATCCTCCTCGGCAGCCGATGCCGGCGTGCAGACGAACAGCGTGCGGCGGCTGGGCGACTCGCCGATGGACGCGGTCTCCGGTTGCGGGCCGGTAATCGTCACACTGGAAATCGCCGGCTCACCGTTGCCGGCTCGATACGGATCGCGACGCAGGTCCGGGTCGAACAGATCTTCGACGTAGGCCGAGGTCTTTGCGGCAAAGTACACCTGCACCAGATGCGAGCCGGCCTTCACCGGCACGCGGAACCGCAGGCGCTCCAGGACCATCTTGTGCCGCTCGTCTCCGCGCACACCCTCGAAGTCGAGTCCGCCCATCGTGCCGGTCCAGACCCTGACGTCGTCGAGGCTGACATCGAGCTGATGCGGCTCACGGGTGATACCCCGAAATCCCCCTTCGACGCCCCCCTCTGTCGGCCGCATTTCGAAGAGGTAGTCGCCGTCGGTCGGGAAGTAGTAGCGGAAGGTGGTGCCGCCGCGCGACCCGAACGGCAGATCGTCGCTGACGCGCGTGCCCTGATTGCGGTCGGTCGGCACGAAGATCGTCTCTGGCATTGGCGATCCCCGCGGCCGTCCAAGCGCCAGCTGACTGATCTTCGCGGCCGCGCCCAGATACCGCTCCGTCAACGCCGACGACAGCATGAGAGCATCGGCGTTGTTGTCGAACCCATACGCCGCGTTGTCTGCGGGCAGCAACGACGTCTCGATGTCGATCGCGAGCAGGTCGCGCACGGCGTTGCGATACTCAGTGCGGTTCAGGCGATGCAGCGTGGGCCGACCGGGGTTGGGATGCTCGAGCGCCGCACGGTCGAGCTGGGTCTCGAGCCAGGTCGCGACGCGGTTCGACACGGCCGTGTCGGGCCGCCGCCGTCCGGCGGGCGGCATCGCGCCGGTCCGAAGCTTGCGCACGACCTGTTCCCACACGTCCGGGCGTTCGCCCACCTGCGCCAGATCCAGCGTGTCGAGCGCCAGGCCGCCCACCCTCGCGCGCTGGTTGTGGCAGGTGATGCAGTACTGCTGCAACATGGCGCCCAGCGCCGGGTCGGCCGCCACCGCGCTCGGGGCGGGCGCCTGCGGTAGGACGGCGGGGCTCGCCTGCGGCGCCGCCCCTGTCACCTGCACGTCGGACGTGATGGCGACGACGACGCACGCCGTGCCAATGACCAGCGCCGCGCGACGGGTCATTACCTGAGTGCCTCCTCCGGGATCGCCGCCGCGCACGGAGCCGGACACGGGATGTCCTGTGCCCCCAGTGCCCGCAGCAGCACCGCCGTGTGTGGCTGCGCGGCAAACGAATTGCCGTATTCCACTCCGTCCGCGACCCTCAAGGGCGTGCGTCCATCCACGGCCACCACGTCGAGCTCGGCGCCCTGGTCGAACAGGTACTGGACAACGCTGTTGGCGCCGCGATACGCCGCCGCGTGCATCGCCGTCTCGCCGACGTCGCTGATGACATTGACGTCGGCGCCCAGCTCTTCCACGAGCAGCGTGACCGCCTCGAGCACCTGTGCTTCGCTGGCGCGTTCCTGGTTCGACGCCCAGGAGATGCCCGCCGCCGCCATCAGCGGCGTGATGTTGTCGACGGTGTTCATCGTCGGGTCGGCCCCATGGTCGAGCAGCAGGCGCATCACCTCGACATCGGCCACCTTCGCCGCGAACAGAAACGCGGTGGCGCCGGTCATGTGCCGGCGATACCGCGCGCCCGACCATCGGGGCTCTTCCTGCGTGTTCCGGCCGTTGACGTCGGCGCCGTGCGCCAGCAGCGATGTGATGACGCGCAGCCGGTCGAGGTTCACGACGATGAACTGATCGCTGACGTGCCAGTTCGCCACATGCACGGCGGCCTGCAGCGGCTTGCCGAAGATATTGCCCCTCGCCACGCCCTCGGACTCACGCTCGCTGTAGCCGAGCGTCCTGAACCTCAGCGGCATCGGCGCAGCGCGCACGCCCTGCACCGTCAGCCGCGTCGATCCGCCCTCGACGTTCGGGTCCGCTCCCTGTTCGAGCAGCAGATCCACGAGATCTTCGTGCCCGTTGACGACCGCCACCAGCAACGGGGTCGCGCCGTCAGGCCGTTGCTCGTTCACGTCGGATCCGGCCGCGAGCAGGGCGCGGACGGCGTGCAGGCTCCCCTTCCGCGCGGCAAACCAGAGCGGCGTCGCCCCGCTGCCTGAGCGCGCGCGGATGTCGGCACCGTGTGCGACGAGCGTCTGCACGACCGGGACGTGCCCTTCGGCCGCCGCCCACATGAGCGCCGACTGTCCGTTCCAGGTTTCCTGCGCGTTGGTGTCGGCGCCGGCCCGCAGCAGCACCGTCACCGCGTCGAGTTGGCCCGAGCGCGCCGCGAGCATCAGCGGCGTCTCGCCGGCATTCACCGCCTGTCGCGAGTCGTTCGGGTCGACGCCGGCCGTCACCAGCTGCGCGATGATCGCCGCATTGCCGTTCCTGGATGCGAGCCCGAGCGCCGTCACACCGTAGTTGTTCGGCGCGTGCACGTTCGCCCCGGCGCGGATCAACAACGCGGTCGTGTCCGCATCGTTCACATACACGGCCCAGTGCAAGGCGGTCGCCCCATCGCCCTGAGCCGCATCGACATCCACCTGCTGATCGAGCAGCGACAGCACGGCCGCGCGGTCACCGCGCTGCACCGCGTCGGCGAGCGGTGCATCTGTCCCGGCGGCCCCAAGACTGGCACCCGCCACGCCCAGGCTGGCACCGAGGAGCGCGGCCGCACGCGACAGTCGGGACACACGTCGAACCCGCATCATGGATGTCCTCTTGTGACCTCAAATCCTACTATGCTCCGTCCCCAGGATGAAGCCGTTCTGCACACCACTCGCAAGGGGTCGGTTGCGAGGCGTCCGCGCATGGCCGGAGCGGCCCCGGCTGCCGGCGGTCTTCCGACCGGCCTCAGTCTGCTCCCGGCCAAAATGTGTTGGCGGGAAGGGGATCTGCGTATAAGGTTTCTGGTCCGGGCGGCCACAATGGACATTCCGGCCAAAGCGCTGAGCGCGGAGAGGTCATGGGCGAACTGATTGCTGCACCGTGGCCCTGGTATGTG
>SMUZ01023772.1_pt1 | contig 10930 bp, 8 predicted proteins | sample 2456421 | NCBI WGS metagenome assembly SMUZ01 (sample SAMN11095932, study PRJNA526329) | marine sediment metagenome | biome: Marine sediment; feature: Surficial sediment; material: Deep marine sediment; isolation source: Hadal surficial sediment | place: Pacific Ocean | collected 2014-11 | depth 0-1... | reverse complement strand
GCCCCTGACGAAGAGAACGTGGCGCTCGTGCAAGCCCTGTAAAAGCTGCTGCGTCAGGCGGATCCCGGTCAAGACCTGGGGGCCATTCGGGCGCTTCGGCCGGTCCTCGTCGCCCATCCGGTCGGTCCTTTCCTTCGCCTCCGGCCGCGACCCGATCCGGCCCCCCGCGCAAGGGGTCGCGCCAACGCTTCTTCAAGCGGGCCCCGCCCCGCGGGTGCGGGAATTCCCGTCCTGGCGCTCGAAGCCGCCAATCCGTCGGCTATTGAAGATGAGAATAATTAAAAAACACTAAATCGCACTGATTTTGCTAGCCAGTCGACATATAGTCAGAAAAAACCTAAGGAACGTCGGGAAAAATACCAAATATAACGACGGTCATATCGTGAATTGCCGAAAATTTTAGCTATAAGATCCTTATTTCATTACTATTAGATTGGTTTTTATTCCGGGAAGGAGGAATCCCAGCGGCGTTTTAGTCCGAACCGGGGCCGCGGCTACCCCGCCTGTTCCAGCAGGGTCATGAGCGCCGTGCCCGGCAGTTGGCCCTTCTTGCAGTCGGTTAAGTCGGCGTTGCGCATGTTGGTGTCCAAGAGGTCGGCGCCGCGCAGGTCGGCGCCGCGGAGGTTCGCACGCAGCAAGTTGGCGCCGCGCAGATTCGCCGCGGCGAGCAGCGCCCCGGAGAAGTCGGCGCCGACCAGGGTCGCGGCCTCGAAGTTGGCGGCGGCGAGGTTGGCGCCTGAAAAGATCCGTCCGCTGAGATCGAGGCCGCTGAAGTCGGCGCGCTCGCCCCCGCGCGCCCCGCTACTCACCCAGGTTTCGTGCAGCCGGAGCTTCGCCGCCAGCCCCTCATCCGTGATACCGGTCTGGGTCGCGATCTTGGCGGTGCTCAGGTCGATGGCCGAGAGGTCGGTCTCGGCGAGCGCGGCGCCGCGCAGGTCGGCGTCGGCCAATCGCGCCCCGAGCAGGTTGGCATTGACGAACTCCGCGCCCTGGAAGTGGGCCGCGCGCATGTCGGCATTGGCCAGGTTCGTGTTGTCGAGCAGCGCACCGTTGAAATTGACCTTCTTGAGTTTGCTGTTCGCCAGGTTCGTGTGGCGCAGGGTGGCACCCCGAAAGGTGCTGACGATGGCCTGGCCGACCGCATTCGTCTTCTCGTCCATGATCGCGCACTCGCGCAAGTCGGCGCCCTCGAGCTTGGCGCCGGTCAGGTTCGCGCCTTCGAAGACGGCCGAGCGCAGGTTCGCCTTCTCGAAGTTGGCGCCGCTCAGGTCGGCGTCCCGGAAATTGGCCGCGAACAACTGGGCGAAGCGAAAATTGGTTCGAAACAACGTCGCATTAGCGAAGTCGCAGGAAATCAGCTCGGAATTGCTTAAGTCCATGTCGCTGAAGTCGAGCTTTCTCAGGTCGCAGCTGCGCAACACCATCCGGCGGCCGTTGCGCACGCCGTCGATGAAATGTTTGTGGAAATGGTGTAGGCGGTTGAGCGCCGGCTGCGTGAGGCCGACGCCGGACAGGATGCGGGAGCGCTTTGCCTTGTCCAGTTTTGGGTCCGGTTTTGGTGTTCGAGCCATGTCCATGCGGCTTCCACTCCTCATTGCGCTCCGCGGCGCGGTCCGTCCGGCGGGGGCGCACTAAATCCTGCCGAGAGAGTGATTGCAGGAATGAATCTAGACTCGGATGATAAAGAATCAGTGAATAGAAATATTTATCTATTTGATATTAAAGAACATTTCCTAAAATTTTCGGTAAATCCTCGGTTCAATCGGACCCCCGGGCGCCATCGTTGACGCCGCGGTCGTCATGTCGCGACCCGGATTGCGGTGGCCGGCGGATTCAATACAGGCCGTCCAGCTCCTCGCCGTAGGCCGCCTTGATCGCGTGCCGTCGGATCTTGAGGGTCGGGGTCATCATCTGGTTCTCGACCGTGAAAGGCGCGCGGGCGACGGTGAAGCGGCGCACCCGCTCGAGCGGGGCCAGCGCCTTGTTGACCCGCTCGACCGCCTCGGAGAGAGCCGCGCGCAGCGCCGCGTCGTCGCGCAAGGCCGCCAGGTCCGGGGGCGCGCCGCGGTCGCGGGCAAAGCGCGCGAGGAACTCCGCGTCGGGCACCAGGATGGCGACCAGGTGCGGGCGCTTGTCGCCGTGAACCATGGCCTGGTGAATCTCGGCCTCGATCGTCAGGAAACCCTCGGTGCGCGCCGGCGAGACGTTGTCGCCGCCCGAAAGCACGATGATGTCCTTCTTGCGGTCGGTGATCCGGATGTAGCCGTCCTCGTCGATCTCGCCGATGTCGCCGGTGTGCAGCCAACCGCCTTCGAGCGCGGCCGCGCTCGCCTCCTGGTTGCGCCAATAGCCGCTCATCACCAATTCGCCGCGCACCAGGATCTCGCCGTCGTCCGCGATCCGGACCTCGACGCCTTTGCAGGGCGGGCCGACGGTGTGCATCTTGATCTTGTCGGGCGGGTTGGCGGAGACCACCGGCGCGGCCTCGGTCTGGCCGTAGCCCTGGAGCACGCGCAAGCCCAGCGCCACGAAGAAGACGCCGATGTCGGGGTTGAGCGCGGCGCCGCCCGAGACCATGGCTTTCAGCCGGCCGCCGAAGCGCGCGCGCACCTTGTCGCGGACCAGGCGTTCGACCACCAGGTCCTGCAGGCGCTCCCAAAGGCCGAGCCCGCCCGGCTCGAAATAACGCTTGCGGCCGAGCCTGAGCGCCAGTTCGAACAGCGTCTTCTTGAAGCCGCCCTGTTTCTCCGCGCCGCCCAGGATGCGCTGGTACATGGATTCATAGAGCCGGGGCACCGAGGTCATGAGGGTCGGTCTGGCCTCGGCCATGTTGGCGAGCAGTTTTTCGATGCCGGCCGCGTAGTAGATCTCGGCGCCGATCGAGATTGGGAAGAACTGCCCGGCGGTGTGTTCGTAGGAGTGCGACAGCGGCAGGAACGACAGGAAGACGTCGTCGCCCAAGCCGATCCGCTCGAGCAAGTGATAGGCGCCCATGCAGTTGCACAGGATGGCCCCGTGGCTAAGCATCACGCCCTTGGGCACGCCGCCGGTGCCCGAGGTGTAGATGAAGCAGGCGGTGTCGCTACGCTTGGCCCGGGCGACGATCTCGGCCACGTCGTCGGGGAGCGCCGCGCCCTCGTCCAGGACCCGGGCCCAGCCGTGGATTTCGATGGGACCCTGCTGGCCGGTGTCGAGATCCTCGATGCAGATCAGCCATTTGCAGTCGGGCGCCTCGATGGCGGCGGGCAGGAGGCGCCTGGCCAGCGCCCGGGTCGAGACGATGGCGCCGCGCGCGCCGCTGTCGGTGAGCTGGTGGTTGTGGTCGGCGCTGGTGTTGGTCGTGTAGGCCGGCACCGTGATGGCGCCGGCGGCCATGACCGCCACGTCCGCGATCAGCCATTCCGGCCGGTTCTCGGACAGGAGCACGACCCGCTCGCCCGGTTCCAGGCCGAGCGCGCGCAGGCCGCGCGAGAGGTCCTTGACCGCCCGCGCCGTCTGGCCCCAGGTAAGCGGCCGGTAGGCGCCTTCGCGCTTGGCCCAGAGGAAGTTCCTGTCGGCCCTTTTCTCGGCCTGCTCGAAGAACATGGCCGGCAGGCTCTGCCAGGCGCTGTAGTCCATGATCGCAGTCCCCCGGCGGGAGCGTTGTGCCGCCCTCCGTCGTCGTTTGGCTCTTGGCCTTTCAGTTATGTCCGTCTATATCGCGGTGGGTCAAGGAGTGCTGTGCCATGGCGAACGACGCGGAACCGGGGGTTGCTCGTAGCGAGGACCTGGGCGCGCTGCCGAGCTGGGATTTGGGGGACCTCTATCCCGGTCCGGACTCGGCGCGGCTGAACGGCGACCTCGAGCGCTGCGAGTCCGAGGCCAAGGACTTTCGCGCCCGTTACGAGGGCCGGCTCGCCGGGCTCGACGGCGCGGCCCTGGGTGCGGCGATCGCCGTCTACGAGGCGATCCAGGAGACCCTCGGGCGGGTTTCGAGCTACGCCCAGCTGGTCTACGCCGGCGACATGAGCGACCCCGCGATCGGCCGCTTTTATCAGACCATGCAGGAGCGCACGACCGATATCTCGGCCGAGATCCTGTTCTTCACCCTCGAGCTCAACCGCCTGGGCGACTCGGAGCTGAAGGACAAGATGGCGGTGCCCGCGCTGGCGCGCTACGGCCCCTGGCTGCGCGACGTGCGCGCGTTCCGCGAACACGAACTCAGCGACGACCTGGAGCGCCTGTTGCACGAGAAGCGCGTCGCCGGGCGCTCCGCCTGGGTGCGCCTGTTCGACGAGACCATGGCGGCGCTGCGCTTCCCGCTCGACGGGGCATCGCTGACCAGCGCCGAGATCCTCAACAAGATGACCGACCGCGACGGCGCGGTACGCGAGGCGGCGGCGAAATCCCTCGGCCGGGTGCTGGGCGAGAACCTGCGCGTCTTCGCGCTGATCACCAACACGCTGGCCAAGGACAAGCAGATCGAGGACGGCTGGCGCGCGTTCCAACACCCGGTGTCCTCGCGCAATCTCGAGAACTTCGTCGAGGACGAGGTGGTCGGGGCCCTGGTCGCGGCCGTGCGCGCCGCCTATCCGCGCCTCGCGCACCGCTATTACGGGCTCAAGGCCAAGTGGTTCGGGGTCGAGTCGCTGCCCTATTGGGACCGCAACGCGCCGTTGCCCGGGGACGAGGACCGCTTGATCCCCTGGGACCAGGCGCGCCGCACCGTGCTCGACGCCTACGCCGCCTTCTCCGCGCCCCTGGCCGAGGTCGGCCGGCGTTTCTTCGAGCACGCCTGGATCGACGCGCCGCTGCGCCCCGGCAAGGCGCCGGGCGCCTTCGCCCATCCCACGGTGCCGAGCGCCCACCCCTATCTATTGCTCAACTACCAGGGGCGCACGCGCGACGTCATGACGCTGGCCCACGAGCTCGGCCACGGCGTGCACCAGGTGCTGGCCGGGCCGCAAGGCTACCTGATGTCGGACACGCCGCTGACGCTCGCCGAAACCGCCTCGGTGTTCGGCGAGATGCTGACCTTTCAGGCGCTGCTCGGCGCCGAGGCCGACCCCAAACGGCGCAAGGTCATGCTCGCCGCCAAGGTCGAGGACATGCTCAACACCGTGGTCCGCCAGATCGCCATGCACGGCTTCGAAACCCGCGTCCACGACGAGCGCCACGAGGGCGAGCTCCTGCCCGAGCGTTTGGGCGCGATCTGGATGGAGACCCAAGCCGAGAGTCTGGGCCCGGCGCTGCGCTTCGAGGAGGATTACCGCCACTACTGGGCCTACATCCCGCACTTCATCCATGCGCCGTTCTACGTCTACGCCTACGCCTTCGGCGACTGCCTGGTGAACTCGCTCTACGCGGTCTACCAGGGGGCGGAGGCGGGTTTCGCGGACAAGTATCTCGACATGCTGCGCGCCGGCGGCACCAAGCGCCACAAGGAGCTGCTCGCCCCCTTCGGCCTCGACGCCTCGAAGCCCGAGTTCTGGACCCAGGGCCTGGACGTCATCGCCGGCTTCATCGACGAGCTCGAGGGGATGGAGTAGGGCGGTGCCCACTCCGCCGCCGCGGTCCCCTCGGCCGGCTCGGGCGGGCGGCGCCTTGACCTAGGCGAAAACGGCCCGCGCTGGACAAGGCGCCGCGCCCGGCCCAGAGTCCCGCCTATGAGCGATTCCGACTTCGGCAGCGAGGAGTCCCGGCTGAGCCATCGGGTGCGGCGCTACGCCCGGGTCGGCGTCAGCGTCGGCGGGTTGGCGGCACAGCTATTTGGCGCGCGCCTGCTCGGCCTGGACCTGGACCAGGGGCGCCATTCGGCGGAATTGAAGGCGGCGCTGGGCGGCCTCAAGGGGCCGCTCATGAAGGCGGCCCAGATCCTCGCCACCATCCCGGACGCGCTGCCGCCCGAGTACGCCGAGGAGCTGCGCCAGTTGCAGTCCAACGCCCCGCCCATGGGCTGGCCCTTCGTGCGCCGGCGCATGCGCGGCGAGCTGGGACCCGATTGGCGGAACCGGTTCGAGTCCTTCGCGCACGAGGCCGCGGCCGCCGCCTCGCTCGGTCAGGTGCACCGCGCGGTCGCCCCGGACGGCCGCGATCTGGCCTGCAAGCTGCAGTATCCCGACATGCTTTCGACGGTCGAGGCGGACCTGCGCCAGCTCAAGCTAGCCTTCGCGGTCTACCGGCGCTACGACCAGGCGATCGACCCGGGCGACATCTACAAGGAGCTGGCCGAGCGCTTGCGCGAGGAGCTGGACTACGACCGCGAGGCCCGGCACATCGGCCTGTTCCGGGCGATGCTGGCCAAGGAGCCCGGCATCCACGTGCCCGAGACCCTGGCCGAGTTGTCGACCGAGCGCCTGCTGACCATGACCTGGCTCGACGGCGCGCCGCTCTTGGACTTCATCGCCGCGACCGCGGACGTGAATCTGCGCAACCGGGTCGCCATCAACATGTTCCGCGCCTGGTACGTGCCGTTCTACGGCACCGGCGTGATCCACGGCGACCCGCACCTGGGCAACTACACGGTGCGCGCCGACGGCGCGATCAACCTGCTCGACTTCGGCTGCATCCGGGTCTTCCGGCCCAAGTTCGTCAAGGGCGTGATCGACCTGTACCACGCGCTCGAGCGCGGCGACGAGGCGCTCGCGGTCTCGGCCTACGCGAGCTGGGGCTTCAAGAACCTGGGCCGGGAGCTTCTGGACGCGCTCAACCTCTGGGCCAAATTCCTCTACGCACCGCTCCTGGAGGACAAGGCGCAGCCGATCATGGAAAGCGACGGCGGCCTCTACGGCGCCCGGGTCGCGCACCAGGTGCACGTCGAGCTGCGCCGGCTGGGCGGGATCAAGCCGCCGCGCGAGTTCGTGCTCATGGACCGCGCCGCGATCGGGCTGGGCTCGGTGTTCCTGCACCTTAAGGCCGAGATCAACTGGCACCGCATATTTCACGACCTGATCGACGACTTCGACGCCCGCACTCTGGCCCGCCGCCAGGCCAAGGCGCTCGAGGCGGTCGGGCTGCCGCCGCCCGGCTGAGCGGCGGGGGTGAGGCCGCACCGGAATAGGCGGCCGATCGTTCCCCGGGGCCGATCGCCCGTGTATTGGTGGGGTGAATCGGTTATAAGGCTTGCGCCGCGCCGGAACGGCGGGCATGAAATAGGCGGGGAGTGGCGAACCCTATTTTCAGTCCTAGCGTTTAGTCAACAGGTCGTTTCAGCAGCGGGAATCGCCAGACATGAAGATCGCCATCCTCCGGGAGCGGCGCGCCAACGAGACACGCGTCGCGGTCTCGCCCGAGACGGTGAAGAAATTCGTCGGGCTGGGCTGCGAGGTCGTGATCGAGAAGAACGCCGGCGCCGGCGCCGCCTATACCGACGCCGCCTTCAAGGCTGCCGGCGCGGCCATCGCCAAGGACTCGGCCGCGGCCTGCAAGGGCGCCCGGATGATCCTCAAGGTCCAGCGTCCCGCGCCCGCCGAGCTTGGCGCCATGCCCGCGGGCGCGGTGCTGGTCGCGATGCTCGATCCCCACCGCGCGGGCGACGAGCTCCAGGCCATCGCCGAGGCCGGGCTGACCTCCTTCGCCATGGAGCTCATGCCGCGCATCACCCGGGCCCAGTCCATGGACGTGCTGTCGTCCCAGGCCAACCTGGCCGGCTACAAGGCGGTACTCGACGCGGCCGGCGAATACGGCCGCGCCTACCCCATGCTGATGACCGCGGCCGGGCGCATCAATCCGGCCCAGGTCATGGTCATGGGCGTCGGCGTCGCCGGTTTGCAGGCGATCGCCACGGCCCGGCGCCTGGGCGCCGTGGTCCACGCCACCGACGTGCGCCCGGCGGCCAAGGAGCAGGTCGAAAGCCTGGGCGGCAAGTTTGTCGCGGTCGAGGACGAGGAGTTCAAGCAGGCCGAGACCGCCGCCGGCTACGCCAAGGAGATGAGCGGGGACTACAAGAAAAAGCAGGCCGCGCTCATCGCCGAGACCCTGCCCAAGATGGACGTGGTGATCACCACGGCGGCGATTCCAGGTCGGCCGGCGCCGAAGCTGATCTCGGCGGCCATGGTGAAATCCATGAAGCCCGGCTCGGTCATCGTCGATCTGGCGGTCGAGACCGGCGGCAACTGCGAGCTGACCGAGGCCGGCAAGGTGGTCGTCAAGCACGGAGTCAAGATCGTCGGCCACCTGAACGTGCCCGGCCGGCTGGCCGCCGATGCCTCGATGCTCTACGCCAACAACCTCTTCAACTTCGTCTCCCTGCTCTACGACAAGGAGAGCAAGGAACTGGCGATCGACTGGGAGGACGAGATCGTTCAGGGCACGCTGGTGACCAGGGACGGCGCGGTCGTGCATCCCGAGTTGAAGCCGACCGGGACGGCGCCCGCGCCGGCGGCCAAGGTGGAACCGGAAGGGGCGCCCGAAGACCCGCCCGAAGACACGGCCGAGACGTCGGCCAAAGACGCGGCCGAGGAGGCCGAGAGCGATGGCTAAGCACGAACTGTTCGAACAGGCGCAAGGCCTGGCCCAGGAGGCCGCGGAGCTTTCCGAGGGCCTGGGCGAGCTGGCGCGCGAGGTCGCCGGCCTGGCCGCGCGGACCGGCGAGCCCTCCGGCGGCACCTCGCCGCTGGTCATGGGGCTGACCGTCTTGGTGCTCGCGGTCTTCGTCGGCTATCACGTGGTCTGGCGGGTCACCCCGGCGCTGCACTCGCCGCTCATGTCGGTGACCAACGCCATCTCCTCGGTGATCGTCGTCGGCGCGCTGATCGCCGCCGGCTCGGGCGGAGCCGGCTTCAGCGAGATCATGGGCTTCTTTGCGGTGATGCTGGCCTCGGTCAACATCTTCGGCGGCTTCATCGTCACCCACCGCATGCTCGCCATGTTCAAGCGCAAGCAGAAGTAGGACGGGGGGACGACCATGGATCAGAACCTCGCGACGCTGCTCTACCTCGCCGCCTCGGTCTGCTTCATCCTGGCGCTGCGCGGGCTGTCGCACCCGGAGACCAGCCGCGCCGGCAACCGCTACGGCGTGATCGGCATGGCGCTCGCGGTCGTCATCACCTTGGCGCTGCTGCCGGAGATCGACTTCGTCACGATCCTGGCCGGGGTCGTGGTCGGCGGCTCGATCGGCACGGCGATCGCGCTCCGGATCAAGATGACCGCGCTGCCGCAACTGGTCGCCGCCTTCCATTCCCTGGTCGGCCTGGCCGCCGTCCTGGTCGCCGCCGCGGCCTTCTACAACCCGACGGCCTACGGCATCGGCGTGCCCGGCGAGATCGCGGCCTCGAGCCTGATCGAGATGGCGATCGGCACCTCGATCGGCGCCATCACCTTCACCGGCTCCGTGATCGCCTTCGCCAAGCTGCAGGCGCTGATGAGCGGCAGGCCGATCGTGTTCCCGCTGCAACACTGGCTGAACCTGGGCCTCGGCATCCTCGCCGTGCTGCTCGTGGTCTGGCTGGCCAGCGCGGAGTCGGGTGTCGCCTTCTGGCTGATCGTCGTCGTCTCGCTGGTGCTCGGCGTGCTGATCATCATCCCGATCGGCGGCGCCGACATGCCGGTGGTCATCTCCATGCTCAACTCCTACTCGGGCTGGGCGGCCTGCGGCATCGGCTTCACGCTGCAGAACAACCTCTTGATCGTGGCCGGCGCCCTGGTCGGCTCCTCGGGCGCCATTCTCAGCTACATCATGTGCAAGGGCATGAACCGCTCCTTCGTCTCGGTCATCCTCGGCGGCTTCGGCGGCGAGGTCGCGGGTCCGGCGGCCGGCGATGACGGCGAGAAGACCCACCGCGAGGGCTCGGCCGAGGACGCCGCCTTCATCATGCGCAACGCCGAGAAGGTGATCATCGTGCCCGGCTACGGCTTCGCGGTCGCCCAGGCCCAGCACGCCCTGCGCGAGATGGCCGACCTGCTGAAAGCCGAGGGCGTGGAGGTCAAGTACGCCATCCATCCGGTCGCCGGGCGCATGCCCGGGCACATGAACGTGCTGCTCGCCGAGGCCAACGTGCCCTATGACGAGGTCTTCGAGATGGACGAGATCAACCGCGAGCTCGCCGCCGCCGAGGTGGCCTTCGTGATCGGCGCCAACGACGTGGTCAACCCGGCCGCGCGCACCGACAAGACCTCACCCATCTACGGCATGCCGATCATCGACGTGGACAAGGCCCAGCAGGTTTTCGTGGTCAAGCGCTCGCTCGCCTCGGGCTACGCCGGGGTCGACAACCCGCTGTTTTACATGGACGGCACCATGATGCTGCTGTCCGACGCCAAGGCCATGTGCGAGAAAATCGTCAGGGCGCTGGAGGCCTGAGGCGGGGTGCCTTTTCATTAACCCCTCTGAATCAACGCAGTAATTTCCGATACGATCGGAGCCGGCCATGAGGGCGTGCGTGAAATGGATCGAAGGCGCCACCTTCCTCGGCGAGTCGGGCAGCGGCCACGCGGTGGTGCTCGACGGCGCCCCGGAGGCGGGCGGGCGCAACCTGGGCATCCGGCCCATGGAGTCCCTGCTCATCGGCCTGGGCGCCTGCACGGCCTTCGACGTGGTCTCGATCCTGAAGAAGGGCCGCCAGCCGCTCGCCGACTGCGTGGCCGAGGTCGAGGCGGAGCGCGCCGAGACCGTGCCCAAGGTGTTCACGCGCATCCACGTCCATTTCGTGGTCACCGGGACCGGGCTCGATCCCGAGAAGGTTGCGCGCGCGGTTAAACTCTCCGCGGAGACCTACTGCTCGGCCTCGGCCATGCTCGGAGCGATAGCCGAGATCAGCCACGACTTCGAGATCGTCGAGGCCGGGTGAGCGGGCGAGGCGCGCATGAACGCGGAAGTCATCGATCGGGCCGCGCGGATCCTGGCACGCACGCGGCTCGACGGCGCGCCGCTCGGGTCGCTGCCCGAGGACTGCCGGCCGCGCGACGAGCGCGAAGCCTATGAGATCCAGGACGCACTGCACGACGTTTTGCG
>SMUZ01015791.1_pt1 | contig 10944 bp, 8 predicted proteins | sample 2456421 | NCBI WGS metagenome assembly SMUZ01 (sample SAMN11095932, study PRJNA526329) | marine sediment metagenome | biome: Marine sediment; feature: Surficial sediment; material: Deep marine sediment; isolation source: Hadal surficial sediment | place: Pacific Ocean | collected 2014-11 | depth 0-1... | reverse complement strand
TGGCTGGCGAGTTCGGCGATCAGTGCTGGATTATCGGTCAGCACCCGCCGTTTGCCAGGGTGGAGGTACAGATCGAGGGCGGTCGAACTGACCCAGCCGAGAGGCGCGTGGGCCGATTCGATTCGCACGACTTCTGCGCCGCCTTGGACAAACAAACGACCGCAATAACCGGCGGCGAAACCGCCGATCTCGAGAACACGATCCATGGATCTATCCTTTCACAAATGGGCTACGATTTCGTCGACGAGCCCCCACGCACAAGCAGTTTCGACGTCCACGCGGGCGCCTGTCAATGCCATGAATGCAAGCCGGTGGCGGCCGATGCGTGGCAGCATGCTGACGGTACCCCCCGCGCCTGGAACCAGCCCGAACGATACTTCGGGTAATTGGAAAAAGGCATCCTCCCGGGCTTTGATGTGTCCTGCAAACGCCGGTAACTCGATGCCCGCCCCAATACAGGCGCCATGTAGATGAACCTCGATGCGATCACGCAACCGGTAGATCAGAGCGCCGGCACTGCGGGTAACTCGGGAGGCGTGGGCAAGGCCGGCGTCGAAGGCTTCACCAAATTCGTCGAGGTCACCCCCTGCACAAAAGCACGGTCCGGCGCCGTTAAGCACCGCGTGTCGGAGGCTGGAATCGTCTGCGAGCAAACGCAGCCCTTCGCAGAGTGCATCGCGCATCGCGGTGGAATAGGCGTTGCGTTTATCGGGCCGATTTAGGGTCAGCCGCAGTCCGTCGTCCTCGACGGCAACCAGGACTGCGGGTTCCATGGGTTCTTCCACGGGGGGACGTGGTTTGCGGGTCGACAACCACGATTGAAACTCAGCGCCGTGCTGCAGGGTGGAATAGGCTAGAGACTCTGCAAAGAGGCCGCCAGAAACATCAACACGTTCGTTGTGGCGGAGCAACTGGACAAGCAGCATCGAAGCGATGGGGTTGTTGGTCACGGCAGTGGTGACCAACCCGGCATCCGCTTCTGTTGTGACCACCACATCGATGAAGTCGGGCACGACGTCGGGTCGACCTGGTGGATCCGTGATGGCGATAATGGGGCAACTTGGTGCGTAGGGAATCGATGCAGGTGCATCAATGTCGAGACCTTCGAGCGTGATCAGAATGTAGGGCGTGTCAAAAAAGACCGACAACTCCTCAGCCGTTGAAGCCGAGTTCAATCGTGCCGTTAGCTCCGGCAAAGATAGGGGGGCCGTATCCACCGTCAATTCTTCTCCGTCACCTGAGGGGATAGCGAAGTCGTCTCTCCACAATTACCTTTTTCAAAGCCGAGTACAATCGGATTGTGTCCGATACAGATACCCGCATGGCCATCACCCGCCACTTTTCATCGAGCCGGACAATTAACCGGATTTTGCGAGAGCTCTCATGTTGTTGATTCGCCAGGTCGAACTCGACGGGGTCGTGGGTCTGGATGTGCGTTGTCGAGAGGGTCGCATCGATGAAGTCGGTCGAGACCTTAGCAAATTCCCAGGGGAGACGACGATTGATGCGCGCGGTGGTGCCCTGATACCCGGGCTGCACGATCACCACATACATCTTTTGGCACTGGCGGCGTCTCGTCGGTCGGTGCGTTGTGGGCCGCCGGAGGTCACCAGCACGGCGGAACTGCGCACTGCCCTCACGAATGCTCCAGGTACCGGCTGGATTCGCGGCGTCGGTTACGTTGAGTCGGTCGCCGGGATGCTTGATCGTGAGATACTCGATGGGTTTTGTGGCGATCGTCCTGTGCGCATTCAACATCGCTCGGGAAAGATGTGGTTTCTGAACTCGCTGGCGTGTGCGCAACTGGGTCTAGAGCCCAGCTCCGACGGACAACTGTTTCGCGAAGACACCTTGTTGCGGGAGCGTCTCGATCACGAAAACATTGAGCAGGAAACGCTCGATGTCGAGGCAACCTCAGCCTGGCTTGCCAGCTACGGCGTCACCGGCATCACCGAAACGACCCATTCAAATAACGACGCCACGGTGCGCTTGTTTGGCACACTTAATCTGTCACAACGCGTGATGCTGATGGGTAATGAGCGGTTGGCCGATGGACCGCTCAAGATCATGTTGGACGACTACGCCCTGCCTGACATCGATGCCTTTCGTCAGCGGATCACCACGGCCCATGAGCACGGCCGCCCTGTTGCGGTTCATTGCGTCACCCGCACCGAATTGGTGTTCGCCGTCTCGACCTTGCTCGAGGCTGGCACGATTCCTGGCGATCGTATCGAACATGCTTCGGTAACTGACGACCCGGCCATGGAGCTGATTGCCCGGTCTGGCCTCACTGTGGTGACACAGCCCAATCTGATCATGGAACGCGGCAGCCACTACCTCGATGAGGTTGATCACAAAGATCATCCCTATCTGTATCGCTGCCGGGGTTTCGTCGATGCCGGGGTGCCGTTGGGTGGAGGCACCGATGCTCCGTTTGGTCGGCCCGACCCCTGGGCCGCGATGCGGGCTGCGGTCACGCGGCAAACCGACGACGGGCGGGTTATCGGCGAATGCGAAGCCCTCACGCCACGACAAGCCCTGGCGTTATTTACCACCCACCCCGACGATCCCGGAGGACCCGAGCGCAGGATCGCGCCCGGTGAAGCCGCCGATCTGTGTTTGCTGACGCATGGATGGAGCGAGGTTCAACACGCACTTCACTCGGATGTCGTTGCTGCAACGATCATGGACGGTGTTGTGACGTTCGAGCGTAACAAGTTAACCTGACGCTGACGAGATCCAAAAAAACACAGCAGGCGGCATGGAAGAGAACACAAAACAACCGGCAACTATGCTCAGCCCCTACCGTGTGCTGGATCTTACCGATGAGCGCGGTGAGATCGCGGGCATGGTGCTCGGAGATCTTGGCGCAGATGTTATCAAGGTAGAACCGCCGGGCGGAACGTCGGCGCGGACATGCCCACCACTGCTCGGCGCCGGAGTCGAATCGGAGCGTAGCCTCCAGTTCATGGCGTATAACCGCAACAAGCGATCCATCGTGCTTGACCTTGAGAAAACTGAGGATCGCGACACGCTGTTGCAGTTTGTTGCAAACGCCGACTTCCTGCTCGAATCCGCACCCGGTTCCGATTTAGCCCGACACAACATCTCCTTCGAACAACTGCGTGCCGCCAACCCGCGTCTCGTCCATGTCCAGATCTCCCCGTTTGGATGTGATGGTCCTGCGGCGAACTGGCCCGCCAGCGATCTCACCATTGCCGCGTTGGGAGGGCCTGTGGCGTTGCAGGGAAATATCGACCGTGCCCCGGTGCGGGTGAGTGTGCCCCAGGTCTGGCGCCACACAGGAGTGGAGGCGGCGGTTGCGGCCCTGGTTGGCCATGCCCGAATGCTTAAGACCGGTGCAGCTCAGTTTGTTGATGTGTCGGCCCAGTGTGTAATGACCTGGACACTGCTCAATGCCATGGGTGCCGCAGCAATCCAGGGACATGACTTTCAACGCAAGGGTTCGGCAGCGCAAACGGGACAGATCACACTGCCGATCATATACGAATGTGCTGATGGCTATGTCGTAGCGCCGCCGACCAAAAAGTTGTTGATCAGTATCCTGGATTGGATGATTCAAGACGGCATTGTGGATTCATCCTGGGCCGACCGGGACTGGGACGAGTACGAGGTCCGATTGCTCGCAGGTAACGCCGAAGCCGATCTGCAGGCGTTTGCCAAATTGTGCCGCAGTCTGCCCAAAAAAGAGCTGATGGAGCGGGGTCTGCGCATTGGCGTGACATTTGCTCCAGTCAACTCGATAGCAGACATACTCGAGTTCGAACAGCTCGAGGCGCGTGATTACTGGCTCGATACGACGCTCGCCGATGGGAGCAAAGTACGAGCTCCGGGTCTGTTTGCCCGGGCTTCGGTCCCGCTGTCGGTTCTGCGTCCAACGCCTTCGCTCGACCAACAGAGTGCTGAAATCCGCCATGAACTTAAAGCGAAAAAACGATCCACAATCTCTTTTTCGCCATCTCCGGGAGAACTGCCTTTCGAAGGTATCAAGGTCGCCGACTTCTCCTGGGTCGGCGTAGGACCAATTTCAGCTCGGTGTCTGGCGGATCACGGAGCCACGGTGGTCCGCGTCGAGTCGGAGTTACGGCCGGACGTCTTGCGTGGCGGACCACCGTTCAAGGATGGGGAGCCCGGTTGGAATCGCTCACATTTTTTCGGTGACTTCAACGCCTCGAAGCTGGGTTTACAGCTGAATCTGAAAGACCCCGCCGCAGTTGAAATAGCCAAAAAGCTGATCAATTGGGCCGACGTTTACATCGAGAGTTTTTCGCCGGGCACGGTTGCGAGTCTGGGATTGGATTATGCAGTCGCCCGTGCGCTGAATCCGGGCATCGTGATGGTCAGCACTTGCCTGATGGGCCAGACCGGACCCGCTTCGGCGTTGGCGGGATACGGTTATCACGCAGGGGCAATGGCCGGGTTTTATGAGATCACCGGTTGGCCTGACCTGCCGCCGGACGGACCCTGGGTTGCCTACACCGATACCATCGCCCCTCGCTTCCTGCTGGCTACCCTCATCTCGGCGCTCGATCACCACCGGCGTACGGGTGAAGGACAGTACATCGACGCGGCACAGTTCGAAATGAGCCTGCATTTCCTGGCGCCCGAGATCATGGACTACCAGGTAAACGGTCATTTAGCCGGTCGCAACGGAAACCGGGCGCGCGATATGGCGCCTCACGGCGTATACCCCTGTGAGGGTGATGATAATTGGTGTGCTATCGCTGTTGAAAACGAAACACATTGGCTAGCCTTACGCCGGGTGCTTGGCGATCCCGCCTGGGCGCGCAATCCTGATTTCGCGACAAATACCGGAAGGCTTGAACATCAGGACCCTATCGACGATGAGATCACCCTCTGGACCCGTACGCGCTCCAACCATGACGTAGCGGAGCAACTTCGATCTGCGGGCGTGCCTGCCGGTGAGGTGCAACGCAGCAGTGACCTGTTGCGCGACCCCCAATATGTACACCGGGAATTTTACCGTTACCTCGATCACCCCGAGATGGGTCGTATCCCCTATGCGGGTCATCAGTTCCGCATACAGGGGTACCCAAGCGGCGCGCGTTTTGCAGCACCCATGCTGGGGGAACATAGTATGCAGGTCCTTCAGGAGTTACTCGGGATGAATGATGACGAGATCGCAAATGCGTACGCCGCGGGCGTGATCGCATAGGTGGTGAACGCATCAGCCGTTGACCTTAACAAGCCCTAAAGTTCCGCCCACACCTCCGCATCGTGTTCACCCAGTTTTGGTGCGCGACGGCTGATCTGCCAGGGGCTCGCGGGTAGCTGATACGGCGCACCCGGGTAAGTGATCGTGCGATCGATGTCTTCGTGATAAACCTCGACATGGAAGCCGCGGGCCTTGAAGTGTTCGTCCTCGAATGCTTCTTCCGGTGAATTGACCACGCCGACGGCGAGTCCGACGCTCTGGCAGCCGACGAAGAACTCCTGCGCAGGTAGTCGTGAAGCAATCAGTTTCAACGCGTCGCGACCGGCGCTGAAGATTGCGGTGATGGTGTCGTCGGTGCCGATTTTGGCAAGATCGAATGGTCCCTCCCAGTTGGCGCCCATCTCCAGGAACACCGCCTCCGGCAGCTCAGTGTCCAGTTCGAGCTGTTTGAGCCAGGTGTCCAGGCGCGCGAACTCCGCCGGGAAACGCGGCGGTACACCGGTGTTGGCGTAGCGACCATCAGAACACAGTTTCTGGGTTTCCCCCGATGGGGTCACCGAGGCGTGGCGGCCAGTCTGCCTTTGTACCGTCAAACCCGCGACCAGCCAACTGTACGACGCAGCTTCGGTTGTGACGTTCGATGCCGCGTGCATGCTGACGTCGATGAATTGCCCAACGCCGGTAATGCCATGGTGCACGATGGCCGTCAGCGCCGACATGACGGCGAAGTGCGAAGCCGTGTGATAGGCCTGGTGCGGCCCGCGAATGGGCGGCAGGGAGTGGTCGTCGTAACCACAACTCCACGGTGGACCGGCGGCGGCCGTTACGATGAGATCGGTCACGGGCAGATCGCTTTTTTCATCGCTTCTGCCGAATGGGGTGACCGCTACGTGAATGAGGTCTACGCGGTGTGCAACGAGGTTGTCGTAGTCGAGTTGCAAGGTCGCCAGACGGGCACGCGGCTGGGCCTCCAACAGCACGTCAGCGGTGGCGATGAGAGCCCGAAACCGGTCGCGCCCCGACGGTTCGTCGAGGTCGATTACCACCCCGCGTTTGCTGGTGTGGTAGTGCCACCAGAACAGCGATCGATCCTCGCCGGGTTGATCGTCGAGAAAAGGGGGATAGTTCCGACAGGCGTCGCCGCCTGGGGGTTCCACCAGAATGACATCGGCGCCCATGTCGGCCAACAGCTTGCCAGCCAGGGCGATGGGTTCGCTGGCGAGTTCAATGACTCGCAGTCCGTTGAGCGCGGTCATATCACACCATCGCTGCGTAAGTCGGCGATCTCATCGGCACCCAGCCCCAGGAGGTTGGTCAGAACTTCCTCGTTGTGCTCGCCAATACAGGGCGCGCCGCGGTCGATTCGCCACTCTGTCGCCGAGAAATGGGCGGGCAGCCCATCAACCCGCACCGCGCCTATCTCGGTATGTTGCACTGTCGGCCACAGGCCAAAATCCGCAGTGCTGGGATCAAGGTCGATGCGTTCTTCGGGCATGAGCACCGCTGCGACTGGTACGCCCGCCTCTTGCAGCGCATTTTGCACATCAACCTTTGAACGTTGCGCCGTCCAGGTGCTTAAGCCTTCGTCCAGAGCGTCCTGTGCGTCCAAGCGCGACTCAAGGTCGGCGAAAGATGGGTTGGAACACCAGGCCTCATTGACAACCCCGACCAAAGCTCGCCAATCGTCCTCATGACGGCAGGCGACGGCGATCCATTTGTCGTCGCCGGCCAGCGGATAGATGCCGTGGGGTGCCATCGGCGGCATTTGGCTGCGGTTGCTGTGAGGTTGCCCGTCGCGCCGCGACGGTCTGCCGTTGACCGTCCAGTCAAGTAGTGACGGTCCATTGAGTCCCAATGCGCCGTCGGTGGTTGCCAGGTCTACCCACTGCCCCTCACCCGTTTTCCTGCGGTGAATTAACGCCAACAGAATGGCCATCACCATGTAATAGCCGCCGGTATGATCCATGTAGGAATAACCCCAACCGGCGGGTGGTTGGTCCGGCAATCCGGAGGCGAAGGTGAGGCCCGACACAGCCTGCACGATGGGACCCCAGGCCTTAAAGTCGCTGTACGGCCCAACGTGCCCGAAGCCGCAGTTCGACACGTAGATGATGTCGGGCTTGATGTCTCGCAGCCGTTCGTAGCCAAAACCCCACCGCTCGAGCACGCCCTTGGCGAAGTTCTCGGTCACGACATCAGACTGTTTGACGATCTCCGTGAGGATTTCTTTCGCCCGCTCGGTCCGCAGGTTCAGCGTGATGCCGAGTTTGTTGGTGTTGTGGTTGTTGAAGGCGCCGCCGAGGTTGATGCCCCGTCGTTCGTCCACGAAGGGGCCGATGCCGCGCAGAATGTCCCAGCGACCCTGGCGCACAGGATCCTCGATGCGAATTACTTCGGCGCCAAAAGCGGCGAGCCACTTCGTTGCGCCGGCACCCGCCAGTTGGCCGGTGAAATCACAGATACGAAAGGAAGACAAAGCCGCCGGCATGACACTACTCCAAGTTCACCTAGACGACAGTGTGCAATGGACAGTGCGACAAGCCAATGCCCTTGATCCCTTCTGGTCTCGCCGCAGTACAATCGAGAGACCAACAGGACTCGGCCGCGTGCACTTCGCCGCCGCATCGAGAAAAGGAAGGCAGAAAGGAAGGCAGAAAGGAAGGCAAAAAGGAAGGCAAAAAGGAAGGCAAATGACCCAGGAACTGAATGCCAGCTCAGCAAAATACCTGCGTGGCAAATACGCCATCGTTGGCGTGGGCGAAACGGCTTATACGCGTGGATCGGGGTGCACGACGCGCACTCTGGGGACGAGGGCGGTACGCGCGGCAATCGACGACGCAGGACTCACAACGGATGACGTGGACGGCATGATGTCCTATAGCTACAACGACTCCACACCCTCGCCAACCATCGCCGGAGACCTGGGCATCCGCCTCAACTTTCATATGGATGTATACGGTGGTGGATCCAGTATCGAAGCGCTGGTCGGGATTGCGATGGGCGTCATCGAAGCGGGCATGTGCAACACGGTAGTGATCTATCGAGCCATGAATGGGTTCAGCCAGGTGCGCATCGGTGGTACGGGACGAGGAGGGCGTTCCGCGCTGTCAGGCAGCGGCCTGTTCACTCGCGGCGGAGGCCTTTCCAGCGCAGGGCAGATGTTCTGCCAGTCTTTCATGCGGCACATGTACGACTACGGAACGACGCCTGAACAGGTGGCTAACGTCAAGGTTATTCACTCAGAGCATGCCGCTAACAATCCCAAGGCTTACTACAAGCAGCGCACCACGGTTGAGGATGTGCTGTCCAGTCGAATGATCGTAAAACCGCTACATCTGCTCGATTGCTGCGTAGAAACAGATAATGGCACAGCCATTGTCGTAACTCGTGTGGATCGCGCGAAAGATTGTCGGCACACACCCGCCGTCATCCAATCCGTGGTTGGTCGCTGCATGAAACCGCGCGGTGACACACACTATCAGGCAGGTCCCATTTCTACCGTGGCCGGACACTATGCGAAAAACATCCTCTGGCCCAATGCCGGGGTGGGTCCAGAAGACATACAGGTTACCGGGTCTTACGACGCGTTCACGTTCACGACGCTTCTACAGCTCGAAGACTATGGTTTCTGCAAGAAAGGAGAAGGCGGAGACTACGTGAGTTCGGGTGTGATGAGACTTGGTGGCAAGCGTCCGAATAACACCAGCGGCGGACATTTATGTGAAGGCTACACCCACGGAGTGAACATGGTTATCGAGAACGTGCGGCAGTTGCGTCATGACGTGGACGACAGCTGTCCGGTCGGACCTGACGGTAAGCGTCAACACACCTTCGACTATCACGAAGGCGGATGCCGTCAAGTGAAGGGTGTGGAACTCACCGCTAATCTGGGCTGGGGTACGCCGGGGATAGGATCGGCCATGGTCATGGCAAGAGGAGGATGAGCATGGCTCTGGAGGGTGAATACCTTGGAATGCCCGTTCACATCGACAAAACCAACCGCGAATATTTCGATTTCTTCAGCTATTGCGGCAAACGTGAATTGCGGTTGCAACAGTGTGAGAGTTGTCACCTGAAACGATTTCCGCCGACAACAGCCTGCCCATTCTGCGCACATCCCGAATCGACCTGGGAACGCCTCAGTGGATGTGGTGCGGTATATTCCTACGGGGAGGTACACCATGCGATCCAGCCGGCCTTCAGGGCCCACACGCCCTATCTGTTGTTGTTGGTGGAACTCGATGAGCAGCGCAACGTTCCCGAAGAATTCGATGGGCTGCGAGTGCAGGGCAATCTTGCGACGGCAGACGGTGAACTGGCACCCCCGGATCTTGTCCGCCAGGTTGGAATTGGTAGCCGGGTGAAGGTCCTGTTCAAGACCATAGGTACCGATCTTGCGATTCCGCTATGGGTGGTTGATGACGAGGTAGAGCAGCCGGATAACCCCTGGCGCTACCCGATAGAGTAGGCGTCATCCGGCGCTCTGAGAGAAGCGTTTTGTCATATTGACCAGAGTTCTTGTTCACTTGCGTTCAGTTCGACCTTCAGAGCGTTGATCACCTGTCTCGTGATGTCATCCTGAAGCTCGAATATGTCTGCCAGTTCTCTATCAAATCTCTGTGACCAGAGGGTGTTGCCGTTTTTCACGTCGTCCAATCGCAGGTTAATCCGAAGACGGGTTCCGCTTTTCTGTACACTGCCACTCAATATGGTTCCAACGCCAAGTTTTTCACCCATCACCTGCAGTTCGACATACTGATTCTTGTATGCGAACGACGACATCTGGGATGCGACACGAAGATTGCTCAACTGGGACAGGCCGTTGATCAGCTCTTCCGAAATACCATCGCATAGATATTCGTTTTCCGGATCGTTGCTGCGACTCAGCAATGGAAGGACGGCAATCGACTTCTCAGCAGATTTTGCTTTGGGAATTGGTGGTTTACCCGGGATGGTGATCGGTTCAGCTTGATCCGAATGATCGTTACGGGGAGTGGACTGTTGTAGTGCCATTCCCAACGCACTGATCAATCGAGTGCGGTAGGTTGCCTCGTCGAATGCTGATCGGATTAGTGCTTGCCTGTCGCTGAGTGACAGTTGCAGGTCCATGGGCAAAGGCGAATCGTCCAGTTGGACAACGAATACATCCTTGTGGCGGTCCAGGGCGAAGTTGATTTCCTTCAGACAGTTGTCGGACTGCGACGATTGGGCCGTGCACAGAAAGATCAACCCACACGAGCCATCCAACGCCTGTGCAAGTGCACGTCGCCAAACGCTCCCGATATGAATACCCTCGTCGTACCAAAGGTTTATTCCGGCCTCTCGTAGCCAGGCCATTTCTGGAAACACAAATTCATCGTCTTGATGCGAATAGCTGACGAAGAAATAAGCTTCATCACCCTCGTAAGCTGCAAACGGTTTGTCCAACGATATCCCCACAACGCAAACTTCAGATCCTTTGGATTATATGACTTAACGCCTCCCCGAGCGCTCCTGTATGCCCGTAAGGGGTATAGAAAGATCCCGCGGAAATTAATTCTCTAAGTATCTCAGTAACTTGGGATGGGCGCGCCTCGGCCGGGTATCTGATTCGGATCGACGGGATCGGCCGCATCCTGGTGGACGCGGGCGGCGGCACGTTCGCACGTTTTCACAAGGCAGGGGCCCGGGTCAGTGACCTCGAACTGCTCGCGCTCAGCCACTTTCACCCGGATCACTCATCCGAGGCCCCGGCGCTGTTGTGGGTG
>SMUZ01019681.1_pt1 | contig 10949 bp, 10 predicted proteins | sample 2456421 | NCBI WGS metagenome assembly SMUZ01 (sample SAMN11095932, study PRJNA526329) | marine sediment metagenome | biome: Marine sediment; feature: Surficial sediment; material: Deep marine sediment; isolation source: Hadal surficial sediment | place: Pacific Ocean | collected 2014-11 | depth... | reverse complement strand
ATTCTATGTTACAAATCCAATTTTTCCACTCGCTAAAACAGTGGCTAATTTTAACCTGGATATGATCGGAATTGGCGATACTACCGGTATGGTTGTTTACGGGATTGAGCGCAGCACTTTGGGAGATATGATCACAAAAGCAGTGCAGGAAGTCGGACTTGAAATTATTCCAGACGAATTACCCGAGCAAAGAATATTTTATCGCAGCGATCACTTCAGTTTCGTAAAACGTGGTATTCCATCGATTATGCCGGGGTTTGGTATAAGGCGTGAGTGGTTTGCCAATTTTAACAAATTTTATCATCAGCCGTCCGACGATGCGAATTTATCTTATTTTAATTTTGGTTATATGAAAAAGAATGTCCAGGCAATTTTTCTGGCAGGATTGTGGGTAGCAAATGCTGAGAAGTCTCCTACCTGGACGCCAGGAGATGAGTTTGAGAATGCCAGAGAGGAGAAGAAAAAATAAGACGACATGCAATTTAGGCTACTATTTATTTAACTTGAAAAATTTTGGTTAGTTTTCTATATTAATGTTACTTAAAAAAAACAAGGAGTAAACATGGCAAATTTATGGGACGACATCGCGAAGACGATTCGTGAAGGTGTTGACACTGTGGTTGAAAAGACTGGGGTATTAACAAAAATTGGTAAAATTAAAATTGATATACTTAACATTAAACGGAATATTGAGAAAAACTTTTCTGAATTGGGCGGCCGGGTATATCAGCTGATTACCAAAGAAAAGGAGACCGAGATTTCGACAGATAAGGAAGCCAGGGAAGTCATCGAATGTATCAAAATTCTTGAAAAAGAACTAGATGATAAAAAGTCGGAGCTCGCAAAAGTGAAGTCAAAGAAGAGTAGTACTTCCGAATCAAAATCTGCAACTAAGACAGAAGCTAAGAAAACAACTTCAAAAAAATCTACCGGTAAACCAACAGCTTCGAAGAAATCAACCTCGCCAAAAACCAAAGCCCAGACCAAGAAATAAGTTCTCAAAGGAGATGGGAATGAGGAAGGGACAAATTGTTTTAAGCATTTTTTTTGCATTTTTTCTCCTTGATAAGTCCCAGCCTGCCACTGCGCAAATTTATTTAAAATTCGAACCCGCCCATTCTATTAAATTAAATCCAGGAATTTCCCTCGCCGCAGTCGGTGACGTGATGCTGGGTTCCTGGGTTATCCCTGTCTTAGCCGAGCAGGGTGCAGATTATCCTTTTAAAAAAACCAATCGATACTTGGAAGCCGCAGATATAGCAATAGCCAATTTAGAGGCGCCGTTCACGGAAGATACCGTGGCATTTGAAAAGAAGTTTAATTTTAAAGTACCGCCAAAATATGCAAGGGGTCTCCTTGCAGGAGGATTTGATGTTGTCACTTTAGCCAACAATCATATCATGGATTTTGGCGAAAGCGGTCTTCTTTCAACGATTCAAACTCTTGATAAGATTGGCATAAAACATTGCGGAGCCGGAGAAGATTTGTATGAAGCACATCAACCCGCCGTCTTTGAAACGAATGGGAAAAGGATCGCTTTTTTTGGCTATTCCATGACTTTTCCAACCGAATTTTATGCCAAAAAGGATAGCAGCGGCACGGCTTATCCCGAGCCGGAACTAATGCAGCACTCTCTGGAAGTCTGGGAGAATTTTGTTGATTTCACTGTTGTGTCCTTTCACTGGAGTGCTGAAAAGCGCGAAACCCCGAAAGATTATCAAGTTTATTTTGCACACCTGGCAATCGATAGCGGGGCGGATTTGATTCTCGGGCACCACCCACACGTATTGCAGGGAATCGAGTTGTACAAGAATCGGCTCATCGCCTATAGTTTGGGTAATTTCGCTTTCGGATCTTACAGTAAACTTGCAGTGGACAGTATTATTTTGAAGGCTTACTTAAACGACGACGGGCTACAGTATGCGCAATGCATTCCGATCAATGTGGACAATCGGGAGGTTGAGTTCCAACCCGCACTCTTGGACGGAGAACGAAAGGAAGCCGTTTTGTGCAAGCTGTCTACTTTAAGTTTGAATTTAAATAACGGTCGAAATATCCTTGGAAATTCCGGAATAATTTTGGGAGACTGGGCCGGCTTCCACGACGATTGGCTGCTAAACATAGCTGTCAGTACATTTTGGAATTCCGGCTCGACAACCGATATTATTGAGTCGGCAAAGTCGGGTACGACTGAACCCATCAGAAAATCCGGCCCTGTATTATAATTAGGTTCGGCCCCGAATTTAAATTAATATTGAGTAACCGCAAATTAACGCGAACGTACGCCAATAAATTAGGACTATAAAGTTTTTTGAAAACAACTAATTAACGTCCATTAGTGGTCTTATGAACTGAAAAAACAGGATCAATAAATGGAATTAAAGATCCATGATCAAGAAATCCAACTTCAGAAATTTTGGAAGAGTCCAAAGCTCACCAAGCTCAGCCAGCCTTTGAAAACAACCGCCGGCAGGACGGTAGAAGTGCTTTATTCCGGCACAGAAAATCTGGATTCCGGACCGGACTTTAAAGATGCTATCATTAAATTGGATGGAAGGTTGTTAAAGGGCGATATCGAAGTACATTTAGATGCATCCGGTTGGTACGCGCACCAACATCACACCGATCCTGCCTATAATAATGTTATTCTGCATGTGATTTCTAAAGAATCAAAAGATGAAGAGTACATCGCAAGAGAGGATGGTGTAAAGGTTCATCAAGTTTATGTAAATATTGGTAGCGATTCTTCTGAACTGAGAACTACCTCAAATATTGGCTCTGAGGCGGAACGCAGGTCGTTTTCGATTGTACAAAACTGTCCCTTATCTCGAACGGATGAAACGAAAATTCTGGCAACCATTCATGTGGCTGGTGAGCGTCGCTTACAGGAGAAAGTGGAGCAATTGCAGGAGGATTTGATTCATGCTTCATGGGACCAATTAATTTATAACAAAATTTTTGAAGCGCTGGGGTATTCAAAAAATCAGATTCAATTTCGAAAGCTTTCTGAGGTGGTGCCGTATAAAATGGTCTGCTCCGAAATGCAATGGGTGTCCGAAGAGATGGCGTTAAAAAAATGTGCTGCATTGCTTTTTGGGGCCGCAGGACTGCTGCCGGCACAGCACACAAAAAGTTCGGAAATAAAGCTGGATGCTGAATCTCTCGATTATGTTGCCCCACTCCAATATTTATGGGATCAAATGTCACACCGTCTCGAAATAAAACCGATGAAACACCACGAGTGGCAATTTTTCCGACTCCGTCCGCAAAACTTCCCAACCCGCCGTTTGGCCGGAATGGTGCAGCTTCTTTTGAAGTTTTATAGACAAGGCTTTCTTAACGGGTTTCAAAAAATATTCTCCGGGAATATGCAGGATTATAAAAGACTGGCCAGCGAATTAGAGTCAAATTTACTTATCAAAACTGAAGGATTCTGGGCACAGCACTATCGGTTAGATGACTCGTTGGATAAAAGAGATCCTACCTTGATTGGCAAAGATCGAGCAAGAGATATTATTGTGAATACAGTCATTCCGGTGATGTATCTTTATAATTGTGAAACGAAAGACGGCTTTTTGAAAAACTGCGTTCGGGAACTCTTTGGCAGATTCCCCAAGCTCGCTGAAAATTCCATAACCCGGGGAATGCGGGAACAATTAAATAACCCAAAACAGGTTAAATCTTCTTTTCAGCAGCAAGGCTTGATCTATTTGCATAAGTTATACTGCAAACCTCTACGCTGTTCTGAGTGCCTGAGTTTATCTCAGGAAAAATAGGCAGCCCTATAGGTTTCGGTTTCAATAATACCTTCCAAAACAATTCGGTATTCACCGGTATCTTGATTGACACATTCGAGGATCGCTTTACAGTGCGAAGAGTTTTCTAACATTTCAGTAACATGCTTTTTTAAATTCGTACAGGATAATTGGGTTATGTTTATTCTGTGCAAATCTTTGTAATTTGAATTGACCATCATGTTCTCCGCTAGTTTGAACCTGTGATATTAATGTAAAAATGCTCAATTTTATTGAGTGGACATCCGAAATATAATATCGGGTGCTATGATGCATCCTTGAAAAATAAAATCTAACCGTAGGTAATTGATTCGACAGTTGTGAAGAATTCATCCATCAAATATTATCAACTAAAGAAATTCTAAAAAAAACTTGACTTTGTTAGTTTAAACTTTAATTTAGTATTTATATCGGCAACAAATCATATGTTACAAGCATCCATGCGAATGTATATCAAAAAACTCTCGAAATATTTCATTCATCCCATTTTAATTTTGATAATTGCTTCTAATTTTCTGATGGCGGGAACGATTATATTAGATTTTGTAGGTCAACCCGGCTTTAACAGAGTGACCATAAAATGGACGACACAAAATGAAATCGATTTGAAAGGTTTCGAGATAGAGAGAAGTTATGAAAATAAAAACGAGAGTTTTAAAAAGCTGGATTTTCTTAAGGCAAGCAGCGAGATTAAAGATAAAAAAGAATATACTTATGAAGATAAATCGGTCCTCAAGAGTTCGGACCGCACTTTTTATTATCGATTAAAAATAGTCGACAACGACGAGTCTTATACTTATTCAAAGATTATTTCGGTAAAGCCAACCATTTCGAGCGCCCGACAGACCTGGGGCAGTATTAAAGCGATGTTTAGATAGGCCCACCAAGTTACCTGTTCACCGCGAATATTCTTCTTTTTTGAGTTGGCAGCCTCTCACGGAGCGCTGCTTTTTTGTTTTAACCTGCCACAAGTTTAAATTTGTCAGGCGAAAGCTTTTCGATAATAATTTTTGTGCCCCAGTGCATCTTGATAACTTTTTTAAATTCAACCACATTCAGACGATAGTGGCTGTGAGGTTTTTTAGGACCCCGGCACCAGCATTCTACTGCCTCAACAGACGAATTAATGTCCTCTTCGCCAAATTGCACTTTAAAAGGCTTGCCGGCTTTTGGGAAGAAATCGAGTTCTTTCTTTTGAATCAGAATGTAATTTCCACCTGCTTCTTCGGCTGAGAGCTTTCTTTTGAACTGCTGTTTGTCATCGGCCATAATAGTTCCTTCCTTTCAAATTTTATTCAATCGCAACCTGGGATTCGTTTGAATAAATTGAAAACTCAATAATGAAAAAATTGTTGATTTCTTTTCGTTTTGCGGAATAATTTCAAAAATTGGAATGTATTAAAAAGGAATTTATTTTAGCGCTGGTATTTCCAAAATTTTTGCACGGCGACGGGAAATATCGGCGCTTTTTTTTGATTTTCGATTTACAGGCCTAGAAATTTAGACAACCTATCTTCGACCTCATGGAGAGTGCCGACGCCCGAGACCCTATAGACTAACTTCCGTTTTTCATAATAGGGGATGATGGGTTCCGTCTCTCCATGATATTTATTTAAGCGGTATTTGACAGTTTCTTCCTTATAATCGTCTCTTTGAATGACCCGCGAGGCCACCTCGTCAGGTGGGGGATCAAACTTGATATGATAAATTTTTCCAGTCACCGGATCAATTCTCCGGCCGGTATTCCTATCAATGATTTCAGTATCCGGTACTGCAATTAAAAGAACATAATCAATTTTGACGTCCGACTTTTCAAGCGCTTTTTCAAGAGCTTGTGACTGAGGGAGCGTTCTTGGGAAACCGTCAAGTAAGAAACCGTTGCGGGCGTCAGGTTGACCAATGCGCGCTACTATCATTGCAATTACCAAATTATCGGGTACAAGAGCGCCTTTTGTCATGTATGAGTTAGCTTCTTTTCCTAATCGCGTTTCATTTGAAATCGCTTCCCTCAACATGTCTCCCGATGAAATGTGCGGGATATGCAATTTATCTACAATCCTTTTGGCTTGAGTGCCTTTACCCGATCCCGGGGGGCCGATTAGAATTATTCTCATATTTGTTCCTTACTTGACTCTACCGGGTAAAACATACTATTTTCAAAATGCTATCAAAAAAAACGTCTAAAACAATAAAAAGGGCGAACGTCCAATGGTCGAATCGACGAGCGCCCTTTTTCCTATGGCCTGCGTCCCCTAGGGGACGATATGTCTATCCTGATAAACGGTAAATCCATTTTTCAAAGTCTTTCTTGCCATACATTGTAATTAAATATAAATTTTGAAAAATGCAACAAGGAAAAATTGGGTTTGGCTGCCGATCATGGGCGCAAAGTTCGAGACTTGCTTGCCTCCGTGCTCAACAAAGAAGATTGGCAGGTTGGAAAACTTTCACTGGGTAAAAAAGCCTAAGAAATTCCGGTCGTATTTACCAGAGATGAAGCCAAAAAAGTCTTGTTACATCTGCGGGGCAAATATTGGCTTGTCTCATCTCTCCTGTTCGGTTCCGGGCTTCGCTTAATGGAAGCACTGACATTGCATGTTAAGGATTTGGACTTTACTGATAGACAGCTTACCATTCATGAAGGAAGTTGGCGTGCCATTTCGTCCGGAGATTTCGACTCACCCACGCAACCAACCACCAATAGACCGATTATCATCGAAATTATTGTTCTTTGTTTCATTTGTGTCACCTCCACAACATAATTCAATCAGGTTCTGAAATATCCAAACCAAGAAACTCGACGTCATCGATGATGAGTTCGCCAGTCCCGGTCTGATTGAAGTTAAACCTGACTTTATCGACATGCCACAAGTCCAAATGCGACCCATTTGCCGTAAAGGCCGAAGCGGAATTCGGCCTTTACAAGGATAGAAAGCGCGTCCCCTAGGGGAATCGAACCCCTGTTGCAGGAATGAAAATCCTGAGTCCTGGGCCACTAGACGAAGGGGACATGTTTAAAAAGAGGGTGAGCGAGGGGACTTGAACCCCCAACGACCAGATCCACAATCTGGTGCTCTACCAATTGAGCTACGCCCACCAAGGCAAAACGTACTTTAGTAAATTTTCAAAAATATGCAAGTATTTTTTCCCGGGCAAAAAGTCGGCAATTTTCGAGGTTAAAAAGCTTAATCGGAACAGGAGTCAAAAAATTGTAAAGCGTCCAAGGCCTCTGCAAGGGCCCTGCCATCTCTCTCACTAAGTGGCATGAGCGGCGGTCTCAGGTTTATCCAGCTGGCGTTACCGGTCTTGCGGGCCATCATCTGTTTAAGGGCAGGGATCATAGGGTGTTTCTCGAATTCTTTTCTGATTGCGTGCAATTTTTCCTGAAGCACCTTGAACTCCTCGGCGGGAAAAGCGTTCTTGACTCCTGCTGCAAGGCGGCTGGTCAAATTGATGGAAGCGGAAACACATCCGTCAGCTCCGACTTGTAAAATGTCGCTCAAAACCAGCTCAGTACCGGCGTAAACATCAAAGCCGGGAAATACATTGTGGTTTTTTTTCATGTTCTCAAAATCTCCGCTGGAATCTTTCATACCGACGATGATGTTTGGAAATGTTTCGACCATTCGCTGAATAGTTGAGTGGGAAAAAGAGATAACCGCCATTTTGGGGAAGTGATAAAGATAGACTCTTAGCCGATCATCATTGACCTGATGAATAAGGCGATCGAATGCATTAAAAATTCCGTCATCACTGATATTTTTATAGTAGAATGGCGGAAGCACCAGCACGCCACCGACACCATTTTTCACGGCATGCTGGGTCAGCTCAACTGAGTCCGGCAGTGCACAGCAGCCAGTTCCTACCAGTAATTTATACGGAGGAAGGCCGCCGGCAAGAAGTACATCGAGCAGTTCAATTCGTTCCCTGACTGAAAAGGAGTTTGCTTCGCCGGTGGTGCCAAAAATCACCAGGCCGTCACAGCCGTTTTGCAGCAAGTAGTGACAATGCTCAAGCATCAGTTCCGTGTCAATGGACAAATTACTTTTTAAAGGAGTCAGGCTTGCTGCAAAAATACCCCGGGGCAACTTGTGAATCTTTTTCAATGTCATGATTTTAAAAGTTGTTTTTTTTTATGATTGGTTACGAATTTGTTCATACAATGTCAAGCATTTCTAAAATTTTATAATTTGTGTGCGAAATAAGTGCTTGTCCTTGTTTTTTGATTGCTTTTTTACTAAATATTTTTTCATTGTTGGAAGTCTTATATTTTTCTCCTCTATCTCTCAAAACTTAAAGGAACATTTTTGAACGTTGCTCCTGACGAAAATTTAAAACGGGATATTACCCGCATCGGCCTGGCAACGCTTGTCCTGAACGGCATAATTGGAGCTGGAATTTTTGCGCTTCCTTCTGCGGTCGCTGAACGGACCGGAGCACTCAGTCCACTTATTTTTGTGATTTGCGGCGTGCTGATGCTTTCAGTGGTAACTTCATTTGGGCAGGCTGCAAGCTATTTCAGAAAAACAGGCGGCCCGGTTTTATATGCCGGGACGGCGTTTGGGCCATTTGTTGGATTTCAAGCGGGTTGGCTGCTTTACCTCGGGCGGATGACTGCTTTTGCTGCCAACAGCAATGCCCTGGTGAGTTACGCCGGGTTTTTCTGGACGGGCGTGCAGGATGGGGTTGGACGCATCGTTGCCCTTGCAATTTGCTTTCTCGTTCTCACCTCAATCAATGTGATGGGCGTCAAAAGAGGAATGGGTGCAACTAACGTGTTGACTGTGCTGAAAATGGTGCCGCTGCTTTTGTTTATTGGATTCGGATTTGTTTATATAGCGCCGGAAAAATTTACGGGGCTCTCAGCATCCGGGTTCGACGGGTTTGCCGAAAGCCTGCTGCTGGTGGTCTACGCCTATGTGGGGTTTGAAGGGGCGGTCATTCCCGCAGGTGAGTGCCGGAATCCCAGGAAAGATATTCCACAAGCTCTCATCAAAACCCTTCTCGCTACCGGTGTTCTTTATGTGCTCATTCAAACAATTTGTATATCTGTTTTGCCGGATTTGGGACAGACAGAAACACCTCTCGCTGATGTTGCAAAAGTAATGTTTGGTTCAAGCGGCGCCCAAATAATGACTTTGGCGGCATTCTTTTCTATTGCGGGTAATTTGTCGGCCATTGTTATCGCGGCGCCGCGCATGACTTACGCGTTAGCAAAGGAGAATTTGCTTCCCGCCTGGTTTGGGAAAGTACACGAAAAGTACAAAACCCCCTCAGCCTCTATCTTATTTCTTGGCGGTGTCGGTTTCTTTCTGGCGGTTTCCGGCAGCTTTGCCTGGTTGGCGATTATGAGCTCATTGGCCCGCTTGCTTGGCTTCGGAATTACGATCGCGGCTTTACCGCGGCTGAAAAAAATGTTCGGGTCAGATTCGGATGGCTTTAAAGTTCCGGGTGGGTACTTTGTGCCGGCTTTTGCGTTTGTCGTCTGCATTTGGCTTTCGTTGCAGGCTGATTTGAGAACCTGGTTGATGACCGCTGCATTCGTTTTGTTTGGCTCACTTTTGTATGGAATAACTCGCTGGCAAAGAAAAACCTCACCCGATTCCGAAAGTCAAAACTAATTTGCAAGGGGGCTGAAAGCCACTTTTTTGCTTATTTTATTTGCAAAGAAGCAAACAAATCCTAAATTAAAAAGTCGCTCTGATTTCAGAATTGGTTATGAATAAGCAAATAAAAATTGCGCCATCAATTCTTTCCGCCGATTTTGCCCGGCTGGAAGAAGACGTCAAAAAAGTCGAAGCGGGAGGGGCCGACCTGTTGCATATCGATGTCATGGATGGTCATTTCGTACCGAATATTACCATTGGACCGCTGATCGTGCAAGCCTTGAGACCTCGCACCAAGCTGCCCCTTGACGTACATTTGATGGTCGAAAACCCGGAGCGCTATATCGATGCATTTGCTGAAGCAGGCGCGGATTACCTCACTGTGCAGGTGGAAGCGTGCGTTCATCTACATGGTGTTCTGCAAGCAATCAGGACAGCCGGAATGAAGGCCGGAGTTGCGCTAAATCCACACTCACCGCTTGCAACGATCGAAGAAGTTTTAGCCGATTTAGACTTGATTTTAATCATGTCTGTAAATCCGGGTTTTGGCGGGCAGAAGTTTATTCCGGAAGCGCTCGATAAGCTGCGGCGTACCCAAAAGCTGTTGCGGCAACGGGAGTTTACTCGCATCGAAGTGGAAGTGGATGGCGGCGTTAAATTAGAAAACGCCAAAGAAATTGTCGAGGCCGGCGCTGAAATTCTTGTTTCCGGATCCGGAATATTTGGCAGACCCGATCCCGCTGAAACTATCAAAGAATTCAAAAAACTGTGAAAGCCCGATTAGCGAAAGACTGAAGAGCGAAAAGCGAGAAGCGCCAAGAATCTAAACCAACTATAAAATGACGATCTTCTGAGTTTTAGTTGTTAAAATTTTCCCCTTCGTGTCAAATGACAAAAATGGGTCGAATAAAAGAAAATTTCAACTAAGAGGTAAAAGAATGGAAAATCTAAAAGCGGTAGAAGTCTCTTCTAAAAGCCTTGATGATGCTGTGGTAGCTTTAGGGACGGCCGGCGCTGCAGCAAAACCATCCAAGACCGTGAGATTGGTAAACCACCCACTGACAAAAGCGCTTATAGATTGCGGTACGAAACACATCTATACCGACACCGCCGATCGCAACGAACTTGACGACCTGTTGACAGTTGAGGAAACCGGGGATTCTTTGCAGGTAATTAAAGAAATCGATGGCAATACCACCAATCAAGTGTTGGTGGCCAGAGTATTAGATCGTTACTTAGGTGAAGGCGAGGACGCAGACATCGTGGATTGGGTAAAAGCCATGCAGGCCGCAGCGCCCGGCCTCTCTTTGTCGGAAGCGATTGCATTGATTTATACCATCATCAACGGCCAGCTGGGTCGAAGTCTGAAAACGTACTACGGCACCGGCAAAGATTGGGAAATCAGTCTGGAGCTTCATACAAATTTGGCGCCGGGGCTTGAGGATTCGAAACGCATCGGCCGGCATTTAGCTCGCATGTTGCCCGGCTCGTTTGTGAAGGTTGCTTTTACACCGCATCATCCGCACGCATTTCTCATCGCCCGGGACCT
>SMUZ01008987.1_pt1 | contig 10950 bp, 14 predicted proteins | sample 2456421 | NCBI WGS metagenome assembly SMUZ01 (sample SAMN11095932, study PRJNA526329) | marine sediment metagenome | biome: Marine sediment; feature: Surficial sediment; material: Deep marine sediment; isolation source: Hadal surficial sediment | place: Pacific Ocean | collected 2014-11 | depth... | reverse complement strand
CTTGCCACATGTCCGTCGTAATCGTATCACCCGGCAGCACAGGCGCGGAAAAGCGCGCATCCATGCTGGTAATCAGGGTTGAATCGTAGTTGCAAATTGTCTTGAGAATCGCATGACACGCAATGCCGTAGGTGCATAGGCCATGCAAGATTGGCACGCCGAATCCGACGGATTTTGCAAGTGCCGGGTCGGCATGCAATGGATTTCGGTCGCCCGTCAGGCGATACAGCAGCGCCTGATCCAGACGCGTGGAAATATCGCAGGACAGGTCCGGCTCACGCCGGGGCGCGCGGTGCGGCTTGGGCCCTCTGCCGTTTGCACCGCCGAAGCCGCCATCCCCGCGAGCAATGACCGTGTTGCCGATCGTGAAAATAACCGTGTCGTCTTTGGCGAGTCGACCTTCCGCTTCGAACATCACGACCGCACCCAATTTCGGGCCCCGATCGTAAACTGCGGAGATATGCTTGTTGATCAGCAAGTCCGCTGCAGGCGGCAACGGCCTGTGAAGCTGCATGCGCTGTTCAGCGTGCAGAACCTGGCTGAAATCCCAGCCCAGATCCGGTGGAAACATGTCCGGGACCAGTACCGTTGCCATGGATGGCATCGTACTCGGAGGACCTTCGACCTCGGACACATAGGGCAATTCCCTGCGATCCAGCGGGTCGCGACCGATTCCGATGCTCAATGCATAGAGCATGGTTTCAGTATCGCGATAGCTGAGCGGAAGGTCGACGACAGACGTCGCCATGAGATGATCGTAATCTAGCGCCATAGTCCCTTGATTCTTATTCGATGCGGCCGCGGAATTCTATTCGCCCACGGGACCCGCCCGCAAGTAGAGATTCACATTCTGAAGATTCCCAGGCTCGTTTCCGGGTCGCCGGGGCAGTTCGCTGCCGCCGCAAGTGCCTGCGACAGCACAGCGCGAGTATCGAGAGGATCGATTACGCCATCATCCCAGAGTCTGGCGCTGGAGAAATACGGATGTCCCTGGACATCGTACTGGTCACGAATTTTGGTCTCGAACGCGAGCCGTTCATCCGCAGGCCAGTCGTCGCCTCGCGCGTCCATGCCGTCTTGCTTCACGGTCGCCAGTACACTTGCCGCCTGCTCACCACCCATTACCGAAATGCGCGCATTCGGCCACATCCACAGCATGCGCGGATTGTAGGCCCGACCGCACATCGCGTAGTTGCCCGCGCCAAAGGAACCACCCACAATGACCGTGAACTTCGGCACCGTCGCGGTTGCAACAGCGTTCACCATTTTCGCGCCGTCTTTGGCAATTCCCGCATGTTCCACGCGTTTGCCGACCATGAATCCCGTGATGTTTTGAAGAAACAGCAGCGGGATACGACGTCGATTGGATAATTGGATGAAATGTGCAGCTTTTTGCGCGGACTCCGGAAACAGGATGCCGTTGTTCGCCACAATGCCGATCGGATGCCCATCGATGTGAGCAAAGCCACACACAAGCGTTGCTCCATACAGCTTTTTAAATTCGTGAAACTCGGATCCGTCGACAATGCGCGCGATGATTTCGCGAATATCGTAGGGAAAGCGCGGGTCACGAGACACGATGCCGTAGATATCTTCAACCGGATAGACGGGCTCAACGGATTCCTGCATCGCGAGATTGTCCGGCTTGCGCCGATTGAGATTCGCCACGATATCGCGCGCGATTAAGAGCGCGTGCGCGTCATCGTCGGCCAGGTGATCTGTCACACCGGAGATACGCGAATGCACGCTGCCACCACCGAGCGTCTCAGCATCGACAATCTCGCCGGTCGCTGCTTTTACGAGTGGCGGCCCAGCCAGAAAAATAGTGCCTTGATTGCGAACGATTATCGCCTCATCGCACATGGCCGGGACATAAGCACCGCCGGCCGTGCAGGAACCCATTACGACAGCGATTTGCGGAATGTTCTGTGCAGACAGGCGCGCCTGGTTATAGAAGATGCGGCCGAAGTGATGCTTGTCAGGAAACACCTCGTCCTGCAACGGTAGAAACGCACCACCCGAATCCACGAGGTAAATACAGGGCAAGCGATTTTGTTCGGCGATTTCCTGTGCGCGCAAATGCTTTTTGACCGTAATCGGATAATAGGTGCCACCCTTAACGGTTGCGTCATTGGCGACGACCATGCACTCCATGCCGTGGATGCGGCCGATTCCGGCGATGAGTCCGGCTGCCGGCACGTCGTCGTAATACAATTCATGCGCTGCCTGTCGACCAATCTCCAGGAATGGTGAATCTTCATCGAGCAGTAGTTTGATGCGATCCCGCGGCAAGAGTTTGCCGCGCAGAAGATGCTTCTCTCGCGCACGCGCCGAGCCACCCATCAATATGTGTTCGTTGAGCGCGCGCAAGTCCTCTACCAGAGCGACGAGGGCCTCGCGGTTTTTTTCGAAATCGTCCGAACCCCGGTCGACTTTAGTTTTCAGGACAGCCATAGAGTTTCGCTACTTGCTTGCGTTAAAGAGTTCGCGACCAATCAGCATACGACGAATTTCGCTGGTGCCCGCTCCAATCTCGTAGAGCTTGGCATCGCGCATCAATCGTCCAGCCGGATATTCGTTCACGTAGCCGTTGCCGCCAAGGACCTGGATCGCCTCACTGCCCATCCAGGTCGCCTTCTCGGCCGCTAACAGGATACAACCTGCAGCATCGAAGCGAGTTGTCTGGTTTCGATCACAGGATTTTGCGACCGCGTAGCTGTACGCCCGACAGGAGTTCATCGCCGTGTACATGTCGGCCAGTTTCGCCTGCATTAGCTGAAATTCACCGATTGGCTGACCGAACTGCTTGCGGTCATGCAAATACGGTACGACCAGGTCGATGCACCCCTGCATGATACCCAACGAGCCTCCCGACAACACGACGCGCTCGTAGTCGAGCCCGCTCATGAGTATCGCCGCGCCCTTGCCTTCTTCGCCGAGCAGATTTGCGACGGGCACGCGGCAATCCTCAAGCAATACCTCGCTCGTGTCTGAACCGCGCATGCCAAGTTTGTCGAGTTTTTGTGGCGTCGAAAATCCGTCCGTGTGTCGTTCGACGATAAACGCGCTGAGTTTTCGATTTTCCACATCGGTGACGGCATAGATGATCATCGTGTCCGCCAACGGTGCATTCGTAATCCACATCTTGGATCCGTTCAGAACGTAGACATCGCCATCGCGAACCGCCGTCGTACGCATGGCCATCACGTCGGAACCCGCGCCTGCCTCACTCATTGCGAGCGCGCCGAGATGCTCTCCGGATATCAATTTGGGCAAGAATTTTTCTTTTTGCTCAGCACTGCCCCAGCGGCACAATTGATTTACACAGAGATTTGAATGCGCGCCGTATGACAAGCCGACCGACGCTGACGCACGCGAGATTTCTTCCATCGCCACGACGTGCGCGAGATAGCCCAGCTCCGATCCGCCGTACCTGGATTCAGCCATAATCCCAAGCAAACCCAACTCGCCGAGTTCCGGCCACAAGTCGCGTGGAAATTCATTATCCCGATCGATCGCCTCGGCGCGAGGCGCTATTCTGTCCGCAGCGAATGAGCGAATCGTATCGCGCAGCAGATCGATCTCTTCGCCGAGGCCGAAATCAAAATTGAACATGTGAGTTCCGTCCATACATTTTGTGCATTAGAGCATTGTCGGCGCTCAGGTCGCAGGCCTGAATACCATGTCGCTGGTAGCTTGGAGATTTAGTCTTCGGACAGCGAATCGATAAAACGCGAAAACAACTCATACTGGGAGGTGATACCCAACTTTGAGAACAGATTGCGCTTGTGAACCATGACCGTTCCGGGTGCGATCTCAAGCTGCCGGGCAATTGCTTTGGTAGAGAATCCGCGCAGCAACAACTGTGTCGTTTCTCGTTCGCGCCGCGTGAGCAGCGGCTCACCGAAGTTCTCGAAACACTCTGTCAATCGCTGGTGAACGCTCTTGTTCGGCTCGTCCTTGTCCGCGCGCAACTGCCAGCTGTCCCAGATATTCAGCATGGCCGAATGCACAATGCTTTCGATCTGCGCGAGACGCCCCAGCTCGGCGCGCGTATAGCGGCTCTCCCAGCGCCCCACGACGAGCGCCAGCGTGCAAGACGGCGTGGCGTCGATCAGGAAATCCATTTCGTCCGTGAGGTGCGTACGTTCGCAATACTGGCGGTAGTACTCGGAGGAACGAAAACGATCCGGCGCCTCATCACGATAACGGCAAATACCGGGCTTGGTCTCTCGCAGCGCCAACTGATACAAGGGATCCAGCAAATAGGGTCCCGCCAGGTAGCGTTCCAGATAGTGTTTGGCGCCTTCGGTATCGAGCGTGTGATGCAGAACCTCGGGCGGCGCGTCGTGATGAAATGCCAGCAGGCAGGCACCGTTATGATCCACCACCTCGCCGATCGCGGCGATCAGGGCGTCAGCGGTGTCCTGCTCGCCCCTGGCGCGCAGCAGACGCGCAATAGCGGAATTCCACGACGGACTTGTAAGACGCTGGCTCAAGGAGGGAAATCAGGTCAGGGCTGATACAGCGCGGCGACAGCGCCATTTGGATCTTCGATCACGCAAAACCGTCCTGCGGACAGAGTCCACGGCGTTTTCAACGGTCATGTCGATCCAGCCTATCTTGCCAATCTCTTCGGCCATTCGGTTTCTCCCATTACGTCAAAACGAGGTAATAAACGAGGCCGCGTTGCCACCAATTGGCCCGGTCCCGGCGCGAGCTGCTCGCAGGTAATCCGCAGCTTGCGGGTAGTCCACCTGCTGCGCACTGTAGACGCGCACAACGCGGTTGCGATGGAACAGTTTTAGTTGCGACGCGATCGGGATGACACGCGCCGGGTCATCGCCCGTCAGCTCCCGGTGCAATGCCGGTAAGCGATACCACGGCAAATGCATGTTTGAATGATGTGCATTGTGATAGCCGAAGTTCAACGTCAGCCAGTTGAGCTTCTCAAAGCGCAGGGACAGCGGGTTGCTAAACGTGTGCGCCTGTTCCCATTCGTCGTCGCCCCTGTGCGGCGGATCGACGTACTCGAACAGCGTTGGGTTATAGGGGTAGTCGTGTTGCAGCATGTCCATGAATCGCAGTACCTGCATCATCAGCAGGTAGGCAAGCACATACAACAAAGCCACGCGTGGAAAAACGATCGCGACCGCGGCGAAAACTCCGCCACGAATCAGTATTACGGCAACATTTCGGCCACGCTGATTACGTCGCTGCGGAATGATGAACGACGTAAACACCATGATGAAGTGCATGACGAGGTCCTGCGCCGGGATGTACACATACTCGAGCATGCGGATGGCTTTCGTGAGCCACTTGTGCTGGTCGAAGAAGCGGTCGTATTCAAACCAGACGACATCATCGTTGTCGACGTGATGTCGAAAATGTTTATAGCGAATGTCTTCAAAAGTGCCATACGCGGCGCCACAGAACCAGGTCATGATCTGACCCAGAGTCGCGTTATGGCGGTTGCGGCGAAATATACTGTTGTGGCCACACTCATGGACCAGATAGGCCGCGATAATCATGCCGTGCGCCAGCAGCAAGGTGGCGGGCAGGCGAATCGCCCAGGACGCCTGAAACAGCCCGACAATGCCAGCCGCACAGGCACTGACCGCATAAAGCAACGCAGCGCCGTGGTAGCGCAAGCCTTCTTTTTCCTTTAATAGTGCAGTCACTGGAGCCGTTCTTCCGTTATTTTGCGATCGCCGCATGACCCCTTTTGTACACTTCGCCGGAACGTATTGCTAGCATACGGATCTGGCAATAGTCTGGGAATGAATGAATGAAACTAGTCACCGCCATTGTAAAACCGTTTCGTCTCGATGACGTGAGGACCGCGCTCGGTGAAGTCGGAATTCAGGGCATGACCGTGACCGAAGTTAAAGGCTTCGGCCGCCAGCGTGGTCACACCGAACTTTATCGCGGAGCCGAATACGTCGTCGACTTCCTGCCCAAAGCAAAGATCGAGGTCGCTGTGCCGGACGACCTCGTCGAACGAACCGTAGAGACTATTATCGAGAGCGCCAAAACCGGCAAGGTCGGTGACGGCAAGATATTCGTCACTAACCTCGACCAGGTATGGCGCATCCGCACGGGCGAAACAGGCGACGGTGCGCTATAAGGCAAGCACGCCTTACATTACTTGTGCGTCATGCAAAAAGCGTTCAGCTTATTGCCGTCCAGATCGCGAAAATAGGCGGCGTAGAAGATATCGCCACGTGGCCCGGGCGCGCCTTCATCGCTGCCACCCAGCTCCATGACCTTGGCATGGAACGCGTCGACTTTTGCGGTCGAGTCCAGAGCAATGGCAAGCATTACGCCGTTGCCGACGGTCGCCGGCTGACCGTCAAAAGGCTTGCTTATGGCCAGCGCGGGACTCGACTGAGCTGTACTCCAGGCGACGAAATTGTCCGCTTCAAACGTTCTTGTGGCACCGATCGTGCCTAACAGATCGTCGTAGAAACTCACCGCCGCATCAAAATCATTCGTACCCATCGTTACGTAGCCAATCATGTTGCTTACCTCTTTTTTCAGTTCTATGCATTCCTCAGGAGCATGTTATTCCAGATCTCGAGTTTTTTGTCGAACGAAAGCGCTGCGTGGGCCGGGCTTGTTGACGGCAGACTGACCAGCTCGGGCAACGTCGCTATGTATTCCGGGACGACCAGATTTCTGAACAGCTGCTCAGCTTTTTGTCCGTTGAACCCGATGCGCTCTATCTGCGAATGCATCGACAGGAAGCCTGCAAAGTCGTTCGCCTGCGCCGTTTCTATTTGAATATCGACATCCATGCTGCCCGCACGAACAGAACTTGCCAATACGTCCCACACCGCAACGCGGGACGCAATCAACTGGCGACATCGTTCCGTATAGTCTCCTTCGACACCGAAGATTGCGGCCATGATGCGCCAAAAAGCGTTTTGTGAGTGCGCATAATACTGCCCTGCCAGCAGAGATTTTTGGCCAGGCAAGCTGCCGAGAATCAGGATATTCGCGTCAGCACCTGCGATCGGCGGGAATCCTGCCGACGATTTCATGCGTTCAGTGTTCACCATAGCCTTTATCTTGTTCTTTGCTTAATCGCCACGATTTGAGTGTCGCCGACGGCGCGTGATTTGAGTATAAATTGCTGCTCTCAAGGAGGACATCATGAAGCAAATCATCTGCCTGATCGCAGTGGCAATAATATGCAGTAACCCGTCAGTGCTCGCCGCAAGCAAGTGCGACAAGCAAGCCTGCAGCCAGGTAAAGGCTGATATCCGGGAAGTAGAGGCAAAAATGCGATCCGGTTACACGGTCTCGCAGGGAAACCGCTACGAGGCGCGGCTGCGCAAGCTGCGCGACAAGAGAAGGCGAATTTGCCGCTAGCTGCTCTCTTGCATGCGCAAGAGTCGCACGGCCAGCGATTCCATATCGCCGGCGTGTCTGTGTTGTTTCACCGGATCATCCGCGGTGATATTCAATCCTCGGAGATGCTTGCGAACAACGTTGCCCGTCTCATCGGTATCGAAATCAACAATGTTCAAGCAACACGTCGCCTGGTCGAACAGCCCGAAGCCCTTCAGGCCAAGTCCCGTCACCCACCCCAAAACCGCAGCATTCGTGCCGCCGTGCGCGAACACCGCGAGATTACTCCAGGACCCGTCCGCAAGAATGTCTTCCATTGTTATTGAAATACGATCATAGAAGTCGTGGTAACGCTCGCCACCGAGAAAACGCGCTGCAGGATCTGCGGCGCGCCAATGCGAGTACGCTACATCGGCGATAACATCGTATTCGACCTCAGACTCACCCTTTAACGGACGGATTTCTTCCAGCCCTGGTGCGATTTCAAGATGCATATCCCGATCACCGAGTACAGCCACCGCCGTTTGTCGTGTCCGCGGCAATCCTGAGCAAATGGCCTTGTCAACAACGACCTCGGCAAACAGGTCGCACATCGCGATCGCCTGCGCACGACCCTTCTCATTCAGATCAACGCTGTCAGGATCGGCAACCCAATTGCCGTTGCTATCGACATAGTCGACTGCTCCGTGGCGAAAAAGATAGAGGCGGCGTCGCCGTGTACCGTCGATCGCTATTCTGGAAGTCACTGCTGGGCATTCCTAAAAACTTTGGTGATTGTACGAATACTAACGCATAGTCATATTTGGCCTTTGCATGGGATGTTCTTCATCGGAAGTAAAGCGCAGCGAAGCGAGCCATGACGATGAGGAACATCCCATGCAAAGGCCAAACAAGGTGTACAGGACACTTTTACGCGGGGAAGAAGTCGATCGGCTTCGTTGTCGTGATCGGCTCAACGTCGCGCGCCTCGAAGCGGAATAGCTTCACTCGCCGAACGAGTTTTTCTTCGAGCTCCAGATCACCCAGATCACTCGACACAATTTCGCAGAACGTTACTACACCGCTAGGCGCAATGGTCAGACGCAGCACCAACTTGCCCTCGAGCGTCGGATCACGTCGTAACGCGCGATTGTAAAGCGCGAAAATCGCACCTTTGTTCTTGTCGAAAATGAGTTCGATTTCCTCGCGCGAACGCGATGCCTTGCCACTGATTCCGGTTCTGCTTGCGCCGCCTGCATTTCGTGCCAGACCGGCTACAGGACTGTCGACTTTGGTCGTCGTGCGACCGGCGATGCCTGTGCCGCCCGTATTGCGACTCATGCTCGCCGTGTTGATACCGCCGGATGCGGCACCCACTTTCGAAGTAATCATGGAACGCTCGTTGCGTGCTGCCTCGCCAACCGATGAGCTCAGATCGCGATTGTTCGCCACTTTGTCGAGCAAGTCCTGGTCGACAAGATCGGCCAGGTCTTCGGCAAACGGCAGGAACGCCGCCCTTGCCTGTTCACGTGCAACCTCGGCCACGTCTATCTGAGGCTCGGGAATGGGTTCCGGCTCGGGTTCGACCTCAACCACTTGTTCCGGCTCAGGATCGTCCGGTTCCGGCTCCTGTTCGACTGGCGGCGGCGGAGGCGGTGGCAATGGCTTGTCTTCCAACAACAGCTTCGCGTTGCGGGGCGGAATTTCTTCAATTTCGTAGGGATCCGGCTCCGGCACCGGCAGGAACGGCCATACCAGACCCAGAACGGCAACGACCAGGAAGGTCTTGCCAAGCAGACGCTGGAACTTGCGCTCCTGATCCGCACCTGACGTCCATGGCAGGTCATACTCTCTGTAGAATGGTAGATCCAATTCCTGCTCCTAAATTATTACCGGCATCGCTATCGCGCCGCCTGCATATCGCCGAGCTTGTCTGAGCTCTTCTGCAGTACGGCGAGCGATATCTGCCCGTAATCCGATTCCGTACACGTCGCCATGACTTTCTTTAGCAAGCGATACGGGGTTTCCTTGTCCGCCATGATCGTGACTTCACGACCGGCAATATCATCCTGTGCCGCACGACGCAGGACGCGATCATTCTGTGATTTCAACGCCTGTCGAAGCTCGGGAATGTCATTGCCCTTATACGCGAGCAGGTCCTTAATTTTTGCGATCGCACGTCCTTGCACAACAAGGTCTTCTTCGCCAATCAGGATAACGACGGTTTCCTTCGCTTTTTTCTCGGCGATCGACTCCGGCAGTTGCAAATTCTTGACGTTCGGCAGCGTCTCGACATTCGCTGAATTCACCAGCAGGAAAAACACAAGAATTGTGAAAATATCCATCAGGGACACAAGGTTCAGCGTCGCTGTACCCTTATTGCGCGCATGATGTTTGTCCATGCGTTTTGCGCGTGCTGACTTGACCATGTGCTAAGCCCCTCCAGCCGAAACCGGCGCGTCGCCGATCGAAATATCGGGAAACAGGTCGTTCCGAATGACGGAGTCTTCCGCGATCTCTTCCTCAACGCGTACGCGGTCCATAATTTGTATCAGCGTGTTGTACTCGATATCCGACTCGAGCAGGATCGACGCTTCCGTTTTCTCCGGATAGCGATCCTTGAGCTGTGCCAGCTTGGCGCTTAATGCGTCGTAGTCGTAATCGCCGTCTTCTGAGTTGGGGTAAATTGCCAGCAATCCCTGATTGCGATCGCCCACTTCGATTTTGTCTTTACGAACGATGATTTCCAGCTGGAAAACCTGATCCTGCGGATCCACGCTCTCGGTAGAGGGGCCTGGCAAATTCAATTCCAGAATTGTCAGACGCGAGAACACTGCTGTCATCAGCAGGAACGGAACCAGAATAACCATCAGGTTCATAAATGCCGTAATGTTGAGTTCGACCGGCTCTGTATTTCGACGACGACCGCCTCTGCGGCGACGAATCATGTTAAGCCCCCGTGGACTTTAGCTGGCGTTCTGTCACTGCATTCAGAAACTTGACGCTGGCCATCTCAAGACTGTCCACGAGCTGGTTGGTTTTCGTTTGCAGCAATGCATGAACAAGCAGCAGCGGGATAGCCACCATCAGGCCAAACGCTGTCGTGTTCATCGCCACCGAAATGGAGGCAGACAACAGATCAGCCTTGTCGGCCGGGTTGGCATTCGACACGGCCGTAAACGCATTGATCAGGCCGATAATCGTGCCCAGCAGTCCCATCAGCGTAGCGATGTTGGCAAGCGTCGCGAGGTAATGCGTGCGTTTTTCCAAACGCGGCAGCACTTCCATCATGCTCTCTTCCATTGCTTTTTCGATATCGTCACGACGGCGCGCACTCTTCACACGGTAAAGACCGTAGGTCAGAATCGAGCCGATCGCAGCTTTCGATTTAGTGGTTTGCGCCGCAGCTTCCTGGAAGTTGCCGGCCTTCAGGAAAGGCACGATCTTTTTCCAGAGAGCGCGGTTGGCTACGCCTGACATTGTCAGATACGTCCAGCGTTCGATCGCAATTGCGGCGCCGAACGCGAACACGAACAGGATCGGGTACATAAATGCACCACCATCCTGGAAAAACTGCACGAATGTGCTCATTTGATTGCTCCTCTAAACATCAAATAT
>SMUZ01072356.1_pt1 | contig 11023 bp, 7 predicted proteins | sample 2456421 | NCBI WGS metagenome assembly SMUZ01 (sample SAMN11095932, study PRJNA526329) | marine sediment metagenome | biome: Marine sediment; feature: Surficial sediment; material: Deep marine sediment; isolation source: Hadal surficial sediment | place: Pacific Ocean | collected 2014-11 | depth 0-1... | reverse complement strand
TTTTGGAAGCTCGCCTGCTAAGGGCGCTACCAAGATCAATAGCCCCACCATGGAAGCCAGAGTTAGATATTTAAATCTTAAAGCCACTCCCAGGATTCTGGGATAAAGTCTGGCAAATAAATTGGGAGAAGTGGATTTTTTCTTTTTTTGTGGCTTCATGAGAGCCACACAGCCCACTGGCACTAAAGTCATGGAAACAAAAAAGGAAGAGGAAAGAACAATCATAACGACTATAGGCAGAGACTGGCAATAGATTCCCACCGCTTCTTTAGCAAGTGCAATCGGTAAAAAAGCGGCTACCGTAGTGGCCGTCGCAGCCAGTAGAGGGATCATCAGCTCCCGGCCTGCCTCAATAGCAGCCTCGGCTGTGCTCATCCCGGTTTTAACGAAACTGGATATTGATTGGGTCATCACAATGCCATTATCTACCAGCATGCCCAAAGCAATAATATACCCCGCCAGGGAAATCTGCTGTAGCGGGACCCCGAGGATTGCCATAACAACAAAGGTGATTAAAAATGCGCTGGGAATCAGTACCGCAATGATAATACCTGCTCGCCACCCCAAAAAAACCATCATGAACAGCCCCACCGTAATAATCGCCTGGATTAAATTGCTGACAAAATCTTTGATCTTCATTTCAGTCCACATCGGTTGAAAATTTAAAAGGTCGATGTGAATACCTAATGGAATAACTTGGAGGTAATGTTCAATTCTTATCTTGACGTTTTTTCCCAACTCCAGGACTTGCCCTCCCTCCTGCATTTGCAAAACAATGCCAATAGCGTTTTTGCCCATAAAACGCATCTGCACTCTGGGAGGATCTTCATATTCCCTTTTAATTTTAACTATGTCCTTTAGAAGAAAAGAATTACCGATTCCAGGAAGGGCGATAACGGTGTTTCCTATTTCATCGATCGACTTATATTCTCCGCTAGTCTCAACGCGGATGCTTTGGGTCTCCAACCAAACTCTACCACCTGGCTCCAAAGCGTTTTGCTGCCTCACAGTATCGCCGATGGTCCGGGCATCGAGGCCCATTTGCGTTATTTTGGCAGGAGAGTATTCAAGCCAGACGCGTTCTTCCTGCTTGCCAAGTATTTCTACCTTGGCCACATATTGAACCTGCTCTAATTCCTTTTTGAAATCATCGGCGTAATCGAACAGCTCTTTGTAGGAAAATCCCTCACCCGTTACCGCCAATACAATGGTCTTGGTCTTCCCGAAGTCCTGATTGAGCCAAGGCTTACTGACACCCTCAGGGAACTGACCGTTCAAATCCTCCAGTTTATTTCGGGACTCCTCCCAAATCGGCGTCGTTTCCCAAATACTGCCCTTAATTTTTGCGAATACATAGGAGATCCCCGGTTGAGACAAGGATTTAATGTTATCCCAATGAGGCAACTCTAATAACTTCTTTTCAATTTTTTCGGTAACCAATTCCTCAATTTTAAGCGGGGAAGCACCAGGCCACTGAGTCACCACCACAGCATTGAATTCTGGAAATTCGGGGTTCTCCTGTTTGCCAATGATGTCCCAGCTGTAAATCCCGAATACCAGAATCAAGGAGTAAAAAAAAGCTATAACGCCTTTATGTTCGAGTGAATATTTAATCATATTACTTTTAAAAGTTAGTTAATCCCGAAAAGAGTTAATAAGGCAACTCCACCCTCCAATTTCTTAAAGAGATGCTCCCAGCGGACGAACCTCCATGCCTTCATGTAATTCATCCAGCCCAGCAGTGATAATGACATCCCCGGATTCTATTCCATCGATGATTTCAATAAGGTCCCCCACCAAGGCTCCGATACGGACTGTTTTACGGGTTGCGGTTTGATTAGAGGGTGCAACGGTCCAAACATACTTCTGTCCAGAAACTTTATCTTCCAAGATCACATTGATTGGAAGCATGGGGTGTTTACTTCTTTGGCTTTTTAACTTCAAAGCGACCTCGACAGGCATTCCGGGAAGTAATTCTCTTTTGGGGTTAGGAATTTCTACCCAAACGGGATAGGTGAGGGTTATCTTATCTGCAGAAAGACCCACCTTCGTGATTTTTCCTGAAACCCTTTTCCTCTTGAGGGGTAGAATATTCACTAGGACCGATTGTCCCTTTTTTACATAAGCGATCATTGAATCGGGGATGCTGATCATAACTTCAATGCGATCCATTGCTGCGATATCGAAGATTGGCTGTTTTTTTCTAACTTGCTCAAAATTGGAAACATGCTTTACCGTTATCACACCATCAAACGGCATTCGAAGAGTCGCATATCTTAGGTCCGATTTCGCGCGATCCGTTTGGGCCTGGATGGACATTATTTTTGCTTCCTGCGCTCGAACATCCTCCTCCCGGGCCCCTGTTTTAGCAATAATGAGCTCCTCCTGTAATGCCTCCAAATTGGCTTTGGCCAAATCCATGTTGGCTTTGGTCTGGTCAAGGCGGGCCTTAGAGGCCGCGTCATTAATAAAAAGTTGTTGCACCCGCCGGTATTCCAGCTCTGAGGTCCTTAAAGTTGAATTCAAACTCATAATTTGAGCTTCAAGTTTACGAATATTTTCAACTCGTTCTCCCTTTTTTAATACCTCTAGTTCCGCTTCAGCAGTTTTTAACTGCCCTTCTAAATTCCTGATCTCCAAAATAAAATCTCGCTTATCCAGGGTTGCCAGAATATTTCCCTTTTTCTTTTTATCCCCAACTTTGGCTTTAATTTCCTGCAATAAACCAGTAACCCGAAAACTGAGTGTGACTTCCGATATACCTTCTGCCACTCCGCTAAAAGTCTTGGTATCCAGGGATGAGGTTTTGGAGGTAATGGTCATAACTTTGACTGGGCGAACAATCTTCTTGGCGGGGGGTGGTTCTTCCTGAGCACATCCCATAATGCCAAGCAGAAAACATACCAAGAACCAAACAGCGCATTGATGAATTTTAGTGTGTCGCATTATGCAATTATCCCTTTGGCATGGGTTTATTTCGATCGAATTTATCGGACGCCTTTTTCTGAAAATGTTGCTCGACTTGCCTTTTAAATTCCTTCAATTTTTCTTCATTTTTGAAATTGGCAATAAGCTCGGTTCGTCCCACGGTGCGGAAAAGTGAAAATAAGTCCTTAAAGAATTGGAAGCGGGTACGAGCGGCATTAGTTTTGCTCAGAATCAGACGGCTTTGGCTGTCCAACAGGTCGATAACCGGTAAATCACCCACCTTGCCCGTTACGGTCTCCAGGGTACCCGAAACCCGAAAACTGACTGTAGGGGTATCGATCCCGGAAGTGATTGCGTTAAACAGCTTGGTATTGCTCGCCCTTGGGTCTGCCTGAACCAATTCTGTTTTAACCAGAGGAATAACGGTTTCTGGTGGAGGAACCTCCTCCTCACACCCTGCTAAATTTAAAGTCAATATCAGCAGTGCCGTCAACAGGATTCTTATTTTTAATGGGGTCTGGTTTCTTTCCATTTTATTTCCGTGAAGGATTCTTAAGCGTTTTGGGTGGCCTGGTCGTATTGGCATTCGGTTTCTTTGTTTTATGTGCTAGGTAGTCAACCATTCGATTTCTAAAATTCATCGCTACCTCCTCATCGAGAAACCCAGTAATCAGATCGGTCCTTCCCATGGTTCGGAAAAGACGAAACAGGGATTTATAAAATTCGTAACGAGTATTGATGCTGCTGACTTGACTCAATATAAGATCGGTTTGACCGTCCAACAGGTCGATGATCGGGACATCCCCCTGAATATAGGAGATAGTAATCAAATCCAGATTTTCTTTGGAATTTTTGACATTCTTAATGGAAAGGTCCGTATTTATCTGATTTTTGTAAAGAGTGAAGAAACCCGTCCGGGCCCGGCGCGCCAGGTCCAGTTTCAGGTTTTCCTTACGGCGGAATTGCTCCAAGAGACGGGAGTTGGCCCGATCGAGTTGCTTGAAACGCTGTCCGCCTTCGAAAAGGGGAATATTGAGCTCCAGTTGGGCGATCCATCCATCACCGGTGCTGTCCTTGTAAGATTGCTCCTCTGCCGAAGAAGTGAAATTTCGGACATCGCTGTCTATTTGGTTGAAGTAACTGGCGCTGATATCCAATTTGGGCAGAAAGCTTGCTTTGGCTCCCTGTTTATCGGTTTCTGCCTCTTGGATGCTCGCGTCTATGGATTGCAATTCCACGGAATGGGCAAACGTTTCCTCGGTAAAAAAATCCCGCAGTATCCGGATGCCTTTCTGTGTACGAAAAAACGGGTCGAAGGGAGCTTTCCTTTTGCCGTAGGACCTATAACTGAATGAATCGAAATCCAGGTCGTAAACATTTTCCCTGGGCTGATTCATCAAAATATTAAGCTGGATTTGGGAAATAAAGAGAGCCTCCGTATCATTTACCAGATCGATACGCGCATTTTCAAGGTCAATTTTCAGGCGAAGCACATCATTCAAACTGGTTTCGCCCAAATTGAATTTGAGTTGAGCAATGTCCAGATTTTTTCGGATCAATCTCAGAAATTCTTTGCGAATGGACACAATTTCTTTCTGTAAAAGACTCTCCATGTACGCCAGGGCGATCTCTACAGTGATATCCTGATTGATTATCTCGGTATTTTTTTGTTCAACCAGATTCCGGTACTCGGATGATTGAATATCCTTATAGAGCTCCAGGTCGATCAGTTTTTGACGGAGTTCCAGTTCTATCAGAGTTTCCCCTCTTGGCGTAGGAACAACATCGGCTCCGGTTTTGTCCTGACGGTAATAGCTTAATTTTGAGTTGAGTTGCGGGAGGTATCGGCTCCTGGTAATTTCATAGTTGCTGAAAACCTGATTTTGAACCAGCATCTGAATTTTTATATCCACATTCTGGTCGAGAGCTTTTTGAATGCTATCCGTCAGGGATAGTTGGGGCTTTGATTCTTTGAGGCCATAAAAATTGGCTTCATAAAAAAATTCCAAAGGGATTTCATAATCGATTTTGCTTGCCGTTTCACGGTTGAATGTCAGTTGCGTTTTCCACAAGTCGACCACCGGGATTTTGTTGGGAGGGGTCCCGGAAAGAATATCCATAATCTTCAGAGCGTAAATTTTTCCAAATCGTTCGAAGTCATATTTCACAAAGGAAGCCAGAGCCCCGTTTTCAATTCCATAACGGCCATCGATAGTGAAAGTCGGGGTCTTCCTTCCGGCCAGTTTTTGATATAAATCTTTTTTTTGGGATCTGCTGAATGCATGCAAGGGGCCCACCACAACCAGGGGAGAATCGATTTGGGACAATACTTGAACATAGTTTTCCGGGGAGACCACCTTCACCTGGGTATTTAATTTCGCACCTCCAAACAGGTCTTTAATAACTTTATAATATTCAGGATGATTCCCGCACATAAAGGCGGAGCATAAGAAGGTGGAATCCGTCAGGGGAACCAGTTTCGGGATGAGGGCGACCATTCCCGAATTAATGGACGGGTCGAAAGAAGTGGTCCAATTGGGGTTTTTCGGTTGGAAAGTCTTGGGGAGAAATCGATCTTTTTCGAACGGCATGAATATGGTAATCGCCACCACAGGCAGCGGCAGGGGATCCATTTTGAAGAATATCCCGGACGACTCCCCTCCTATAGCTATGATGACGTCAACCTTTTTTACCGAGACCAGTTCGCGGGCGCTTCTCTTGATTTTACTTAAATCGTAATCACCATTGAGAGTAGCCTCCGGGGGAAACACGATTTTGTAGGCTCCAGCACTGTGTTCGTTCAATTCCTTTTTAATATGTTTTAAGAACTCTTTGTTATACCAATAAGGGCCATCCACCAAAACCCCAATCTTGACTGTCTTTTGAGATTCCGCATGGGATATATCTCCCCAAGAAAAGAGCAATAAAAATAAAAAAGGGGAAACCATAATCCCCTTTTTTCGATGGATTGGAAGAAAATTTCTCAGCAGAGTTGCCATTAAAATAATTTTCGATTTATTATCCCAAGTGATAATAAGAGAATAACAATATCTTGGCTATCGGATTAGTGCAATCCCTCCAACCATAGCTAACCTATGTATTATATTGGGGGATACATTACCTTGTATTTGTTGTTGGGTCAACACCTAGAAAGTGATGGGGGGAGGTACAAATCACCCTCTTTGATTTTAAAAAAGGAGCAAAACATACTCCCCACTAACTTATTGATTATTTGTGGTTATATATAGGTTGCGAATTTTTTGACTTACATATAAAGCTCATAATTGGAACAAATTTTCTCCATTATGAGCTTTACAAAATTTTGCCGGAAAAATCGAGCTTCTTTGTTATTTGAATTAAAGGCGGAGGGAAATTGAATTATTTAAAATACGAGGAGTTAATCGGAGGGATTCACTCCATCCTGCTATCTAGGGGGGGGTTGATTTTGAATCAAATGCAGTGCCACCAGCCTGGCCACCAGAACCGCCACATAAAACTGTCCGGTAATGGCTTCCAGGGAAGTTAGAAACTTGGAGGATAAGGTCTTGGGAAGAATATCACCATAACCCAGTGTGGTTAATGTTGTGAAACTGAAATATATAAAATGAGGGTAAATACTGTGTGTATCATAAGCGGTGATTTCTGTTCCTTGGATTATGGAGCTGAGTTCGAAAGAACCCGGTCTTATCACCTCAGACAGGGAATATATAAAACTCCATCCAATGCCCATTAAAAAATAAATACAGACGGAGCCATAAATCAAATCTGAGGTAATTTTCTTGGTTTTAAAAATACTTGTTAGAAAAACAAAAACAATATAGCCAAAAAATAAAATTCTAAACATCAGTCCAGTGATAGTGATGAAATGAGCCGATGTATACAATCCGATCCATCCCAATGCCAGTGTAGGAACGGCCAGGAACAATCCAATGGCAAATTGCCGTTTATTTTGAATCAAAGAATATATGGAAAAAATCAGAATCCCTGTAACTAAAATCTGAAAAATAATGCTGGTAAAATTTGAAGGAGGTAACAAGGGATAGGCGATCATCATAAATAAAATTGTAACCAACAGACTCTGAAAACTGTATTTATGTGAGGTAAATTCAGACATGTCGATCGAGAGGCCTACTTGGTTAAAAAGGCTAAAACAAGGACAAATATTTAAATTTGCGGAACATAAGCCCGTTCCTTTAATTTAAGTTATATTATTCTACCTTAATATGCGGCCGAATTTTAATGGAATAATTTTCGCCGCTAACATCGGCCATGACATACTGATTGACATAGTGTAATCGTTTGGTGTCCTCAAAGCTAAGTTTGGAGTCAATCCAACCATTTTCATAAAGCATTTCATCGGAATATCCATTTGCGATCCTTCTGAAATCAAAAAAGGATCTCCTGGCTATTACTTGTTCAAAATCATTCGCTAAACTGGTTAAGCAACTGTGGGACAGCGTATTATAAAATTCAGGTTCTGAAGCGATCTGGTTTACCCTCTCCATAATAATCTTAAACAGCTTGCGAACAATTTGGGGTTTTATTGTAGTTGGATAAAGAAATACATCCTCCCTGCGGTAATTTGTTCGTAGTCGAAGCAGATCTTTTTCATCGCCTAGAATATAAATCGATTCATACTGTTTAAAAAGTCCGCGTAGGCCGGATTGTGGTTCACCGCGCTCCAGCCGTGTTTCAACGGAAACGGACAAATACTCCCCATTGCTAAAACCAAAACTAAGAATTGTATGAGCGACTGCTTCATTTCCATCCCAATACACAAGCACATAATCAATTGACACAAGCTTGTTTAAATCATATGTCTTGTCATAATAACGAACCGAAAAGTCTTTTTCGGTCTTGTACTCGAAGTTTCGAATATTACGAATTTTAACTTGTTCGCCCTCAAATGATGCGCTGGGTAATTTGGCAACACTCACTTCCCATTCACGGTCATGCGAAGGTTTAATTTGGAGCCAGGCTACAACTATTCCGGCGCAAAGTATGAAAACACCATAGGCGGTCCGCTTCCGGTTGGGTAAAAAAAATAACGCCAATGGGACTCCTGCGCCAAAAATGCTGCATGCGATAAATGCAAGAGTCTCGGGCAAACCTGAAAAGCGGATGGCCGCTATGCACCATAACCATAAAACAAAAAGGATGAGAGAGAAAACTATTACAAAAATTTGTTTTTTTGATCCAGTCATAATTAAACATTTAATCCATATGGACCTTCTATTCCTGATACCCGGATAATTTCACAAGGATATCCTGTTTTCATGGCTTGCAAAATATTCCCTTGGCTATTTCGGGTTCAAAGCATTCGTAAAATATTTCAAACCGTGAATACTATTTGGATGTTTTTCCATGAAGCTTATCAACCATTTTTTTCAAATCCTTTGCCCAATTTTCCATAACCTCCTTGGCATTTCCGAACCAGGTAAGACCCGCACCCATGGATAGTCTTGACCCTTTTTGATTATCGACTGCCGCACCAATCCTTTGTCCGGTTTGGGAATCAACCAGTTCCATTTCTGCTCCCGCTCCACCCAGACCTCCACCCATTAATTTCGATACTGGATGAATATTTAAGAAAGGGTTAGTTTTATCTACTTCTGAAATGGATGTTCGGATACGAATCACGTTAGGGCCGGGCCTCTTTACAATTTGATAACCCTTGTTAAGTTCTACTGCAATTCGTTTTCGAAAATATTTCGCCAACTTTTTCATTTCCTTGGCGTCAATATTTCTCTCTCTTCCTTTTTTAGATAAGTTTATGGCCACAGGATCTACGATAAATTTGTTATATTTGCTGGCATCGATGTTGGGATTGATGTAGCGAAATCGGCCATCAACTTCGGGGTGGGGTGTTAATTGCGAGTAATCCTTGAGAAATCCGGTTCTAGCGGCTTCACCAGCACCACCGCAGCCAAATTGGGTTAAGACAAAGAGACCTAATAAGATTAACGATAAGAATAAATTTCCATTATTTTTCCTCATTTTTGCTCCTCCAAGTTAAGGAATTTTAATTAAGGACAACTTTTTATTTTTCTCTTGTGCCAAATCAATAAAACAAGGACATTCTCTTATTAACAATGAAAACAATTTCTTTACCGCTCAATTAATTAATATTAAGAGTTTTTAGTGCTTCTTTAAATTTAAGAACCCTGAAATTTCTGGTTCAAACGTAATCAGCATCCGGATATATTAAAATGCAGAATCCAAAAACAACCAATACCATTGGACCCGTAAGGCGTGATTTCTCAACAACGCCAGCCACACAACTGAACAGGAGGGGGCAAACAGCAAGCCAAGCTAAAGCTAGATATACAGCACAAGCTCCTGTTGGATAATAACCAACATACACCCGCAAACCAAATCACTAGGCCCCTACCAGTCATCAATAATATGAGTTGTCCCATTCATAAGTTACTTTTTAAACCAGTTGTTCAATGCACCAAGGGAATCTGCCTGGCAAGATCAAAATTAATAATGGCCTCCATTTTGTTATCGATCTGAAAAAAACGGGCCACCTTCCTGGAAGGTAACACTTCCTTGAACTTGTCCACGAAAGACTGTTTGGTGATAAGTCTCATGCGCTCATATGAGAGAAATTCGTTAAGCATGTCCAACGCTATTTCATCGGTCAAACTGCCATTTTTAAGGTTATCAGCATAACCCGTGATTAATTTGACTCGCCTGTCGTTTACGGTATCCATTTTATTCTGGTAGTCTCGGTACACCGCCCAGAATTTATCTTTCTCAATTGAGGTAAGCCCCATATTTTTAGCGACAATCTGCTTTTTTTGGACCTTAATTACGGCGCGCGTTAGCTCAATTTCCTCTTTATGGGTTTCCATACTTCCCTGGCCAAAAGAGAGCGTATAAATCACTATTCCAAAAATCAATACACCTGTTGACAGCATCCTCTTCATCCATTTCATGATTAATTCCTCCTTCTTTCTCCCGAAAAGGGGTTACGTTGTTTGAGAAAACTCCCTATTAAATGCTCCTTATTTAGCCATAAATGTTTTTGCAGGTAAAAAATCAACCTTAAGTTCTTCAAAATTTCCGTTTATTGAAAAGTAAACTTTTATCCAATCTTCAGATTGTTCACCCTCTTTTCTTTTATTTCCAAAGAGCTGAAACCCTCCCGTAAGCTCATCCAGCTTTTCAAAAATTGTATTTTTCGTTAAAAAGGATTGGGCTATTAATACTGCATCAACTTTTTCATCGGGTAAGTCAGCTTTTCCGGATACCAATAAATTGACCGAAGGGCTGACCATTTTGAAATTCTCTGTAAATAAAATGCCATTTTTTATGGTGCAATTTCCTCCCAGAGAATCAAAACGCAAAGCCTCATTAATACCTTTTATCAATTTAAAGTTTAATATGTCGAGGATCTTAGTCAAAACAGGGCCCGCTTTTAATATTCTTCCATTTTTTGAATTGATTACTAAATTTCCAGAAAGCCCTTTCATAAATCCTTCTGATAAAATACTACCAAATAAATCTCCTTTTAAACTCAAGGGGCCCTCCAGGTAATTTGCCTTGAAATCTTCCAACCTCAACCCTTTTCCAGAAAATTCAAATTTATAGTCCTTGGATTTAAACTTATACACCCCGTTTAAAAAAAATACACCCGTTTTTGGCCAGATTTTGCCCTGCTTTAATTCAAAGGTACTTTTTGAAAAAACCACCTTTCCCGTGGACTTTTTCAGGCTTAACTTGCCAACAGAGATATCGCTCAGATTAAAGTCTATTAGAATATTGTTTTGGGCATTGGGTTCAAAAGATAAGAAAGTTTTTTGGAAGATCACAGGTTTATCTTCGATTTTCAGAATAACCTTTTTCCCTGCCAAGTTTCCTATTAGGGTTATTTCCGTAAATCTTTTAACCGGACCTTTCAGGTGAACTTTACCCGTCAATGTTCCCTCCTCGGGAAACCAATCATTCTGAACCCATGGCCGGAGACTGGACAGTTGAACAGATTGTGCAATCACCTCAGAGTCGATAACAGGGTCCAACTCACCCTGGTTATTTTTTTTGAAATTCAGGTCTCCCTGTATGGAGACTTCACCAACAAAAAGTTTTGTTT
>SMUZ01090620.1_pt1 | contig 11024 bp, 13 predicted proteins | sample 2456421 | NCBI WGS metagenome assembly SMUZ01 (sample SAMN11095932, study PRJNA526329) | marine sediment metagenome | biome: Marine sediment; feature: Surficial sediment; material: Deep marine sediment; isolation source: Hadal surficial sediment | place: Pacific Ocean | collected 2014-11 | depth... | reverse complement strand
CTTGGTGCAACCCTTGCACAAAACTTTAGCATTTCACTTTTTGCAGTACCAGGATCACCAACAAGAAATATGTTAATGTCACCTCTAATCTTGCTGCCATCAACTAATACTCGTTGATTAGAACCAACAATTAGTAAGAGGATTGCTTCTTTGATTAAAGAGTGTCCATGAATGTGTGGTGCAAACGAATCTATCAATTTTTGATAGACATCAGGAGTTTGTGATAGGGAATGAATTAATTTTTCGTCTTCAGGTGAGGTTTCTTCTCTTTGTATTTTCCTTGCGGTCTTAGCACCCCGACCACTGTAGAATTCGATATTGTTACCTTCAATTCTTAATCTGTAGAGTCCGCTGTGGCCTCTTTGTACGCCTGAAACTGACTCTTGCTCAATTCTTACTATACCAGTTAGGATGATTCTGTCACCTGGCCTTGCATTATCAACTAAATCCTGTCTTAAAGTGACGTCAATATAGTGAGGAAGCTGTCCTGGTGGGAGATCTTCAGGTAGTTCCTGTAATCTTAGAATTTGAAAATCTATGAATTTGCTTGCTTCAGGCTTTAACTCGAAGTCTCTATTCTTACAATTTGGGTTATCACAAACTATTGGAAGTTTTACATCCATTCCTTTGAGTTGAACTATCAGTGTATGGTGCCCATCAGGACAAACAAAGACTAGCTCTTTTGCAAGTGGTTTTACTTCTGACGCTCTAACCACCATTCCGGAAACACTTGTAATGAATCCAATTGTTTCAGAATTAATTTGTCTGAGACTACGTTGTGATGGATAGTTAACTAGTCTAACACGAACTTCATCTTTAATTTTTTCAGCATAATCAGTGAATCTAGTTTGTAGTGATTCTTTTATTGCACGAGAGAATGCGTTAAATATTCTATCAGGATCTTTGGAAAACATTCTTTCAAGCTCTGGTTCTATTACAAGATCATTATAATCAACTACAATGTATTTTGAATTTCTGGGCATCATCTCATCGATTTGTTCAAGATACTTGTAAGTACCAAACTTGTCTTTGAATCTATTTAAGAAATCTTTTACCTTGTCTGATAAAGCAGATTCTGTATAGGTACTAGCTTGAACTTTGCTCATTTAATCCACTCCATATTTGCTTCTCAAAGTTTTTACTGTTATCATAAATTGTTTTAAAGAAAACACTTTCTTCAACTGTAAGCTTGTTGTGTAAATCAGAAGTAAGTTTTGTAGAATCTGCAAGTTTTACAAGCTTGCCTCTTCTCATTCTAAATAATTCTATTAGCATACTTTCCAGATGATTAAAGTCATCTTTTTGTAATGTTCTCATGTATTGTTTTAGTTTGATGTAAAAATGAGAATCAAGAGTTGATAATTGGTATTCTCCAACCATCTTTTCTTTTGATAATGCTTGCTTTAGCTCAGTTACCATATCAGTGGAGTCTAGTTCTCCAAGTTTATTGTCTGCAAGAATCTTTCCAACCCATTGAGGTAGATTCATGACCTCGCCTGTTCTTCCTTCAACTTTGACTTTGGCTACATTAAATTTGATATCTTGGGCTAGTGTAACCTTGGCATCCTTTAGACCATATCCTATTTCATGCAGTTTCTCTACATCCTCTATTTCCATTAAGATCCATTTTGGCCCATAAGATCCTCATGTAGTGGATCAATCAATTCTCTTCACTATTTAGTGAGATCAATTGATCCTAAAATTTCATTTTATAAGTGGGGCGTTGACCATTGATAAACATGTTATCAACAGGCATGTGGGTTGAAAAGTATCGTCCCACAAAACTTTCTGAAATAGTAAACCAAACTGAAATAATTGGTAGCCTAGAGGCACTAATTGCAAATTCTGCAGACATGCCACACTTACTGTTTTCTGGATCTGCTGGAGTTGGCAAGACCACTACTGCCATATGCATTTCAAAGCAGATCCTTGGAGAAAATGCCAAAGAATACACTTTGGAGCTAAATGCATCAGATGAAAGAGGAATAGGTATGGTAAGAGAGAAAGTGAAGAGATTCTCTAGATTTGCGGGGATGGCAGATGCCCCTTTCAAATTAATTATTTTAGATGAGGCAGACGAGATGACTAATGATGCTCAAACTGCACTCAGACGAATAATAGAGGACACTGCAAAATACTGTAGATTTATTCTGATTGCAAATAATATTTCCAAAATTATAGACCCACTTCAAAGCCGATGTGCTACCTTCAAGTTTACTACAATTTCTGAAAAAGACCTAATTGGTAGACTCGGAGAGATCGCTAAACAAGAGAAGGTAAAGACAGACAAAAAAGGTCTCAAGGCAATTTTTGACTATTCAGAAGGGGACCTAAGACATGCAATTAATTTAATGCAGGCGACAGCTAGTCTTGGCGACATTACTGAAGAAAAGGTAAAGTCCTCAGCTGGACTTTCCAAAATCTCTGATGTTGATGAGATTCTCAAATGGGCATTGGCAGGAAAAATCACAGAAGCAAGAGAGAAAATGATTGAGTTAATCAAAGTTTATGGAATGAGTGAATCTGATTTCCTAAAATATCTAAACTCTGCAGTTTTCAAATCAAAGCATGATAAACTATCTAAAATCCTAGAGTCAATTGCAAAGTATGATTATAGAATACTAGTGGGGGCAAATCCAGAGATTCAGTTAACAGCACTACTAGCAGAACTTGGAAGCGTAGAAAAGTAACGCAGAGAGAGGGATTTGAACCCCCGCGTTCTCGCGAACACAGGCTCTCAAGGCCCGCGCCCTACCGGACTAGGCGACCTCTGCAAAGTTCGATAAAATATAGTGATTAAAATTTGTTGATAGTAAATTTGAAAAATATGAAAAAAGAAAATTATTCTTTAATCGTGTGAGTGTGGACCGCCACTGCCTTCCATCTTGACAAAGGTACCATCTGCTTTCTCGTGCCATTCCATGTTAGCTTGATCAATTAGAATAGCGCCTCGAGGACATGCTTCTTGACAAGCCATGCAAATAGTACAATCATGTTCTCTGATTGGCTGTGATTTGTCACTTTTGTCTAATTTTTCCCCTGCTTCTGTAAGACCAGTACCTTCAAAGGTTGCATCTAGACAATCTGCTGCTGGAATGTCTTGTTCGGTTCTATACCATTGGAATGTCTGAACTGGACATACACCAAAGCATTCTCCTTCTGCAGTACATGAATCCCAATCAACTGCAACTGTAGTACCGTGAATACCAAGTTCTACTTGAGTTTCTCCATGGTCTGCATATGCTGCTTTTACCTCATCGTTTGAAAATGCTACACCGTCTTTACCGGTATTTACAGGCCAGATAAAATGCTTGTTTTCACCATCACTGTGACTTGTTTTTCCGACGGGTTTTTTGTCGTGGAAATAATCTTCAGCTATAACTAAATCTGCCATGAAATAATTACAATTCAGATATTATTTAAAGCTAGATAGAATTAATCTCGCCTAATCCAATGATTGGGAATGGCAGATAAACAAAAAAACTAATTTTATAAAATTAAAAATCTGACTGTCTCTAAGCTGCCTTATCGTGATGTTCTTGGTTTGATTGATCTACTAGGACTGCTTGTGGAGGACATACTGATACACAGGCCATACACCAAATACAATCATGTTCTCTGATTGGATCTGCTTTGTCACTGAAATCTGTTCTTTGATCCTTTTCGGTGGTGCCTGAGCCATCAAAGGTTTGGCCCACCACATCTTTTGCTGGAATATCTTTTTCACTTCTATACCACTGAAAGACTTGAACTGGGCATGCCTCAATGCAGGCACCATCTGCAATACAAGAGTCCCAATCTACTGCAACCATTGTTCCACTGATACCTAATGGTACTAGCTCTTCTTTTCTTGCAGCATATGCAGCTTTGACTTCATCATTGTTTGCTGCATCTTGACCTTCTTTACCTGGACCCCACATGACATGATAGTGCTCACCATCAGAATGGTTAATCTTTCCAAGTGGCTTTAGGCCTTCTGGGAAATCCTCTGCTATAGGCATGAAAACCTTGATTTAAGATATTATTTAAAGCTAGGCCAGAACTTCTACGATTGGATCGATTAGATCTGAGATGGTCACTTTGAATAGGTTACATTAATTTCCTTACGTTCATATCGATGAAATGAAAATTGGTATAGTTGGATATTTTCAAGTACGACGTTTATCGTGGACCAAACATCGGGATATACATTATTGCAAATGATGATTTTGTTTTGTTACCAATGGGATTTGCAAAATCAAAGGCAGAAAAACTTGGAAAATATCTCGAAGCTAAACCTCTGTATACATCAGTAGCTAACACTAGACTAATGGGTATACTAATGGCAATGAACAATCGTGGAATATTGTTACCAACTACTGCATATATGGATGAGTATGATTTTTTAAAAAAAGAGACAGGACTTGAAGTTGGAGTTTTAGATTCAAAGTATACAGCATTGGGTAATGTAATTTGTGCAAATGATAAGGGAGCAATTGTATCTCCTTGGCTTTCCAAATCAGACATGCAAACAATTGAGCAAGTTCTAGACGTTGAGGTAGTTAAAAAGCGAATTTCAGGGATGAATCAGGTAGGTGCTCTGATGGTCTCAAACAATTCAGGTGCTGTAATTCATCCAGAGGCAGATGAAGAGGATATGAAGATGTTTGCAAACGTTTTAGGTGTAAATATAGAGCATGCAACCATTAACAGGGGGGTTCCATATGTAGAGTCTGGAATCTTGGCTAACAACCATTCAGTAGTTGTTGGTTCTATGACTACGGGACCTGAGATTATGATGTTGACTAGAGCTTTTCTAAATTAAGAACAGAGCTAGGATCATCAGTGATTATTTCAATATCAACTTGAGACTCTTCTCCACTTTTCATGTCACGCAGGACCACTTTGCCATCATCTAGTTCTTTTGGACCAACAATTATGCAATATCTGGAATCAGAAGCCTGATCCATCTGTTTTTTTAATACCTTTCCTGCCAGATCAATATTAGTTGGAATGTTTGCTAGACGCAGTAAGGATGCAATACTCATTGCAACTTTTTGCATATCTTCATTTGTATAAAGAACAGAAACTCTGGGTTGTTTTGTATCGGAAATTATTTTTTGCTCTTGCATAGTTAGAATTATTCTCTCAACTCCACCTGCCACTCCAGCGGCACCAATATCTTCCCTACCAAATGCTTTGGTTAGTGAATCGTATCGTCCTCCACCAGCAAGTGCTCCTAGTGTAGAGTTTTTATCATAGACCTCAAAGACAGTTCCCGAATAGTAATCTATTCCACGAACTATTCCGAAATTAATTCGAATATTTGATACACCACGATTCTCAAGTGAATCAAAGAGTTGTTTTAGAAAATCCCATGAATCAAGTTGTGTAGTATCGATCTTTTCTTCTACTTCTTTGATGTTTCCCTTTATTTGAGAAAACTCTAGAATTTTTTCTAGATTATCTGCATCATACCTACCTTTGAACTCATCCAAGATTTCTTGCTTTGATTTTTTTTGGATTTTGTCAATTGCACGTAAAATATCTGATACTAAAATAGGATCTTTAGAATCAAATGTTTTGTTTATGTAAGATTCCACAAGACTTCTGTGATTGATATCAATTGTAATGTCTTTGAGTAATAGTGAGTCAAAGAGCCGTGATGTGAATTCAATAATTTCAGCCTCTGACTCTATGTCTGGCTTGCCATATACTTCAATATCCCACTGGTGAAAGTAGCGGTATCGACCTTTTTGTGGTTCGTCATATCTGAATACTCCACCAAAGCTAGAGATTTTAGCTGGTAGTCTAATTGATTTTTGTGCAGCTGCATAACGTGTCAGGCCAACAGTAAGGTCATATCTTAGGGCAACTTCTCTGTCTCCCTTGTCTGTGAAAAAATAAATCTCATCTCGAATTGCAGGACCTGACTTTGTCTCTAATACTGATAGTAGCTCAATTGGTGAGGGATCCATAAATGAAAAGCCATACAGAGATGATAGTTGTTTAAAGTGCGATCTAATATGTTCAATGTTTGCATGCTCTCTTTCCTCAAAGTCCTTCATTCCACGTGGTAGTTCCAAGATAGTTTTGGTGTAAGATATAGTGATTTAGATATTTCTGTTTGATTCTAAACTCTTTTTGTTTTCCCAAAAAATAATTTTAATTCCACCAAGTGAACCCTAAGAATAATCTAACTTATGTATGATAAAATGATTCTACATGTATGAGAAGACAAACTGATGAAGAAATTGAAAAACAAAAAAAGCAACAAAAAATTCGAATAAGTATCTCAAAAGCTGCTCGAAGAAGTGGAAAAGTTACCAAAAGAGAGGGAAAAGTTTCTAAATCCAAAGGGAAGACAAAGACGCCAAGGTCACAAAAGAAAATTGCTACAATAAAAAAATCTCGTTATTAAAATTTAAAACTGAAAATTATAACTATCATTATGGTATGATTTTCAGAGGGTTTTCCCAGAGATCTCTAGTGCCTTGTGATATTGGCAATTGTGGTCTGTCCTCGAAGAAAGGTGCTCCCTCTACATTGACAAACCACAATTGTGTGGTCTCAATTTTCGCCCGATACCACAAATAATATGCTAAAATTCTTCATATAGTCTAGTTAGCTATTATTCTAATTTTTTATCAATGCTGAAAACTCTCAGTAATATCATATTCATACATAGTTATGACATGACTCAAATGGTAATACAAGAACATTCAGATTCAGGAATGGATGTTGAGGGTTTGCAAATATTATGTAGTGTTTGTGAGGAAAGATCAGCAATTCTTACCTGGGATGATAGATATGCAGGATATAGAGGACGTTGCAGTTTATGTAAATATGATTGGCCAGAATCCTAGTTTTTTATTTTTTATACTGCCCAAAAATAAGTTTCAATTTTATAAAACCGTAACAAAATTTTATGACGTAATATTTTTAGTCACAAAATTAAAGAAAAAGTGTAAAAAATTGTAATGACAAAAGAGTGTTCTTAAAAAGAATCAGCGTATATACAATACAAAGGGTGATAGAAATGGAGAGAAATTGTCAAAACTGTGGAAAACTGCTTGAAGATTCTTTCCTTACCCATTGTTCTATGAAGTGCCGTTTTGAGGACTATCTAAAATCCCAATCAGTTAGAACTTCTTCTTAAGAAAGTTAGATAAATGAGATTTATTTTATCATCTTTGTTTTTAATGTTAATTCTCATTCTTCCCAAAAAATAATTCGAAATATTAATTAGATTACTCAACTTTTGTTAATTTTAGAAAAAATCTAATATTCAAAGAAAATCTAATTAATTTATGGAAATATATCCTGAAGTAAAATTACGAGTACGTATTAGTTCAAAGGATGTACATTACGCAGGGGGCCTAGTAGATGGGGCTCACATAATGAAGCTTTTTGGAGATGTTGCTACAGAACTAACAATTCGTTATGATGGAGATGAAGGACTTCTTAGAGCATATGAACAAGTTGAATTTCTTGAACCTGTTCATGGTGGAGATTTTTTGGAAATTACTGGAAAAATTGTAAAGGTTGGAAATACTAGTAGAAAAATACTTTTTGAGGCATTTAAAATAATTTCTTCATTAAAGGATGACAGTCAAGAATCTGCGTGTGATGTTTTAAAACCGTCAATTTTAGTAGCAAAAGCTATTGGTACTGCAGTTGTTACAAAAAATAAACAGAGAAAAGAACACAAGACCTAAAAAATTTGTAAAAATTCTTAATTCCTAGTAGATACAATGTTCTACTATTGGAATATGAGATTGTAAAAAATCCAATGGGATTAATTCAATTTACAATGAACAAAGGCGAAAAAATTATAGCTGAGGCTGCCGCAATGGTCTACATACGAGGAAATATAGAGACTGAAACTAGAATGAGAAAGGGTGGTTTTTTAAAATCACTCAAAGCAATGGCCCTAGGTGGCGAATCATTTTTTGTAAATGAATTCACCGCGCAGGAAGACAATTGCAAGCTAGGTCTAACTGGAAATATGCTTGGAGATATTGAAGTGATTAAAGTAGACCAAGAATTTATTTTAAACTCTGGTGCATTTATTGGATCAACTAGTGAGTTAACACTAGATACAAAGTGGCAGGGATTCACAAAGGGAATTTTTGGAACCAATATGTTCATGTTAAAAACAGTAGGGAGAGGCGACATTTTTGTTAATGGATGGGGTGGCATTTTAAAGACAGAGCTAGCAGCAGGAGAAAAAATGATACTGGATAATTATCAGCTAGTTGCATTGAGTTCCACTGCAGAGTACAGAGTAACCAAACATGGAGGATTCAAGACCACCCTATTTGGAGGGGAGGCACTAGTAATGGAGATTACAGGTCCAGGAACTGTATACTTTCAAACAAAGAACCTCATGGAATTCGTACGAGCTTTAATTCCATTTCTTCCAAAGGCTCGTCATTAAATTTAGAAATTCAAAATTAGTTTAACTCCCCCTCTAGTGTAAAAATCCCATGAGCCGCTGCCAGAAATGCCAAGACAAACCCATCCAAAGTTCTCATATGTACTGCCTGTTCACCTCCACCTAGCTGCTCAAGTTGGTTTTTCAATTCACTTAGATCCTCGGAAAACACAATACCAAATTGCTTTCTCCTATAGTCTAGTTTTCGAGCTATAGTTGGCAAATCAGGGTTTTCTGTATAGTTTGTCTGCTGGGGAACTGGTGAGAAATCTATTGCCAAGTGTGCTCTTTTCTTCTCACGCCGGACGTAGTTGACTATTGGCTTTGCCTCTTCATTTTGCACTATTACGCACAAGTCTATCTCACCGAGCCCCTTTAGATATTTAATAAATTTAAAATGCCTCATACGCCCCTCGTGCTTTTCTACCTGGCGTGTCTCAATATTTCCAGTGTCTGACAACACGACAGAATAGATTCCCTGGTCACAGTAAACTCCAATGCTTGTTTTGTGCTCCATTGTTTTACATCTTGGTTTGAGTAATGGTCTTTTGTAAACCTAACACTACCTTAAATCATGGCAAATTTTTATTGGTATTGTGTCACAAGCTATAATGATAAAGAAGTTTGGAAAATGAAAACAGGCTCTATTATCGCACTAACGTTTGTAATTTTTGGATTAATTGTATACTTTATTTTTGTTAATGGAAATTTAAAATTTAATCAGGAAAGTCTCGATGAATCTATTCAAAAAATTCCTCAAAACATTCAAGATGCTAGCAATACGGCAAAAGATTTTGCATCAAAGACTACTACCATAATACGAGAGACTATCAGTGAACGACTAGAGACGGTTCAACTAGAACCGATAGCGATCGTTATTGAGGACATTTCAGAAATTCCAAAAAAAATTCAGGAAAAAAATCTACGAGAGGGGCAGCCAGTAATTGATAAAGCAGAGCTAGAAAGAAAAGTCCATCAATTAACTAATCAGTACAGGATACAAAATGGTCTTGGTTCATTATTGTGGGATGACGAACTATCAAATGTTGCAAGATCTCATAGTAAGGATATGGCATCACGAGATTATTTTTCACATCATTCTCCTGAAGGTATAGATCCAACAGATAGAGCGAAATCACAGGGGTACAAATGTGAAAAAATTATTGGTAATCTAATTTATAGTGGTGTTGCAGAAAATATTCTCCAAAATAACTTGTATGATACTGTATGGTATACAGCTGGCATTCCAACATCATACGAGTGGAATTCACAAGATGAAATTGCTCAAAGTACAGTAGATGGTTGGATTAGTTCTACTGGACATCGTGAAAATCTTCTTACTGACACATTTGATAGAGAGGGAATAGGAGTTGAAATATCTTCCGATGACAAGGTGTACATTACTCAGAATTTTTGTTAAATCAGCTAGTGCAAAAGCAACAGATCACAAAGCACTTACTCACGAATTTGAAGGTTTTGTAAACACTTTGTTTAGTTCTTGTCAATAACAATCTGGAATTAACATTAAATTGATGACTTCTTCGATGGCTTACATGTTAGGTCCGATAGGATTTTTGTTGGCAGGAATTGCAGGGCTAGTCTCGCTAATAGCATATCTGGAAAAAGTTGTTGGAATATAGCCTAGTCTGTAATTATTACATTTTAAATTTTGAATCTCGTTTTTAAACTAGAGTTCACGGATGAATCGTTCATATACGTTAAATACAAAATTTGCCAAGGTAAAGCATGACAAACATTACAATGTGGAAGTGCTTTAGATGTGAGTTGACATTTAATGAGGAAAGGCACGCAAAGTTTCACAAAAACCTATCAAACCATAATTCACAAAAAGTAATGTTCTCATGTGCATAGTTTAACTTTAAAAAATTCTTAATTGCCATCAAGTCCATCTAGTTTTGTGAAGATTGTAATTCTTTTTTTAATTACAGTAATTTTTCTAAGCCTAGGATTGTCAACTGATGTAGAGGCTAAAACCACTAAATTTTCAGAATCATTGCGCTGTCAGTCAACCTCGGATTGCTCATCAACGTTTTTTATTCCAAATGGAGCCAAAGTCACACTTACCATATCAGTAAACACATCTGATGCTGTTAATTTTAGAGTAACAGATCCAAATGGTGACAAAGTCAGTCTAGGTAGATCAGCGTTTCCTGACACTCAAGGAACGAACCAAATTTTCACCAGAACCATGACTGCAGATATCGCTGGGGACTATACTTTGTACTTTGTAAAGCCAATACCTCAAAATATGAGAGCTACTGTCACCGCAGTGATTGAGGATTCTGCAGCTGTAGTAGAACTCCGAGATATACCAAAGGCAGTGCCACCAGAATTTAAGGGTGGATGTTTAATTGCTACTGCAACATTTGGCTCAGAAATGTCTCACCAAGTGCAGACTCTGCGAGAAATTCGGGACAATTCTCTATTAACAACACAGGTGGGAACAAGTTTCATAAATTCTTTTAACGAATTTTATTATTCATTCTCACCATACATTGCCGACTATGAGCGAGAAAATCCTGTGTTTAAAGAAGCTGTAAAAATTACAATTACTCCATTGCTCTGGTCTTTGTCATTGCTCAATTAT
>SMUZ01013199.1_pt1 | contig 11024 bp, 10 predicted proteins | sample 2456421 | NCBI WGS metagenome assembly SMUZ01 (sample SAMN11095932, study PRJNA526329) | marine sediment metagenome | biome: Marine sediment; feature: Surficial sediment; material: Deep marine sediment; isolation source: Hadal surficial sediment | place: Pacific Ocean | collected 2014-11 | depth... | reverse complement strand
TCGCCCTCCCAGTGCCCGACCGACCACCCCATCCAGGAGTCGACCTGTGAGGGACCCGGGTTGTCCAGGTAGATGTCACGCACCGCGCCGGCGAACTGGTAGGCGATGAAGACGTCCGTCTCGCTCTGGATGATCTGAAACGGCATCGGGATGTAGGTGGCGCGCGGCACCCCCGGCATGTAGCACTTCACCTCGGGGTCGCGGTCGATCCAGTTGGCGACGTTCTCCTCCTTGAGGGCGCGCGCCTCCGGTGTATACGGGATCTTGCCGCCACCGACGATGACGCCGAGACTGCCCGGCACCGCACCGACCGCGCCCATCCGCAGTGTCGGGATGGACGGGACCGGCCCCACCGGGCCCTCCCGCACCTGCAGGGAATGACGGGCCATGTGCGGCTCGAGATCGTAGTTCGCCTCGTTCAGCACCTGCCAGATGCCGTTCATATCGGGACGACCGTCGGACAACCGCGGCACATCCTGCGCGGCCGCCGGTTGCGCCGCCACGCCTAGCCCCAAGACCAGAGCCAGAACCCCGACCGATACTCTCATTCGATACTCCCTAGCACACCCGCGTGCGCGCTACCGCCTGTGCGGGGCCCACATTGCGCCCATACCGACGTGACGGCGTATTATAAACTGTCGGCCGGTGTCCGACCAGCGCAGACTTCACTGCGCGGCCGGCACCCGCAGCGTCTGACCCGGGAAAATCCGCGTCGACGCCAGCCCGTTGGCCCGCCGGAGCGCGCGGGGCGAGGTGGCGTGGCGCTGGGCGATGCCCCAAAGCGTGTCTCCTCGACGGACCGTGTAGACCCTCGGTGACCTCGTGCGGGCTGTTCCGCGACCCGTCAGCCGGTCCACGTAGGCGGCGTACTGGGTGGGAAAGACCGCGACGTGATAGTGCGGCGGGCTGCGTTCTGCGGTCGCTTCCAGCACACCCTGATTCTCCAGGTAGAGGAGCGTGCGCTCGAGCCACGGCCGGCATGTCCCCTGTGGACGCCGCAGGTCGAGCGCCATGCCGGTCGGATGCACCGACCGGTCTGAGGCGTTGTGTGGCTGGTGTGACTGCGGGCGGGTCAGGCTGGTCACCACCAGCCGCTCGCCACAGGCCCGGCGATACTGTCCCGCGAGCCGCTCGATGAACAGCTTCGCCGCAGGCCGCGCAAACGGGAACGAGACATCCTCGAGCGTGTAGTCCCGATTGCCGCTCACCGACACCAGTAGCCCGGCCTCCACGAACCGGCGCAGTTGTGCCGTTCCGGGTAAATACGTGAAGTCGTGCTGTGCCGCCTGGGTGGTCTGCAGGTCCAGCGACGACGCACTCCCCCGCAGGCTCTGCGCTGACGCTCCACCCTGCAGGAGTGCGAACGCGACGCAGGCGAGCACCAGCCGGTGACGATAACTCCGCCGCCGCTGGCGGCCTCCCGGTGTTGTTCGCACGATACGTGTGGACTCTCTCAACCGCCGGTGGGCCGAACGACAGACTGGTGCCGTGATCGCACGATGGCCTGGCATTCGGCCCGCGCTGCATCCCCGCCGACTCTGTTGCACCTGGGTCGACTACTGCGGGTATGCTCCCCCGTCGCGCCGTGTCAGCGGGGCGCACCACCACCCTCGGCGTTCGTGCGACGGTGCGATCACTACACTAGTGTCGGTCGTCGAGCCGGCCCACATTAAGCGACGAAATACCGCACTACCACGATGAGCCCGGCACCTGTCGCGATCGCGAGCACCGCCCGTCTCGTGTAGCCCCGGTCCAGTCGTGACGCGATCCGACGCGACACGACGAACCCGAACAGGACTCCCGGCAGCAGCGGGAGCGTGAGACGCAGCTCGTCGCGTCCGAAACGGCCCACGAGGGTCAGCGCGACCAGGGAGACGATGGAGCCAATCAGAAAGAGGCTCGACAGAGTGCCGCGGACACGCGCGCCCGCGGCGTGCTGATAGAGCAGCGCCATCGGTGGCCCTCCGATCGACGCGATCGTGCCCATGAGACCCGAGAGCGCGCCCCCCACCACCAGCGACACCGGACGTGGCTCGACATGCAGACCGGAGATGCTGATGGCCACACCGAGCAGCACGATCCCCCCGAACAGCAGGCTCAGCTGATCGGCGGGCAGCACCGCGAGCAGGGCGGCCGCCGGGATCGTCCCCGCGAGCCGGCCGACGACCGCCCACCGCAGGCCGTCGACGTCGATCGCGCGACGCTCGCGCACCGCCAGCAACGTCGTGAAGACCATGCTCGAGGCCAGCACTGGCCCCGGCACGAGCCGGCTGTCGATCAGGATGAGTACCGGCGAGCCGAGGATCCCCATGCCAAACCCGACGGACCCCTGAAGGGTGAACCCGACAGCGCCGCAGAGCATGACGACGAGGGTGTCGAACGAGGACATATGTGAGGCAGACCGGCAGGTGTGGCGATGCGGCGTCCTGACGTCGGGCACCGAGTGTGACGTGCAGTCCTGCGAGCGACGCTGCGCCTCACACCCACGAGCGCACCGGAGCGCAGCCTCGCTCGCAGAGGCCTGTCTTACAGCCCCGCTACGCGCGGGCTAGCAGCCCGTGGTGAAAGTCCCGCTGCATTCGGCTGGCGCTGCATCCGGTCTGGCGGCGCCAGCCGCCGCCCGGCCAGTTCCTGTTCGGGCTATGGCCTGGTCTCGCCGAAGCCGTGGCACGGGCGGATTGTTCCTCGGTCGAATACTTCCGGTGTGCTCCCTCGTCTCGCCTTGCCAGGCCGGCGCTTCACTACCCTCGGTGCGACGCACGACGTTCACCACGGACTGCTAGACATCTCCGGCGGCCGACGACCATAAGTTGTGCAATACGTCACGATCTCGCCCCCATAGGAGATGTCTAGCGTACCATGGGGCGCAACTGCGGATGCCTCAGTCACCCTCGAACGTCGTCGAGCCAGCTCCGGCCGCGTCTGTCGTGCTGCTCCGCGACACCGCCTCCGGGCCCGAGATCCTGTATCTGCGCCGGAACCCCGGTCTGCGGTTCATGGGCGGCTATTGGGTCTTCCCGGGAGGCCGGGTCGACCCTGGCGACCACCTGCCCGGCGGGGACACCGACGCGGAAGCCGCGGCGCGGCGGGCGGCCGCCCGCGAGGCCCACGAAGAAGCCGGCGTCCGGGTCGACCCGGCGGATCTGCACCCGGTCTGTCAGTGGACCACGCCCGTGTCGAGCCCGATCCGATTCGTCACCTGGTTCTTCGCGGCCGCGTCGAACCCGGAGACGGTCCGCGTCGACGGCGGCGAGATCCAGGACCACCGGTGGCGGCGGCCCGAGGACGCGCTCGGGGCCCACAGGGCGGGCGAGATCCAGTTCGCGAACCCCACGTTTGCGTTGACCACACGACTGTGCGGACACGCCACGGTGCGTGACGCCCTCACCGCAGTCGATACCTGGCCGCGGGAGGCGCTGCTCGGCCGTATCCACCCGGTCGACGGCGGCCGAGTGGCACTCTACGCCGAGGACTGCGGGTATGAAACAGGCCGCATCGAGTGCGAGGGCCCGCGCCACCGGATTTGGATGCTCGACACCGGCTGGCGCTACGAGCGCGCGTTCTACTAGAGTTCGGACAACGCCGGATCGAGGTCCTCGTCGTAATCGACCCCCTCGATGCCGAAGCCGAACAGCTTCAAGAAGTCGGCCCGATAGCCCTCCAGGTCGGCAAGTTCGCCAAGAGTTCCAGTGCTCACCAACGGCCAGCGGCGCCGCATCTCGTCCTGCACCTCCGCTGCGAGCTCCCACGCATCGAGCCGCAAGCGACCCGCCTCGTCAACCTCTGGCGACCCGCCGTACAGCGCGGTACCGAACAGACGGTAAATGTGATCGATGCAGGCTTCGTGGCTCCCCTGCGTCTTCATGACGTCGAACAGCAACGCGTTGTACAGCGGCACAACTGGGATCGCCGCGCTCGCCTGAGTCACCACTGCCTTCAGGACCGCGACCTGCGCCCTCCCACCGATGTCGCCGAGCTGAGCGTTGATCGCCCTCGCCGCGCGGTCGAGGTCTTCCTTGGCCTTGCCGAGGGTCGCGTGCCAGTAAATCGGCCAGGTCAGCTCGCTGCCGATGTAGGTATACGACACGGTGCGACACCCGTCCGCCAGCAGCCCCGCTCCCGCCAGCGCGTCAATCCAGAACTCCCAGTCTTCGCCGCCCATCACGGCGACCGTGGCCGCGGTTTCTGCCTCGTCGGCAGGAGCGAGATCAACGGTCCGGACGATGGCTTTGTCCACGTTCAATGTCTTCACATGGAAAGATTCGCCGAGCGGCTTGATGACCGCACGGTGCAGCTGCCCGGTCCGCGGGTGCTGACGAACCGGCGACGCGAGGCTGTAGACCAACAGGTCGATCTGGCCGAGATCGGCCGCGATCGTGTCGATCGCCTGCTGCTTCACTGCGTCGGAAAAGGCGTCGCCATCGAGCGTCTCCACGTAGAGGCCGCGCGCCCGTGCCCGCGCCTCGAAGGCACGGTTGTTGTACCAACCGGCCGACGCAGTTCGGCTGTCGCGCGGCGCCTTTTCGAAGGACACCCCGAGGGTCGCGGCCTCACAGCCGAACGCCGCGACAATGCGCGACGCCAGGCCGTAACCGCTCGATGCGCCAACCAGCAGCACACGCTTGGGCCCGCCAGCAACTCCGCCCTGGCTGGTCACGTAGGCGATCTGAGCATCGACATTGGCGGCGCACCCTCTCGGATGCGCCGTGGTGCAGATGAAACCGCGGATTCGGGGTTTGATGATCATCAGTTCTCGTGAATCGGCCCGACGACAGGCCGATCGTAGGTGGCGCGGCGCCACGCTCTCAACCGGCCTGCGACACGTCGGGGAAGCAGGCCTGCAGCGTGCGCATCCCTCGAAGCCAGCGGTCATCATCGGCGGGCACGGCCGTACCGCCGACCTCGGCCGCCACACGCCGGGCGCCGTCGGCGTCGTTATCGACCACCACCACGCGGCGCGCCCTCGGAGGTGAACCGCCGGGCGAGCGCCCGGCCGATTCTGCTGGCCCCGCCGGTGACGACGATTCTGTCCGTGCGCCGCATCTGGTCGTCTATGCTGACGGGTCCGAGCTGTCATCCGCCCCTGCGGCCTGCACCATGCCCCCGGAGAGATTATGCCCCCAGACCAACGCCCGCACATCCACACCGAGATCGAGCCGCTCGGCGACACGGGTCACCTGGCCCGCGTCACGGTAGACAACCCGACGCGTCTCAACGTCTTGGACTCCGATCTGATTCGCGAGTTGACCGCGGCACTCCGGGCGCTCGAGCCCGACCATCAGCTGCGCTGCGTCGTGCTGTCTGGTGCCGGGGAACGCGCGTTCATCGGCGGCGCCGACATCCGCGAGATGGTCTGCCTCGATACGACGACCGCCCACCCGTTCATCTCACGCTTGCACCTGGCGTGTGCGGCGATTCGCGAGTTCCCGGTACCGGTCATCGCCCGCATCCACGGATACTGTCTGGGTGCCGGACTCGAGATCGCCGCCTCGTGCGATCTGCGGGTCGCGAGCGACGACGCGACCTTCGGGATGCCCGAGGTCACCGTGGGCATCCCGTCGGTGATCGAAGCGGCACTGCTCCCGAGGCTGGTTGGGGCCGGAAAGGCGCGGGAGCTGGTCTACACCGGGACATCGATCTCAGCCGCGGACGCCGAACGGTGTGGATTGGTCGACCGGGTCGTGCCCCCACTCGAGCTCGACGACGCGACACAGGCCTGGGTGAGAGCCATCGGTGCCGCCGGCGCCCGTGCGATCCGTCTGCAAAAAATCCTGGTACGACAGTGGGACACAGAGCCACTCGACCACGCCATCCAGGCGGGCATGCAGTCCTTCACGAGCGCCTACGACACGGACGAACCGCGCCGCCTCATGCAGAAGTTTCTGGACCGGACACGGAACTGATATAGGGGAGGCACGGCGTTCCGCCGCCGGTCGCGCGTCGCTCAGTTCGCGTCCATCGGCTCGATCTGGCCGTACATCAGCCCGCCAAACCGGCCGTGTTGCCAGGAGCCGCCATAGCGGTCGCCGTAGAAGAACACACGGGCGGTGAAGGTACCAAGGGTCGGAATCGTGAAATCGGTAATGGAGACCATCGGCGTGTCGCCGGCCCAGACGATCGGCACCACCACCGGCAGGGTGGCGTCGACGCTGCCGTAGACCATGTGGACATCGAACCGCCACCGGTCGTCACCGATCTTGACGACGCGCGCGATCTCGTAGCGCTCGGGGCTGCCGCCGCCGGTCTCACGCCCCTCGACCGTGAAGTGCCCGACGAGGACCACATTCTGCATCCGTTCGGTGAAATCCCGCTCCAGGTCGCTCAGCGACTCGATCGGCACCGCCTGGCCGATGCCGGTCCTGGCGACGCCCCAGCCGAGCGCGAACATCACCGCGAGCGCTACCGCCACGGCGCCGATCCGAATTCCTCTCGACATCTGGACCTTCCCTCCTCGACGCTGGGCACCTATGACCTCGGAGTATACTCGTCTTCGCTCGATGCTCCGTCGCTCGGGCATCGAGCTACGGCGAGTCAGGCACCGCCTGCGAGCCCGGTTCCGCCGGTCTCCGAGATCGGTGGTCAGGACCGTCGGTGTGATATCCTACTGGGAATTTGTGTGTTGCTGAAGCATTGAGGAGAATCACCATGACAGCGTGCAGCAGATTCGGTCGACCGGCGGCGATAGGCGTGGCAGTGGCTCTGCTCACGCTGGTTTCTGGTTCCTTCAGCGTCGCCGTGGCGGCGCAGGACGAGGTCACGTTCACGCGCGACGTGGCCCCGATCCTCTATGAGAAGTGTGTGTCCTGTCACCGTCCGGGTGAGCTGGCGCCGATGGCCCTCCGCTCCTACGACGAGGTGCGGCCGTGGGCGCGTGGCATCAGGGACAAGGTCGTGAGTGGCGCGATGCCGCCCTGGTTCGCCGACGCCCGACTTGGATACTTCAAGAACGACTCGCGGCTGACGTTAGACGAGATCGACACCATCTCGCGGTGGGTCGACGCCGGCGCGCCCCAAGGGGACGCGGGCGACCTCCCCGAGCTCCCGACCTTCTTCGAGGGCTGGGAGCTCGGCGAGCCGGATCTGATCGTGACGCTCGATGAAGTGACCGTCCCGGCCGAGGGCACCGATTACTATCCCAACCTCTCGCACACGCTCGACATTCCGGAGAAGCGCTGGATCCGCGCGATCGAGGTCCGACCCAGCAACCGCAAGGTGACCCATCATTCCGTGATTTTCACCACTGCCGGCGCCGCCCAGGGCGGCAGTGAGAGCGGGTTCTTCGACGTGCTGGCGGTCTGGTCGGTCGGCACCAACCCGCACGAGTTCCCGGAGGGCATGGGCCGGTGGGTGTATCCGCAGCAGAAGTGGACCATCAACGCGCACTACCATCCCAGCGGCACCGTCGAAACCGACCAGACGCAGATCGGCCTCTACTTCGGCGAGGGTGAGATGCAGAAGGAGGTCATAGCGGTCCTGGCCGGCACGACCACATTCGAAATTCCGGCGGGCGCCACGAACCACGAGCTCCGCGCGTCGTACATCATCGACCAGGACGTCAGCATCATCTCCTATTTCCCGCACATGCACACCCGCGGCAAGGACATGGAGCTGATCGCGAACTACCCGAATGGCGAGCACCAGACGCTCATCAACATTCCGAAGTACGACTTCGACTGGCAGCTGTTCTACTATCCGGCGAAGAACGTGCCGCTGCCGGCCGGCACGCGGCTCGACATCGTCGCGCACTACGACAACTCGGCCGCCAATCTGAAGAACCCCGACCCCAGCGCCACCGTCCGGTTTGGCACCCAGACGAACGACGAGATGATGTTCAACGTGTTCGAGTTCATCGTCGACGAGGGGGTCAGCCCGACACCGGCGAGCGATGAAACGCGACGTGACGCGCTGCTCGCCTCGCTGCCGGCCGGCTCGGTCTTCAGCGTCGAGCTCCCGATGGGGAACAACCCGCTCCCGACCGCCCTCCATCTGCCGAAAGACGGGGAAGGCACGTGGTACATCCCGATGCGCGGGAATCTCATGGTCATCCCCGCCGAGAACCTCACGTGGGACGGCAACACGTACCGCTTCGACATGAAGCTGCGTCTGGGCCCGCTCAACAGTGACTTGGTTGTCAGTGGTGAGGTCGGCGCCGACGGGGCGATCCAGGGCACATTCGAAGCGCTGGCCGGCGGCTTCTCGCCCTTCCAGGGATTCGAGGGCACGCTGGCGGGGGCCGGGAACTAGAGCGGCTACAAAGGATTCGGCGGACTTCGGGACGTCACAACACCACGGGGTCGGGAGCATGGCTCTCGACCCCGTGGTGTTGCGTGGGACGACGGCGGAGCCCTCAAGTGTCTCCTGCCTCCTACCGCCTGTCTCCTGTCACCCGGCGGATGTCCGTCCTGACGCCTTCCACCGCAACCAATGGTCGGCGAGCACGATCGCGACCATCGCCTCGGCCATCGGCACAAACCGCGGGAGCAAGCAGGGGTCGTGACGTCCCTTGGTGCTGATGGTGGTCGGCTCGCCGCGCGTGGTCACCGTCTCCTGTTCCCGTGGCAGGCTGCTGGTTGGCTTCACGGCGGCACGCAGCACGATCGGCATCCCGCTCGAGATTCCGCCCAGCATCCCGCCGTGGCGGTTGGTGCGTGTCGCGATCCGGCGGTCTGACGGCGGTGTACCGTCCTGGGCGACGTAGAACAGATCGTTGTTCTCGCTGCCACGCAGCACCGCGCAGCCGAACCCGACCCCGTACTCCACTCCCAGCACGGCCGGCAGGCTGAAGAGCGCCTTCGCCAGGTCCGCCTTCAGCTTGTCGAACACCGGCTCGCCGAGCCCGGCCGGCACTCCGGTGGCCACGATCTCGGCGACCCCGCCGATCGAGTCGCGCGCCTCACGCACCTGGTCGATCAGCGTCACCATCTCAGCCGCCCGGCCGGGGTCGGGACACCGCACGATGTTCGGTTCACCGTCCGGCAACCGCTCGACCTGCTCGAGGGTCACCGCTGCCGGATCCGCAATGTCGGCCACGATGCCGCCGACCTGCCGGACGTAGCCGACCACACGGCCGCCGAACGCCGACGCGATCAGCTTCTTCGCCACCACGCCGGCGGCGACCCGCACCGTCGTTTCACGCGCGCTCGACCGGCCGCCGCCCCGGTAGTCGCGCGCGCCGTACTTGGCGTCGTAGGTGAAATCGGCGTGCCCCGGCCGGTACTTGTCCTTGATGTCGGTGTAGTCGCGACTGCGCTGGTCCTTGTTGCGAATCAGCACCGCGATACTGGTGCCGGTGGTCTTGCCCTCGAACACGCCGGCAAGTATTTCTGGCACGTCCGGCTCGTCCCGCGCCGTGACGATCCGGCTCTGCCCCGGGCGCCGGCGCGCCAGGTCCTCTGCCAGATCCGCCTCGGTCAGCGGCAATCCGGGCGGACAGCCATCGATGACGACGACATACCCCGGACCGTGCGACTCACCGGCGGTCGTGATGCGGAAGGCGTGACCGAACGAATCACCGGGCATGGGAGGATCTTACGACATTGGCCCCGAGGGCTCAGCGGCTTCTGGATTCAGGCTGCTGGCTTTGGGCCCAGGATACCGATGAGCCCGCGGACGGGCCGCGCGGTCCGCCATGATCCGCTCGTCGTCCTCGTCCTCGAGATCGGTCACGTCGACCCACAGGTGGGCCATCGTGTCGACAGTCCAGTCGCCGTCGCCGACCCAATGTAGAAGGAGACATCCTCCAGGGCGCTATCGGCCTGCGTCCGATGGTCGCGCGCACCTGCCTCGTCGAGCAGGCGGCTGAGCCGCCGAAGATGGCGGAGCGCCGCGACGTGGTCGGCCAGATCGTCTCGACGACAGACCGATACGATACGCCAGCCGCCTGAACCTTCGTGGCCCGTGTTATAACTACGGCCGCATTCGGCCGCCGATACATCCCGCCAGGGACGGCGCTCGGCTTCTGCTCAGCGGGGTCGACTCGTGCCGGTAGGCTCCCTCCTCGCGCCTTGGGGGCGGGCGCCTCGACGCCCTCGGTGCCTGGCCGTATTTATGACACGGACCACTGAGAGGCGATTCCGCGCGGTCATCTTCGACCTGGGCGGCGTCGTGCTCGAGTCGCCGTTGCCGGCGATTGCCGCCTACGAGACCGAGAGCGGGCTACCCCCGCGCCTCGTCGCCCGGCTGGTCGTCGAGGGTGGCGCCGACGGCCCCTGGGCGCGTCTCGAACGCGGAGAGCTGGACGCACAGGCGTTCGGGGCGGCGTTCGAGCAGCAAGCGGTCGGCGCCGGATACCGCCTGGACAGCGCGAGTCTGCTCGGTCGCATTGCCGAGGCAACGGTGGTGCGCGCGCCGATGCTGGCGGCGATCCGCCGCCTGCGTGTCGCCGGGCTCCGCGTTGCCGCACTGACCAATGCCTGGGCGACACCGGACCGCCCGTCGCGCATGGCGCCGCTCCTACGTGAGTTCGACTGTTTCATCGAGTCGTTCCGAGTGGGGATGCACAAGCCGGAACCGCAGATCTACGAGTTGGTCTGCCGACGACTCCACGTCCCGCCCGCAGCGGCCATCTTTCTCGACGACCTGGGTGGCAACCTGAAACCGGCACGCGCCATGGGTATGACGACAATCAAGGTCGGCAGCGCGGCCCCCGCCATTGCCGAGCTCGAGCGCCTCTTGGACGTTCCGCTGAGCACTAGCAGCCCGTGGTGAAAGTCCCGCTGCATTCGACCGGCGCTGCATCCCGCCTGCCTACGTTGCTTCTCGGTCAAATACTGCCGGTATTTTCCCTCGTCGCGCCTTGCCAGACGGGCGCATCACCGGTCTCGGTGCCACGCAGCACTTTCACCACGGACTGCTAGGTGATTCCCGGTCGGGACCCGGGGTCTTAAGTCTACGGTCTCAGCCAGCGGTAGAGACCCCGGCGGCGCGCACATGCGGGCCCGCGAGGGAGGGGAGCGGGGCGTCGGGGCCCCCGCGCTTCCTGGCGAGCAACTCGAAGACCTTCGCGAAGGCGGTGCGCGAGCCAG
>SMUZ01069117.1_pt1 | contig 11058 bp, 7 predicted proteins | sample 2456421 | NCBI WGS metagenome assembly SMUZ01 (sample SAMN11095932, study PRJNA526329) | marine sediment metagenome | biome: Marine sediment; feature: Surficial sediment; material: Deep marine sediment; isolation source: Hadal surficial sediment | place: Pacific Ocean | collected 2014-11 | depth 0-1... | reverse complement strand
GACACCACAATTACCGCAATGCGGCTTTTCGAGTAAAACCGTCGAGGCTCTTAAATCGCTTGAAATAGAGTTTGCCTATGTCAATGTGCTGGCCGACCCAGAAATATTTCAGAATTTACCGCGCTATGCGGATTGGCCTACTTTCCCCCAGGTTTATGTAGATGGTGAACTTATCGGCGGCTGTGACATCACGCTCGAAATGCACGAATCTGGAGAATTAGAGAAACTCGCCAGTGCTGCGCTAGAAAAAAAGGCAGTTAAACACTAGGACACCTCTATTAATTGTCTTTTTCAGCGATTGCGGCGTCACCGATTTTTGCTCCTGCACCAAAAGTAGGCGCTTTAGGCGAAATCGGCATACAGTACATCCGTGTACATAAGCCCCCTAATAGTTCATCGGATCACTTGCACTTATTGCCATGGATGGCATGTATGCAGGTTTTGCATCGTTACAGGGATGTAACTTAGTAGAGCAATGCAGGAGCAATTGTCGGGGAGCAAAAGCCTGTCACGATAAAATCCGAATTAGTAAAACTTTCCAATAATCAAATGCGCGTCAGGATTGGCGCATATCCTTTAGCACCAGGGCGATAATTTCTTCCGCGGTTGGCGCTGGGTCAAGGCCGTGCCCCTGCCACATGCCTACTGACATTATCAGTTGTTTCCCCTGGTCACTGGTTTGTCGAGTGTGGCGTTTGACGTTATCGACTAGTCGCTGAAACATATCGAGATTAAAATCATCGGGCTCCTGGTACTGAATCGAAACTGCAAAGGTATTGGTGTCGAATCGAAAAACCCTGTCCATAGGTCGAAGCGCTAGCTGTAGTGAATTGGAAATGGTTTTCAGGGTCCCGGGGCGTAATTCTGAATTACCCGATTTAACCTCTATCAGGCCGATTGCGAGTCCACCACCCCTGCGCACGCTGTTGCTTACCAGGGATTTGATATGAGATTCAAGTTGTGCCCGGTTAGGCAGCAGGGTTTCCGGATCCTGTTGGGTGTACCGTTTCCCCTCTATTACCCGGTTGCCGAGGGATCGTATTTGTTCCCGCAGCTCATTTTGTTGAAAGGCGGTCCGCGCTGCGCCATAAACACGTGCAGACAATTCGAAACGGTTTGCCGATTTCGAAATAAAATCATCTACGCCGCGATCAAATGCGACCACTATACTGGACGTGGTATCTTCAGCTGTAAGCAACACGATGCCGGTATAACGGTCGTTTTTTCCATCCCAGCGCCGAATCAGATCGGTCACTTCCAATCCATTCATGCCCGACATCCACAAATCTGCGATGACGACATGAGCGCGGCGCTGATTTAACAGGAAAAGGGATTCTTCACCCGAGGAAGCGGTGCGTATATCGCTAAAGCCTGATTTTGTTAAGCCAGATTTAACCACTGCCCGGCTAAATTGAAGGTCATCGACGACGATTACTGAGAGTTCTTCTTTAAGCAAGGTTTTAGCTGGTGGGATATTTGAGTCGGGGGATTATAAATTAAATTCATATTTCAGGTTGCACAAAAGGGATGTCGTTGATTATTTTACAAAATAATGTTGCAGTCATCTCCGCATCGTAAATTGCCGAATGGGCCTCATTGGTATCCCACTCGAGGCCAGCGGCCTTTACCGAGCGGGCAAGTACGGTTTGACCATACACCAGTCCGGCCAGCGTGACAGTATCAAAATTACTGAAAGGGTGAAATGGATTGCGCTTGATGCCGCTGCGCCGTGCTGCAGCATTGATGAATTTTAAATCAAAATAAGCATTATGCCCAACCAGAATCGCCTTGCTGCAAGCCTGCCGCTTCAGGGCTTCTCGCACAGGCTTGAATATTTTCGGTAAGGCCTGTTTTTCATCCAGCGCCAGTCGAAAGGGGTGGTTTACATCGATGCCGTTGATAGCCATCGAGGCAGGGTCAAGATTTGAACCTTCAAATGGTGTGACATGACAGGAAATCGTTTCAGCGCAATAGAGTTGACCGCGCTCGTCCATATCTATTATCACCGCAGCGATTTGCAGCAAAGCGTCGGTTTGCTCATTAAAACCACCAGTTTCGACGTCGACGACGATGGGTAGGTATCCACGGAAACGCTCGCACATTGGTGTGAAGTCAGTCATTGCTAGTTACTTTCCATTGCAGTTTTTGGCCAGCCTTGAAAGGAACCAGACTTTCCTGCCCAAAGGGCAGGGTTTCGGGGACGGTCCAGCTAGATTTCTGCAAAACGATTTTACTGTTGTTGACAGGCAGCCGATAAAATGCCGGGCCGTTCAAACTCATAAATGCCTCAAAATTCGAAAAATCCCCTGCCAGGTAGAAGGCCTCCGCGTAAAGTTCGATGGCACAATAAGCAGAATAGATGCCGGCGCAGCCACAGGCAGATTCCTTTGCTTGTCGGCTATGGGGTGCGCTATCGGTGCCGGCAAAGAACTGATTCGAATCACTGCTTGCCGCCTTCAGCAACGCCAGGCGATGAGATTCGCGTTTGGCCACAGGCAAGCAATAGTGATGCGGTCGGAAACCATTGCTAAACATGGCGTTTCGATTGATTAACAGGTGATGTGGTGTGATCGTGGCGGCCATCTTGCTACCCTGTGCAACGACGTAATCGACTGCCTCGCGGGTTGTAATATGTTCAAATACAATCGGTAGTTCTGGAAAGTCCGAACGCATAGCGTTAAGGCTGGTATCGATAAATCGATTTTCCCGATCGAATATATCTATCCCATCCCCGGTAGCTTCACCGTGTACCAGCAATGGCAGTTGAAATTCCTGCATTGCATCGAGGATCGGGTATATATGTTTGATATCGGTGACAGCGGCGTCAGAATTCGTCGTCGCACCGGCCGGATATAGTTTCGCCGCAAATATATAGTCTGATCTGCTGGCATTTTTGATATCCTCAATATCGCTATTATCAGTCAGGTATAGTGTCATCAGCGGTTGGAACTGATGATCGGATGGTAATGCGGACAGAATACGTTTGCGATAGGCCAGGGCGTCCTGACAGGTTTTAACCGGTGGGCTCAGATTCGGCATTACGATAGCTCGTGCGAACTGTCGGGCACTGTCGCCGACTACTGATTCCAGATAGGGTGAATCGCGCAAGTGTAAATGCCAGTCATCGGGCTTGATGATTGTCAGTCTGTTCATTCAGTTATTGATTTATCAAGTAATTTATCTAAAGATAATGCTACTGATTATGACATGAAAAACCATTCCAGCAGCCAATATGCCGTATAATCATGCCTGATATCAATGATATTTTGAATCTGGCGACTGCAATAAGGTTCCAACCCCGGTTTCTGGAGAGTGAATTAGCGCTCCGGTAATTTTGCTGAATAATAAAACCAATGCGAGTAAGTAATGGCAAATGAGATAGACCTTGATCCGCAGGAAACCCATGAATGGGTCGAGTCACTCGAATCGGTGCTTGAACGCGAAGGTCCAGCCAGGGTGCACTTTTTGCTGGAAAAATTGATCGACAAGGCGAGGCGTTCAGGCGCGTATTTACCTTATACCGCTAATACCGCGTATGTAAATACGATTCCGCTCTCGACACAACGCCCGATTCCCGGTGACCAGGCGATTGAGCACACTATCCGCTCGGTGATTCGATGGAATGCCGCAGCGATGGTGGTTCACGCCAATCGCAAATCGAGTGAACTGGGTGGGCATATTGCCAGTTTTGCCTCGGCAGCCACCCTGTACGATGTTGGCTTCAGTCATTTTTTTCGCGCCCCGGGCGACGAAAATAATGGAGACCTGGTTTTTTTTCAGGGACATTCTGCACCAGGCATATACGCGCGGGCGTTTCTGGAAGGACGCCTGAGCGAAGAACAGCTAAAATTATTTCGCCAGGAGGCGCTAAACGAAAACGGTCTGTCGTCTTATCCTCACCCCTGGCTGATGCCCGATTTCTGGCAATTTCCGACTGTATCGATGGGTCTGGGTCCGCTGATGGCAATATATCAGGCACGATTTATGAAATACCTGGAAAATCGCGAAATCCAGTCCCAGGGTGATCGCAAGGTCTGGGCTTTTATGGGTGACGGCGAGATGGACGAACCGGAATCACTGGGTGCGATTTCCCTGGCGTCGAGAGAAAATCTGGACAACCTGATTTTTGTGGTTAATTGTAATTTGCAACGACTCGACGGTCCGGTGCGGGGTAACGGCAAAATTATTCAGGAACTGGAAGCAGTTTTTCGCGGTGCCGGCTGGAACGTGATCAAGGTGATATGGGGTTCTTACTGGGACCCACTGCTCGCCAAAGACACGGAAGGCCTTTTACAAAAACGTATGGAAGAAGCTGTCGATGGTGAATATCAGGCTTTCAAGGCGAAAGGCGGTGCCTATACCAGGGAGTACTTTTTCGGAAAATATCCCGAGTTGAAAGAGATGGTAGCGGACATGTCCGACGAGGATATCTGGCGTCTGAATCGGGGTGGACACGATCCCCACAAGGTTTACGCGGCTTATGCCGAGGCAGTCGAGCACAAGGAACGGCCCACCGTGATACTGGCGAAAACCGTGAAGGGCTACGGTATGGGTGAGGCGGGTGAAGGTCAGAATGTCACCCATTCACAAAAGAAGATGGGCGAAGATGCTTTGAAAGCGTTTCGTGATCGATTCAATATACCGATTGGCGACGATGAAATAGCCGACGCACCGTTTTACAAATTCGCCGAAGATAGCGAAGAAATGCAATATTTACGCAAGCAACGCGAGGCGCTTGGTGGATTTATGCCAGTGCGCAGGAATACCGCCGAGCCGCTTGTGATACCCGGTCTCGATACCTTCGATGCTTTATTAAAATCCAGTGGTGAGCGGGAATTTTCGACCACGATGGCATTCGTGCGAATTTTATCTACCCTGACCCGAAGTAAATTAATCGGAAAATATATTGTGCCGATCATAGCCGATGAAGCACGTACATTTGGTATGGAGGGCATGTTCCGTCAACTCGGTATCTACTCGTTCAAGGGCCAGTTGTATGAGCCGATGGACTCGGACCAGGTGATGTATTACCGCGAAGACAAAAAGGGCCAGATATTACAAGAGGGTATCAACGAGGCAGGCGCAATGTCTTCGTGGATAGCGGCCGGGACGGCCTACAGTACCCATGGCATTAATATGATTCCATTTTATATCTTTTACTCGATGTTTGGATTTCAGCGTATTGGGGACCTGGCCTGGGCTGCTGCCGATATGCAGGTACGAGGTTTTTTGATGGGTGGTACTGCGGGGCGTACAACGCTGGCCGGAGAGGGGCTACAACATCAGGATGGGCATAGTTTGCTCGTCGCCGGTACCATTCCTAACTGTATTTCCTACGATCCGACATTTGCCTACGAATTGGCAGTCATTATTCACGATGGTATGAAACGCATGTTTCAGTTACACGATAAGGTGTTTTATTACATCACCGTGATGAATGAAAACTATACCCACCCGGAAATGCCAAAAGGCTCGGAAGAGGGTATCTTGAAAGGAATCTACTGCCTTCAGGAGGGCGATGAAAAAGGTAAGAAGGTTCAGTTAATGGGATCTGGGACTATTTTACGCGAAGTGTTGGCCGCGGCTGATTTACTCAAGACCGATTTCGATATCAATGCCGATGTCTGGAGCGTCACCAGCGTAAACGAACTTGCCAGGGAGGCGATAAACTGCTCTCGCTGGAATCAATTGCATCCGCTTAAAAAAGCCCGTAAAAGTTATTTGGAAACCCAGCTCCAGGGCCGTAAAGGTCCGGCTATTATGGCCACTGACTATACCCGTGCATTCGCAAACCAGTTACGTGAATTTATCCCGATGCCGTTTTCGACGCTCGGTACCGAGGGTTTTGGGCGCAGCGATACGCGTGATAATTTGCGAATATTTTTCGAGGTGAATCGACACTATATTGTGGTTTCAGCGCTCAAGGCTCTGGCCGATGAAGGTGAGATTGAGAATAAGATTGTCCAACAGGCAATCAAAGATTATGGCATAGATGCGGAAAAACCCGATCCGGCTAGCGTCTAGCGGGGGAGATAACAGTGGCTGAACTAAAAATAATTAAACTGCCGAATATTGGTGACTTCGAGGAGATCGAAGTGATCGAAGTATTGATCGCGGCCGGTGATGCGATAGCCGCCGAGGATTCGATTATCGTACTCGAATCAGACAAGTCGACGATGGAAATTCCGAGCCCGTTTGGCGGTATTGTCAAGTCGATTTCGGTGCAGGTTGGAGACCGGATTTCCGAGGGTAGTGAAGTCGCAAAAATTGAAGTAAGCGAAACGGTCGAAGGTGAAAAACCAATGCCTTCCGAGGTTGCGGATACCAAATCAGAAGCGAATACCGAGCAAGCGACAGCACCATCGGTTGCAATCGAGGAACCCACGGAAATCCCCGAAGCCGGAATTACCGAATCAACGGATGTCCCGCCTGGGGAATCAACCCCAGGAAAGCCGAGAAAACCGCCGCCCGGTAAACCCGTTAACGACCCGGCTAAGGTTGCCGCAAGGCTGTTACACGCCAGTCCCTCGATACGGCGTTATGCACGTGAGTTGGGGGTTAATCTCGAAGCGGTCATCGGCACCGGCGCCAAGGGCAGAATCTTGAAACAGGATGTAATGGCCCATATAAAGGCTGCCATGTCTTCCCCTGGCACAGGTGCGGCAGGCGGACTGGCAGTCGCTGCAATGCCGGAGATTGATTTTTCCAGGTTCGGCGAAATTGAAGTAGTTCCACTGAGTCGAATCAGGAAAATATCAGGTGCCCATCTGCATCGCAGCTGGGTCAGCGTGCCGCACGTTACCCAGTTTGACGAGGCCAATATCACCGATCTCGAGGCATTCCGTAAATCGCTCGCCAAAGAGGCAGAAAAAAAAGGAGTTCGATTGACGCTTCTGGTTTTTATGATGAAAGCCCTGGTTGCATCGATGAAGGAATTTCCAGATTTTAATGCATCGCTGGAAGCTGGCGGTGATCGGCTGATACTGAAAAAATACTTTCACATAGGCGTAGCGGTCGATACGCCGAATGGTTTGGTGGTGCCGGTAATTCGTGATGTCGATCAAAAGGGCTTATATGATCTGGCGGGTGAACTGGCAGCGACCGCCGCGCGTGCACGAGAGGGTAAATTGTCACCGACGGATATGCAGGGTGGATGTTTCACTATATCAAGTCTGGGTGGTATCGGTGGCACCCAGTTTACCCCGATCGTAAACGCACCCGAAGTCGCAATTTTGGGGATAGCAAAAGCCAAAATGCAGCCGGTTTACGCAGCCGATGGCAGTTTTACGCCGGGTCTGATCCTGCCGCTGGCATTGTCTTACGATCATCGCGTGATTGATGGCGCACAGGGGGCCAGGTTCACCAGTTATCTGAGCCAGGTAATCACAGATATTAGAAGGGTGTTACTGTAATCATGAGTATAAAAGAACTGATTTTACCGGATATTGGCGGTTTCGAGAGTGTTGAAATTATAGAACTACACGTGGCGGTTGGCGATACGGTGAGCAAGGAAGATCCTATCCTGACCCTGGAGTCGGACAAGGCGACGATGGATATTCCATCACCCTACGACGGCACTATCAGCGAACTCAGTGTAGCGGTTGGAGACAAGATTTCAGAGGGTGGAAAACTGGGTAGCGTCGAAATTGTTAACAGCCAACAGGCCACTGACAATTCAGCTTCGGAGGTAAAAAAGCAGCCCAGGGCATCATCAGCTGTTACAGATTCAGCGGCGGCCAGGAGTACCGAGGTGCTGGTGTTGGGTGCCGGGCCCGGTGGATATACAGCCGCATTCAGGGCCGCTGACCTGGGCAAAAAAGTGATCATGGTCGAACGCTATGAAACGCTCGGCGGTGTTTGTCTGAATGTTGGTTGCATTCCGTCCAAGGCATTGTTGCATACTGCGCAGATCATCAACGAGGCCGCACATATGAAAGCCAACGGGGTCGATTTCGGTAAGGTCAAGATCGATTTGAAAGGTGTTAACGGGTTCAAGGACAGGGTGGTTACCAAGCTGACCAGTGGATTGAAGCAGTTGGCCAAACAACGCAAGGTTGAACTGGTGACAGGTGTCGGTGAATTTATTGATCCCAATCACATCAAGGTCGTCAGTGGCAGCAATGAAACTATCATTCAGTTCGAACACTGCATCGTTGCTGCAGGCTCGCAGGCAACCGAAATCCCTTCGTTTCCTTATGATGATAAACGTTTGATGGATTCTACCGGTGCGCTGGAATTGACCAATGTGCCTAAAAAGTTGTTGATTATCGGTGGTGGAATTATCGGACTCGAAATGGCGACTGTTTATCACGCAATCGGATCAGAAATTACCGTGGTCGAATTTATGGATAGCTTGATCCCGGGTTGTGACAAGGACCTGGTAAGGCCATTGAGCAAAATTATAAAGAAACGCTACAAGGAGATATATCTGAGTACAAAAGTGACCGAAATCAAGGCTCAGAAAAATGGTTTAAAAGTGAGTTTTGAGGGGGCAAAAGCACCAGATCCCCAGGTTTTTGACAAGGTCCTGGTGGCTGTCGGACGCCGACCTAACGGATTCAAGATTGGTGCTGAAAAAGCCGGTATTGAGGTCGATGAAGCAGGCTTCATCCAGGTTGATAAGCAGATGCGTACCAGTGTCAGCAACATATTTGCGATAGGAGATATTGTCGGCGAGCCGATGCTGGCTCACAAGGCAACCCACGAAGCCAAGGTTGCCGCAGAGGTGATCAGTGGCATGAAATCAAGCTTTGAACCGATGGCTATACCTTCGGTCGCTTATACCGATCCGGAAATAGCCTGGATGGGCTTGAGCGAAACCGAGGCTAAAGAGCAGGGAGTAGCGTACGAGAAAGGTGCTTTCCCCTGGGCGGCCAGCGGACGCTCTCTCGGCCTGGACCGCGATGAAGGCTTGACCAAGGTGATTTTTGATAAGGAAAGCAAGCGTATTCTCGGGGCTGGTATGGTCGGTCCCAACGCTGGTGAACTGATCGCCGAGGCGGTCCTGGCACTGGAAATGGGCGCCGATGCAGAGGATATTGGATTAACCATACATGCCCATCCGACCCTGTCAGAAACTTTCAATTTTGCGGCTGAAATGGTGGAAGGGACTATTACTGATTTATATATCCCGAAAAAGAAGTAAACCACGCGATCGTGGATATGGATTTACTCCATTATTCTGAAACTGGTAATGGCGAACCGCTGATCATTTTGCACGGATTGTTCGGGTCGAACAAAAACTGGCAATCACTGGCCAGGGTATTTTCCCGGCATTTTAAGGTCTTCTCGCTCGACCTGCGCAATCACGGCCAGTCATTTCATCACCAGGAAATGAATTATCCGGTAATGGTCGAGGACGTATATCGTTTAATCTGTCATCTGGAAATCGATTCCTGTTCGCTGATCGGACACAGCATGGGCGGCAAAACTGCCATGTTGCTGACCCTGGAACACCCGGAACTGGTCTCACAGCTAGTCGTCGCCGACATCGCCCCGGTTGCCTATTCGCATGCATACAGCCACCTGATAGACCCGATACTGGGTTTAAAACTGGATCAGCTGGATAGTCGATCAGCGGTTGACAAGGTATTACAGCGAGATATTCCTGACACCTTATTGCGTAATTTCCTGTTGCAGAATCTGGAGCGCAAGGCGGGGCATTGGCGCTGGAAAGTTAATTGGACAGCAATAGATCGACAAATGCATCATTTGACCGGATTTCCGGTCCTGCCCCCGGCGTGGAAAATTGGAACCCAGACCCAGTTTATTCGTGGCGAAGATTCCGATTATATCGGTGCCGCCGAAGAATCAGAGATCGCAGTTCACTTCGGGGACGCGTCTATCGAGACAATTGCGAACGCGGGTCACTGGTTACATGCCGAGCAACCCGAAATTTTTTCCCAGATTACGCTAAATTTTTTATTCCAATCAAACTCTCTAATACTTGATCTATGTATATTTTGATTAGCCCGTGACTAACTCGAAAACAAATTTATGGCAGCCTGGTTTGACCGGGTGCTTGTTTGTCCTCACCTACCTGCTCAGTACTACCCAGAGTATCGGATCGCTTGAATACGAGCTTTTTTTGTTCATTTTGAAATTGCTGCCGGCAGATCGGGAGTTTTTCGCACTGTCCTCAATCAATCTAGCCCCACAGTGGGCGGTGTTACTGCTATATGGCATTTTGCTGGTTATTCTTTTCATCAAATACTGGCGGACCGGGACTACGGCGATATCACTGGTAATGGTTGGCATTATCCTTTTTGGTTTATTGATGACCGAAGTGTTGCTGGTAATTTTCAGTCAGATTTACCTGCCGGTGGGTCTACTAGCGCTAGCTGTAATACTGGGTGCTGCAATATTCTGGGTTGCAGGTTGGTATCGTCGGATCAGCTCAAACGTCATTTCCGGTCAGGACTCCCAGTCCCTGGCTGAAATTCGAAATCAAATCGCAGAGGGTGAACTTGAATCTGCCCTGGTGAGGTTAAAAAAATCTAAATACAACGACGAACTGCTTGAGGTTGGATACGAGTTGGGTGCCCTGCTTGAAGCTGGTAAAGACTGGGCAAGCGCATTAAATTTATATAAATGGTTGTCGCAATATAATCCGGATATGGACGAATTTGTTGCCAGAATTGAAGAAATCAGGTTTAAGCAGGAGCCTGGTAGAAAAAAAATTAAACAAGATGAAACCCTGCATATTATTGGCCACTACGAGCTGCGTAAGAAGATCGCCAAGGGGGCGTCGGCTACTGTATACGAGGCCTACGATATGCGAACCCAGAACCGGGTGGCACTCAAAGTCATGTCTTCGGATATGGGAACAGAAATCGAACGCGATCGGATCAACCACTGGCTACACGAAGCAGAAATCATCTCCCAATTCGAACACCCTAATATTGTAAAAATCCATGACGCCGCAAAATACCGGGATACCGCTTATATCGCGATGGACTATATCGACGGCTACCCGATGACATTGCGCCTGCGAAAACGCGAATATATCACGGTTGGAGAATGTATTCGGATTTCTAAATCGGTTTTAAGAGCGCTTTC
>SMUZ01004503.1_pt1 | contig 11068 bp, 13 predicted proteins | sample 2456421 | NCBI WGS metagenome assembly SMUZ01 (sample SAMN11095932, study PRJNA526329) | marine sediment metagenome | biome: Marine sediment; feature: Surficial sediment; material: Deep marine sediment; isolation source: Hadal surficial sediment | place: Pacific Ocean | collected 2014-11 | depth... | reverse complement strand
TCTAGAGAAGTAATTGCAGATTCCATTGAATTAATGGTCAGAGCTCATCAATATGACGCACTAGTAGGAATAGCTGGTTGTGACAAAAGCCTTCCAGGAACTATGATGGCGATGGCTCGCTTGAATTTACCTTCAGTTTTTGTATATGGAGGGACGATCATGCCAGGAATCTTAAATGGCAAAGAATTGACAGTGGTTGATGTTTATGAAGCAGTTGGGGCATATGATGCAGGAAATTTATCGTTAGAGGAACTGAAAAATATTGAGAATGCCGCATGTCCTAGTGCGGGATCTTGCGGAGGAATGTTTACTGCAAATACTATGGCATCGATTTCAGAAGCCATTGGTCTGGCTTTGCCAGGCAGTGCCAGTCCGCCAGCAGAAGATGACAGAAGAGAAAAAATGGTCTATGAAACTGGAAAAGCATGCGTTAATTTACTTGAACAAAATATAAAGCCGAGTGAAATTTTAACATTTGAAGCATTTGAAAATGCCATAACAATGTTAAATGCGATTGGAGGTTCAACTAACGGAATTCTTCATTTGTTGGCATTATCAAATGAAGTAGGAATAAAATTAACTTACGATGATTTTGAAAGAGTCAGAAAGAAGACTCCTCATTTAGCTGATATGAAACCTGGAGGAAACTATGTGATGAACTCGCTTGATAAAATCGGCGGGATTCCATTTGTGCTGAAAAAATTATTAGATAAAGGACTCATTCATGAAAATTGTATTACAGTAACTGGAAAAACGATAAGAGAAAATCTTACATCGATGAACATCCCAGAAATAGAACAGCAGATAGTTAGACCGATAGACAACCCAATACATTCTGTTGGGACTGCTGTGATTTTGAAAGGAAGTTTAGCTCCCGACGGAGCAGTTATCAAGACAGCGGGTGTGGAAATGACAAAATTTACAGGCAAAGCTAAAGTGTTTGAAAGAGAAGAATATGCCTTTGATGCAGTTTCAAGAGGAGAAATTGATGAAGGCCAGGTAATTGTGATTAGATATGAAGGACCCAAAGGAGGCCCTGGCATGAGAGAGATGCTTGCCACTACAGCAGCATTAGTAGGTCAAGGATTGGGCAAAAAGGTAGCAATGGTAACTGATGGAAGATTCTCTGGTGGTACACGAGGATTTATGGTGGGACATGTGGCACCTGAGGCATATGTTGGTGGACCTATTGCATTAATAAAAAACAATGATGAAATTACAATAGACACTGAAACAAACGTTGTTGATCTTCATGTATCAACAGAAGAATTAGAAAAAAGAAGAAAAGAGTGGACCCCTCCAAAACCAAATTATGTATCAGGAGTTTTAGCCAAATATGCTTCGCTTGTAGGTTCTGCAGCTCAGGGTGCAATTACAACACCAAAATTATAATTTTATTTTCTCCAATAAATTTTTCCGAGATTTTAATAGAAAATATTAATGAATGATTTGTCCATAATCTTTATAGATCAGCGATCAGACTTAGAGAACAGAGATAGCAGGAAAGAAAATCATAATTATCGAATCTGTTATCTACTAAAGATTTTCTATTCCTAAAACGTCATAGTATGCCTTGGGGATCATTGGTTGAGCCATAAAAAAAACGTTGTTTACAGCTGAATCCAGAACATATGTTTTAGCCCAATCATTTTCACTTCTAATTGAACGTCCAAACCCCTGAAGTATTTTAGTTAAGGTTTGTGAATTATACCAAAGAGGAAATTTTTTCATTTTTGCTTTTATCCTTTTTTCAGTGTAATTTGGATAGGGCGCCTTGGCAATAATTTGAAACCGGGATAAATCATCTTTCAAATCTACTCCTTCCCATAATGATGAAGAAAGTAAAACGCCTGTCGGATCTTTGGAATGTTCATCTATTATTTCATCCTGAGTTTTTCCATCTTTATTTGTGCTATGGCAGATTCTCACACGTTTTGCATTATTTGGCGAGAGATACCTCAAGATTTTATGGCAGCGAGAAATTGAAGAAGTGAGGATAAGACCTCGCTCTTGGGAGTGTTCACTCAAAATCCTGTCAATAGTGTGTATTACCTCTATTTCATCGGAATCAGAAGAGTTATAGCTCAGTCGTTTAACGTTTAGAAATTCAATGGATCTGTTTTCAACGGGAAATGGAGATTTTGGAGTATCGATAAAGGCAACCTCATCTTCCTCAAAACCCATATTCTCACAGAAACTTTTATGATCAATTGTGGCAGACATGAACATTTGAAATTCCGTGTTAAAAAATAAATTTGAAAATTCTGATACGTCTATGGGTTTTAAGGAAACTGCTCGAAAATTACCATTGTTATCTCTAGTAGGCTCGTTAACTACAAAATTATCCTTATTCGCAAGGATGTCAATTTTTCCTTGAGCTACTCTGTCATATCTTCTCTCTAATTTAGTGATTAATTCATAATCAGGATTTTTTTGATATGCGCTGCTTTCTTTGATATCTTTGATTTTTTTCGCATAAGAATATGCAATATCGTCAGCTAGCTTGATCATAGAATCTAAATCAGAAAAATCGTATCTTTCTGTGCTTAAATTGCACTCTTCTATTTGACCGCTAAAAATATCAAAACCTACAAACTGAATAATTTGGTCCTCAATTTTATGAGCCTCGTCAAAAATTGAAACTTTTCGATCCAGGTAATCCTCAAATAATTTTTTATTAAATTTCATTATTTGAAAATATGCATGATAATTCCAAAGAGAATGTTTTGAGACCAGAGCTTCATATTTTTGAAGGTAGTAATGACAGGAATGTTCCTCTTGTTGGTTTTCTTTTACTTGTTTAATCGTTGGCTTAAATTGACAGATTTCAGTAATTTCTTTTCCATTTTTTTTGATTTTTTCTTGGCATTGTCCTTTATCACAAGTCAGTCCCCATCTCATTGCCCTTCTAGCATTATTCACCTTCTCAGATTGCATGATCTTTAGACAGGGAAAGTTTTGTTTGCCTTTAACAGGTTTCATAAACGGAATATCTTTGATGTATTGATCCTGTAGATGTTTTGATGCAGTAACGGTAAAGGAACTGTCAAAATAACTTGAAACCGTAGCTCCGACTATTGATTTGCCTACACCTGTAGGCGCGCATAAAATTAATTTTTTATATCCTGACTTAAGATTACTTTCTATTTCAGAGAGGATCGTTTTTTGAATTTCTCTAGGTGAGAATTTTGTAGGAAAGTATTCTAAAAGTGGCAGGATTTAGTCTTTTTTGTATTGATATTAAAATTATAGAGATTAATCCATAATGGAGAAATCACTAATCTCGAAAAAGTAATTGACAGGAATTTGGACAAGTTTTGACATAGTTTATGCAAAAAAATCTGGTTCGTATCACCACGAATTTGCCAAAAAAATCATCGTATTTTCATTTTTTATTCAGAATCAGCCAAAATCCAGTTTCAGTCATAAAATTAATATAAAATAATTAATTTATGGAGAATTCCATATTATTGTGCATCAATGTTATTACTGTGAACAAATTTTTGAGTCTAAAGAAGCCCTCTATGATCATGTTGAGGTACATTCCGACGTAGAAAGAAATCGAGAATTTGCCGAGAGAAAGAAAAAGGCCCGAAAATCTAAATAAAATCATAATTTTAAAAATTTTTTTAAATTTTAAAATCTTTTCTAAAATCATAGGGGGGCTTATTTTTTAAAACAAAAAAAATAGAGTAAATGAATGAAAAGTTCACATTCAAGAAAAGAAATAACTATTTTGTTTTTGATTCTTATGGAGTGGGTTGATACATTACTAAAAAAATCATGTGATAACACGCTCACAAAAGGAGAAGTTTTGCATAGTTTGTTCCATATGATTGAAGTGAATGAAAATACCTTAAATCAGATTCAATTCGATAAAAGGGAGTTTGGACCAGAGCTTGAGGAATTAAGAAAAACGGAAATTAATGACATTGATTTTCACATTAAATATTATAGAGGGTTGGTAAATTTCATAAATAATATTTCTAAAGATCAAATTCTAAAATAAAAAAATAAAATTGCATAAATCAACACAATTCAACTTCCTTTTCTTAATTCATCAAATTTTTCATCGTGTTCTTTTTGTTTTTTTACATTTTGTCCAAATTCGGTATCTTCATCATATTTTCTTCTTTTTTGAGAAAGATCATAAGAACATTTTTCTAATTCCTTAGCAATCATTAAATTCGAATCTCTGCGTGCAAATTGTTTTCTTTGTTCATCATTTTTTCCAAAAGTAGGGAATTTTTTATTGATTAATTCATTTTGAATCTTTTCTGTAAATATAGGTCTAAGAAGTTCTGCTAGATCAAAATGTCCTTGCTCATGTTTCAGTAATTCTGATGAAGATTGCTTTTCTCGGACCCAAGAAAGATGCCTAAGAAATTGGGTAGATAATTGAATGTCTTTGATTTGAAAGTAAATTTGGCCATCAAATATTTCTGAATTTACTGTCCAAGTTTGATGATATTTAATATAACTTGAAGAATCTTCGAATGCGGAAGGATTTGATTCGGCTTTAAAGTCTGACCAATTAAGAAAATATTCTTTTGACCATGTGATTACATCGCTGTTTTCCATAATATGAGAAAAATTATCAGAAATAAAAATCTGCTAAAATTAATAAGAATTATAACCTTTTTCCGTCACGTCCACTAAATTTTCCAAAAGAAAGTGACGTGTCAAATCCTAGCCAAAATGAATTTTTATTTTGTAAGGATTCGTGAGATAACTGGTGTTTCACTACCGCATCATCTCCCCAATCACCATCATACAAAAATTGACATTTTTCTACTTTGCCGTTTTTCTTTGTGCCTTTACATGTAATTAGCAAGGATGTTTGTTTCTCATTGTATTTGAAAAATATTTTGTTTTTTAGATTTGTATAATAATCGTTTGACGGCAAGAAAATTCTAGGGTATGGTCTGTTAAGGCAAACGTAAGAATGCCGTCAAACGCGATGACTCGTAATATCTTATCGGAATTGATTAAAAGAAATTGGTTGTGTACTTTGAACAATCCCTCAGAAAAATCTTAAAAATATTAATTCTAGGCGCGGAGATGAATTTTTTGATCCATTTTGATTAATTAAAAAGACCTTGTTAATTTTATGAATTTTTCAAAATAGATGGCATTACCAAAAATTGGGAGCAAGGTTGTTTGCTTGTTTGGCGTCTTCGACGTATCCCCCAAAGGGACTGAAGCAAAAGGAGCACCAAACTTGCTTGCTTTCCCGAATTTATTAATTAATGTTCCCAAAGACACTGATAAATCATTCATCAAGGTTTTAACTAAATTTGGTCCTGTGCAGATATGAAAAATATTGATGTCCGAACAGAAAATTGCGAAACAAGAGGTCTTTAATGGTTAAATTATGATTGCTAACCAAAAAATGTCAAATTTGCTTACATCTACCTCAAATTATGGGTGTAAAAAGAACCACAAACAATTTAGTTATTATAACGATGAAAACTAGATACAACCGGAAGTTCATGGTTAGACTAAATTCAAAATCAGGCGAAACTTGTGCCCGATGTGGAAAAAATGAAATATTAACTGACAATACTACCGGAGAGAAATTTTGCGGTAAATGTGGGTTTGTTGTCTCTGAAAAATCGCAAGAATCCGGTCCAGAGTGGAGAGCATTTACACAAGATGAAAGTGGCAATAGGGCAAGAACTGGAGCCCCAACTTCGCTTACCATGCACGATATGGGTTTGGCAACAATAATCAATCCCATAAACAAAGATGCTTCAGGAAAACCTCTAACAGCATCTATGAAAAGTACGATTGAGAGGTTAAGAACTTGGGATAGTAGAAGCCAAGTTCATGAACCAGTAGACAGAAACTTTAGACAGGCATTTAGTGAATTAAACAGACTAAAAGACAAACTTGCAATTTCTGACTCTGTAATGGAAAAAGCAGCTTACATCTATCGTAAGGCATTAGAAAAGGGATTGGTTAGAGGTAGGTCAATTTCTGCGTTAATAGCAGCAGCTCTTTATGCAGCATGCAGGGATACTGCAACTCCAAGAACCCTGAAAGATGTTGGTGAGGCAGGCAATATTAAACGAAAAGATATTGCAAGATGTTACCGATTATTAGTTAAAGAATTAGAATTAGTTATGCCAGTGGTTGACGCAGTCCAGTGTGTTTCAAGAATTGCAAGTAGGCTTGGAATTACAGAAAGAACAAAGCGTTATGCAACCAAAGTACTAAAAGTGGCTCAAGAACATGAAGAATCAGCTGGAAAAGATCCAATGGGTTTGGCTGCTGCGGCGTTATACTTGTCCTGTGTAAAGAACGGCGAGGATATCACCCAAAGAGATATTGCAGAAGCTGCAAACGTTACAGAAGTTACCATAAGAAATAGGTACAAAGGTCTAAAAATAGACCAAAATATGGATATGTAATTCGGGTAGAAATAATTCCGTTGCTAAATCAATCTGTTAATTAAAGAATTTTTAAAACTTAAAAAATTACTAATGTTTCATTCCCGTGTACCAGATTTCAAATATGCTATGGTACATTCTGCTAGTTGTTGATTTGAGTGCTGCTTAATTTCATGTTGGCAGTTTGGGCAGACATTCTGTGTTTCATCACTGCTCCTTTCATCACCAAGTTGTTTCATACAGCATTCCATTAACTCAGATGTGGAATGAGATTCCATAGATAGATTACATGTTGGACACTGAGTCATAATTTCAATTTCATTCTAGAGATTTTAATATTCTTTTTAATTTCAAATTTGTTTAAAATTTGTTTTATAATTAAACAAATGTTTAGAATTTTCAATGATCTTAATTTATAGCATTTCCTCGTAGATAATTTCGCGCCTTCGGTTAGCAGTCTAAGCATGCTATAATCGGCTGCTAGTCCAAGACGCGATATTTTTCCCAAAAATTACACAGATAATTTTGGGCGACACTTTTCGTTAGTTTGCCTGCCCAAGATGAACAATTATCTATGCTGTTTGTAATTTTAATTTAAAAATTTGGTAAAATCCAGCCATGTTTAGAAATTTTGATTATTTGAAAAAATATCCTACCTTTTCTCTAACCTTTAGGCTCCCACCCTTCACTTTCAGAAATTAATTTTAACTCGTTTTTAGGAATCTTAATTGAAAGTTTATCCCATCCTAAACAATTACATGCTTCGCATCTTATTCCTTCATAGGCATTAATTTCAAGACTTAAATCTAAAATATTGATTCCTTGTTTTTCATAATGGTTTTTTATTATGTCTTCGACGATTTCTTTTAATTCTTCTTTTGTAGCATTTTGCATTTCGGGGTTAATTTCATAAAATTCGTTATACTCTTCTTCCCAGACATCATTACACTGGGTGGGAATTTTTTGCATCCAAATACTTTCAATCTCTTTTTCTTGCTGAATATCATATAGTAAAACAAAACCTACAGCTAATCCTGTGATGGCAATTCCCATGGATATGTAAAATCCTAGTTTCACTAGTTTTCTAAGGCAAGGTGAGATTTAGAGTTTATTACTTTCTAAACATCATCCATATTCGTGTTCCAATAAAAATCCCTACTGCCAATATAATCAATATGGGAATAATTATTTCACCTTCATTCATTTTTTGTCAAATCCAATTTTTAACGGATAAAAATTCAATACTTTCATCTTTTTTTGATTAGTGTCTCTTCGGATGTTTTATCTTGGTTTTTTTCTCAATACCAAGAATGATGCTTTTTCCAATGAATTTCAAGATCTTCAGTTTTGGGTTCATGTCCTAACGGTGTTCCACAAATTTTACATTGTATCATAAATTTTTCTTATTTTAAGAAAAATTAAGCCTTTAGAAAAATCTGTCTAATTTGATAAGGTATGCTATATGAAATAAACATCGTTTATGATACCATCGGTCATAAATTATTCTTGCAACATCAAAACGGAGATTCTTTTTACAATGTGTACAGATAATTATCACGTGGTAAAATAGTCAAAAAATGATTATAATGGCGTGGTTATTGTATTGTACTTGGATGATTAAATTAAGGCTAATTTCCCCATTAGCTTACTTTTCTCGTTAAATCATGGCTAGTTTTACATGTATGTCATCAAATTTTAGGCATGTAAATTTTTTTAGTGTTTGTTTTATGCTATACACACAAGTCATTATAATCAAATTTTAGATATCTGATTAATGGCATATGTTGTATGTGAAATTTGTAAATATTGTTGCAAAGAGCAACCAAACTTGAATCTATTTTGCATTAGCTGTAATAACCGCAATTGGTCTCATGATGGATCTAGCCATGAAAACCATAATTGAAAGTAAAAAAATTTTTCTAATATCATTTCTGAATATTATGTTGGTTTGTGCATTTACAACCATTGCAAAAGAAATTGAGATTCTTTGCTATGATTCAAGGTGATAACATAAACCAATTCTTGATCAAATATTACATGAGGTTATTTACCAAAATACACCCAATCTTAGCAAACAAAGATAACCCAATATTAAATTAAAAAATAAAATTTATGGAGAACCACTAGGTTTGGCGTTTCCAATTTCTCCTGAATCATCTTTCTTTTCAAAGACTCTGTATTCTCCAATTATAGAATTACACTTTTGGCAGTTATATTGTCCTCTTTCGACTAGCACTAAATTATCTGCAACTTCCTCACGATTTTTTTCTTCAAGATGAACTTTAGGTGGGCTGTTAAATTCTTCTTCACAAACTTTGCAATAGTGTTTTTTCATTTTTTGTTCTTCAAGTTTTCCTATTGGAGCTAGAAATAATTTACCAACTCCCAAATCTGCCTTTTTTGCTTGTTCTTCAGTGATGTCCGCTATTATGTACCCGCCAGAACCATATAGTTTTGTGTCAGACAAATCAAAATTATTTTCCTTTTGATCTTAAAATACCCTTAGAAATTTGATTTAATTCAACTACTTTCTTGTTTTATACCGAAAATGTGGAAACTAATATTTTATCTGAGTTTTATTATCTAAAGTAGGCATGGATGCATCAGATGTATTTAAGAAGAGAAATTTCAAAAATGTTAATTTTGAATATGAAAATTTAATTGGAAAAAATCTATCTGATGCATTTTTGAGCGGGGTTAATCTTAGTGGGTTTGATATTCACGGTGCTAATTTTAGCGGTGCTGATCTAAGCAATGCAAAACTTAGGGGCGGAATTTTATTTCATGTGAATTTTCGAGGTGCTGATTTGAGAGGTGCTGATTTAACCGAAGCCAAAATCTGGGATGCTGATATGTATGGGGCAGATATACGAGGTGCTGATTTGAGAGGTGCTGATTTATTTAATACAAATATGAAAAGCAGTAACTTGAGCAATGCTGATCTCAGCGGTGCATATTTGAAAAATAATGATTTTACTGGAGCTATCATGGAAAATACTAAATTTTCAAACACCAAATATGATAAAAAAACAATTGGTACAATATCTGACAGTAATTCAAAATTAAGATTAAAGGATCAAGGAATTTTGTGGTAAATTAGAATCAATTTATTTTCTATATCTATTTTCTTTTTTTTAATTCTTTTGATTTTTGTCTTTTTCTTTGTTGCTCTAAATTCAAAATAATGTATGTCTTCCCTGTTTCGCAGAGTTTCATTTCTCCACTTTTTTGATCATGAACAGATTCAATAGATCCTTCATCCAATAGTTCTCCAACGATTTCCCAGGCGCGGTCTTGTGAAATTTCAAATTTGTAAGACAGTGTGGATACTTTGGTATAATACCCATTTCTTGAATTACGTATAACAAAATCCTTGATTTTTTCTTCTGTTGTCTGAGGTTTTGTCCTACTTTCAAACTTTCTATTTCTTTTTTTGTAAAATGACATTTGATTGATTTTTGTAATTCGTAGTATTTTAGGACTGGCATTCCAAAATTTCTTCTTTGTCCAATTTTGAAAATCTTTCAATTAATGCAAAAATAAGGTATCAAATACCACGGATTATTTCTCATATAGGTTATCCTTGCCATTTGATTTGAGATAGATTCTGCTTCCAGGGTTAGGAGGATAATTTTATTTCATAATATCAAAAATCTTAAATTTACATAACAATGCGAGTAAACATGCCAACCTTAGAAGAAGTTCGAAAAATTTTGGATGATAATGGCATATCATCCAAGGTACTTCCACCAAATCCTCAGTTAGATTGGATTCTAATCTGTGAGAAATTTAATGGCTCTAAATTGGGTGTAGGAATGGCTCATCTTAAGGGAACCAATACAACAGAATTATTCTTACATATGACTCTTGGAGATGACGTAAAACAAGCTTTTATGAAAAATAATTTTCATAATGATTTCATTAATGAATTTGATATTGTTACTAAAGCACTACCTCACGTATCAGTGATGATCTCGCCTAACCTAAAGTCTATGAAAGCTGTGTCAATTATCAGAAAATTATATGGCGATATAGCGCCCCAACAATTACTTGAATCGGCAAACAAAATCCTTGAAACCGTAGCCTTAGTCTTAGCCCTGATACGAAAACATGGAAACTTATCTTCAAACGAAGTTATTCAGCAGGACTCTAGTTTTTATGCCTAAGTTGTATCATTAGTGAAATTAACTTTGGAAATGTTGCTCGCAAACCATTTACATCTTAAATGCCCCTTTTTTACCTAAAACCGAGTAATTGTTATAAATTACCTTAGATTACCAAAGAAAAAACATGGCTCAAACTAAACCCATTATTGACATTGTAAACGTTGTAGCCTCTGCTACCATTGACCAAAAACTGGATCTAAATGAAATTACTAGAAAATTCCCAGATGTAGAATATCATCCTGAACAATTTCCCGGAGCTGTATTTAGATTAAAAAACCCCAAAACCGCAACTCTTCTTTTCAGCTCTGGAAAGATGGTCTGCACAGGATCAAAGTCTGAAGAATTGGCAGTAAAGGCAGTTAACACGGTAGTCCAAAAATTAAGAAAAGGAGGGATTAAAATTAAAAAGAACGCAGTAGTTACAGTCCAGAACATTGTCTCCTCAATCAATCTTCAAGGCAGAGTACATTTGGAAAAAGCCGCAAGAACCTTGCCCCGAAGCATGTATGA
>SMUZ01023401.1_pt1 | contig 11072 bp, 9 predicted proteins | sample 2456421 | NCBI WGS metagenome assembly SMUZ01 (sample SAMN11095932, study PRJNA526329) | marine sediment metagenome | biome: Marine sediment; feature: Surficial sediment; material: Deep marine sediment; isolation source: Hadal surficial sediment | place: Pacific Ocean | collected 2014-11 | depth 0-1... | reverse complement strand
TAAAACCTCTAACCGTTCCAGCTGCGTTTTTTTTCTCCCTTTTCTTAACAAAGCCTTCAAATGTGTGTTCTATCTCAAGATATGACATGATTCAATTCGTGCCTACGAGATATTTATTCATAGTGATATCCCTATGAACAGACGTTTTATCATAGTTGGAATAGTTTTAGGGACAGTTGTGATTCTTGCATATATTGTTGGGTCTCCAATGTTTGGAGGATTTGACTCACTTCGTTAATCTAGATAATCCCAAATTTTTTAGCAGATAATTCAAAAACTTTCAATGCGTTTTCAATATGCTTCTTAGTAAGCCAAGCTGTTACCGAAATCCTTATCCTTGCCTTGTTTTTTGGAACTGTAGGGTATCTAATTGGAAGTGCATAAACTCCTTTTTTAAATAAATATTTTCCAAATTCTAATGCAGTTTTTTCATTTCCAATAATTAATGGAATTATATGAGTTGATGAATCAAAATCATATCCAATTTGTTTTAATCCTGAAGATAGTAATTCTACATTTTTCCAAAGTTTTTTCCTTTGTTTTTCTCTATCCGAATTTAATTTTTTTAATGAATATTCTACAAGAAACGAAGGAAGTGCAGAAGTGTAGATAAAGGATTTTGATCTATTTATTAAAAATTCAATAATATTTTTTTGTGTTGCTACATATCCTCCAAAAGAGCCTAGTCCTTTACTAAGGCTACTTACATACAAATCAATTTTCTTTGTTACTCCAAAGTGATTTGGCGTTCCTTTGCCATCTTCTCCTACAGTAAAATCTCCATGCGCATCATCTAATATTATAATTGCGTCTTTTTTTTCTGCAATTTCTACTATTTCTTTTAGATTTGCATAATCTCCATCCATACTAAATATTCCTTCAGAAATAACAAATTTTCGTTTATGATGTTGGTTAAGTTTTGAAGATAAATCGTTAATATCATTATGTTTATAGATAGAAATTTTGGCACCAGTAAGCTTGCATGCTTCAATAATGCTTGCATGGTTTAATTCATCGCTTAAAATTAAATCTTTTTTCTCAATAATGGTAGATATTACTCCAACATTTGCCATGTAACCCGTAGGAAAAACCAAAGAAGACTCTTGAGATTTATGCTTTGCAAGTTTTTTTTCTAAAATTTGAAATGAAATGTCATTTCCACCGACCAGTCTTGAACTAGATTGCATTTGTCTTGATATTGTATCTGAAATACTAATTCCTAGATAATCATTTGAGCAGAAATTTACAAGTTTCTTATTTTTGATATTAATAATAGCCCTATTGACCTGCCCAAATCGTATTTCACGATATAGGTTTTTCTTCTTGATGCTTTCTAATTTGTTATTAACAAAAGTCAGTTTAGGCTTCAAGATGGATCTTTCTAATCATTTCTAGGTCCTTTTCCATTTCATTTCCACTTAAAGTCAAATATCCGGCACTAATTATTCCGTTTGCACCACTTAGTAAAAGTGCCTCGCCATCATCTACTAAATTAACTTCCCGTCCACCGGAAATTTTGATTATTGAATCTGGTAAAAGAAATCTAATTACTGCAAAAGTTCTAAGAATCTCATCAATGGGTAGCTGAGTTTGTAATTCTAACGGAGTTCCAGGTACTGGTACTAGTAAATTGATAGTTATTTCTTCTGGATTTAATTTTGCAAGATCTAAAATTAATTCTAATCTCTGTTCTCGTGTTTCTCCAATCCCAATAATTCCTCCAGTACAAAGCTCAAGTCCCGCATCTCTTGCAATCTTTAAGGTGTCAATCCTATCTTGATAGGTATGTGTAGTACAAATCTCAGGAAATTTAGATCTTGATGTTTCTAAATTATGATTATATCTTTTAACACCTAATTTTTTTAGTTTCATTGCTTGTTGTGCAGTAAGAAAACCAAGACTACATTCCACACTAATTCCAACTTTATTATTAATCTCTTCAATAATATCACAAACTTTTTTAAAATCTGGCTCAGTTGGTTCTCTCCAAGCTGCAACCAAACAATATGATTGTGCTCCTTCATCACTTGCTTTTTTTGCTTGTTTTACTACTTCTTCTTTAGAAAGTAATTGATAATCCTTAATATTGGTATTAAAAAAAGCAGATTGAGCACAAAATGTACAATCCTCACTGCAATAATTTTTTTTGATATTAGATAATTGTTCAACATCTATGATGTCGCCTTGGAATTTTCTGGTAATTTTATTTGCGCTATCTGATAGAGTTTTTAGCTCTGATTTTGGAATGTTTAGTAATTTTTCAGCTTCATGTGATACAAGTGAATGTCTTTTGAAAACTTTGTTTTGACAATCTAAGATAAACTGATGATCTGAAATCATTGATTTTTAGGCAGAAAAGGAGTAATTAAGATTTTAGAATTGTTAACCTTACTAAAGTATCAAGGTTTACCTTTTTTATTACCATATGCAAATATAAAATTAGATACAAGAAATGAAAAATCTTAGCTCAGTTTGGCATCCTAACACTCAGATGAATGAGTGGAATAATTTTGATAAAATTGTAAAAGGCCAAGGAATGTGGTTAATTGATTCTAAAGGGAATCGCTTGTTAGATGGGGTTGCTAGTATGTGGTGTAATGTCTGGGGCCACTCAAAAAAAGAGTTAATTAACGAAATTATCAAACAGTCCAAAAAAATTCCACACTCTTCACTATTTAATCTCACAAATGAACCTGCAGAACAACTTGCAAAAAAACTGGTGAAAATATCGCCTAACATGAATCATGTATTTTATTCTGATAATGGTTCAACTGCAATGGAAATTGCTTTCAAAATTGCTTTACAATATTGGAAAAATCTTGGAATTAAAAATAAAAATAAATTTGCAACACTTGAAAATGGATATCACGGAGATACTTTTGGAGCAATGTCTGTTGGATATGTCCCACAATATTTTTCAAAATTTAAAGATCAACTTTTTTCAACACATCAAATTCCAGTTCCTAACAAGTATCGTATTCCAATAGGATACTCATTTTTTGAATATCAAAATTTTTGTTTAGAAAAAGTTGAATCTTTGTTTTCTAACAATGAAAAAATTGCCGCCTTTGTTATGGAAAGCGGAGCTCAATTAGCAGGCGGTGTAATAATTTATCCTGATGGATTTCAGAAAAAAATCAGCAAATTATGTAAAAAATATGATATCCTTTTAATTTTAGATGAAATAGCTACCGGTTTTGGTAGACTAGGTAGTCTAATACAATACAAATCTCAAGATAGCATTCCAGATATTGTAGCATATGGTAAAATGCTTACTGGTGGTTACCTTACATTAGGAGCTACTTTGACAACAAAAAAAATCTATAATACATTTTTAGGAGAATTTAATGAAATGAAACATCTTTTTCATGGTCATACATTTACTGGTAATCCTATTGCATCTGCAGTAGCAAATGAAAATTTAAAACTTTACGAAAAAACTAACCTAATAAAAAAAATTCAAGATACTTCTAAAATTTTCGAAAAACGAAAAACTGATTTTTATCAATGTGATCTAGTTGGTGATGTGAGAAATAAAGGAATGTTAATGGGTATAGAATTAGTAAAAAATAAAAAAGAAAAAATCCCAATCTCAACAAAAACATCAATTAATAAAATAGTATTTGAAATGGCAAAATCAAACGGAATTTACTTGAGAACGCTTGGAAATATAGTAATGTTGGTTCCACCACTTGCAATTTCATCAAAGGAGTTAGAATTTCTAATAGACAGAACAATTTTAACAATTAAAAAAATACATAAAAAATATGATTTTTGAGGATTTATTCAATTAGGGTGATTATTCTTATTGAAATCTATTTTCATTACTGGTACAGACACTGATGTTGGAAAAACCTATGTAGGCGCAGGAATTGCTGCTGTATTAAAAAAATTAGGAAAAGATGTTGGAATAATGAAGCCATTTGCTGCAGGAACTCCACAAAAAACTGGCTACAAATCAGAGGATGTTCAAATACTTGCTAAAGCGGCACAAGTTAACGATCCAGAACAATTAGTTAACCCATATTTTTTTCTAATTCCAGCATCTCCATTTACTGCAACAAAAAATCTTGGAACTAAAGTTGATCTAAAAATTGTACTAAATTGTTTTAAACAACTATCTTCTTTGCACGAAATTTTGTTAGTTGAAGGAATTGGTGGGATAATGACTCCAATACTACAAGATTATTTTGTAACTAATTTAATTAAAGATATGAATTTAGAAACAATAATAGTTACTAGCTCAAAAATTGGAACAGTCAATCATACGATTATGACATGTAAAATGTGTCAATATTACAAAATTAAAATTCGTGGAATAATAATCAACACATTAAATTTAAACGGATATTCATTAGATGTTCTTAAAAGGGATCTTGAAGAGTTGACAAATATTGCTGTTATTGGTTCAATTCCATACTTTGAAAAATTTAATCTAGAACAACTTTCAAAAACTATTGCTAATGAAATTGATTTTGATTCATTATTTCAATAAAAAATTTATATAAAATTAGGATTTCATAATTTTTAATTTATTTTGTTTTCTTGAAGAGTAAAATTTGTTTATGTCGTTCAATATTTTGTTTAATGAATTATCATCATTCTGAATAAAATAAGTTTGATTTTTAAATTGTAAATTATGATGTAGCACTAACCAGATATTTTCTTTTATAGGTTGAATTGTTTCTAATTCTAAAATTCTTTTCTTAATCAAATTCTCATTTTTTGATTTTGGAAATAAAATTATCAGCGAATCTTTTGGGCTTGAATTTAGTGTTAAAATATCAGGAATAACAATATCGATCTCTACATTGTTTTTTGAGATCTTTCTTTGACTAGGAATTAATGATGCCGTTAACAGATAATGCATTAGACCTTCAGCAAAAATTCCCAAATCTTCATCAATACTAGTGCTAATTTTTTGAATTTTTGTATAGCATTTAGAAATTATTTGAGATATTATTTTAGAACTATTATTTTTAGAAATTTCTAATTGAATTTTATCTTCTGAAATATTAGTTATTTCTTGATATAAGATATCTTTTACAGGTGAATCAGTATCCATAAAGTTGAAATTTTATTCATTGAAACGGTATCTACGTTCGCCTCTGCTTTCAGCAATAGTTTTTATGTCTACTAAAATGAATTCTTCTTTTCCCTCAAGAATACTATCGGTGCGGGCGCGTTTGTTCTCATGAATTTCCTCGTATTCTTCTTGACTAAGCTTCTTTCTTGGACCAATTTCTGTTTCTAAATTCATGTCTTTTACAATTTCTTTGTAACCTGGTTGAATAACTCCACTAAATACCATGGCACTACTTCCACTTCCATAAGAAGCAAATCCAAAACGTTTGCCTTCTAAATCAATTCCTTTCTGGAACTCAAACTCTAATGCACTTCTAAAACCAAGATAAAGTGAAGCAGTGTATAGATTTCCAATCATTGTTGATCCAATTAACGAACTGGCAATTTTTGATTCATAGACGTCTTGAAATTCTTCTGTTTTTGTAAATAGTTTTGTAAATTCATGATCTTTTGACATAAACTCTGTATCGCCCAGAACTGATTCTATCGTTCCACGTGGATCTTTTGGAACAGGTTCTTCCATTCCAATTTGTTCAATAATTTTTTTCCATCTGGGTAATCCTCTCCATTCATGTCTTACCAGATATGCCAATGCTTTTTTACCCATATTGCTATATGGAAGATGCATGCATACATAATCAATATAATCTAAAATTGATTCTCCATCTTTTAATTTTATAATTCCTTGTGCTAATGCTTTTTTCTTATAGGCCATTAGTGCAGTTTTAACTTGAATTAGATACAGTAAATTTGAATATTGGCCATGAACAATAGGTGTTTCTTTTCCAAAAGGTCTGTAAAAATCATATTCATCTTTAATTGAAGTTGCAGTAACTTTAGGATCAAAAGTAATAAGTCGCGGACTATCATTTAACAGCATTGCTATTGCTCCTGCTCCCTGAGTTAACTCTCCACTAGAACCAAGATCATATTTTGCAATATCTGAAACTACCACTAAAGCATTCTTTCCCTCAGCCTCTCCCGCTCTAATCCAATTAGCATTATCGTACAATGCATATGAGCCACTCACACATGCAAATTTTGTCTCAACACCCCCACAATGCTCAAAAGAATCACTTCCGTAAACTTGTTCTAGCATTCCAATAACATACGAGTTCATTGCTTTTGATTCATCAAATGCTGATTCTGTAGAAACATAGAGCCTGCCAATATCATCTGGTGACAAATTATTTTTTTTCATAACTCTCAAGCATGCATTTGCAGCTAAACAGGCGGGGTCTTGATTAGTATCGACCATGGCCATCTGGGAAATCCCTAAACCTTTTACCAGTTTTGCAGGATCTACACCTCTAGCTTTGGCAAAATCTGTCGCATCAACGTATAATCTAGGAATATAGATCCCTATGTCATCTATACCTGCTGCCATGAGCTAGCCATTTCCAATTCGTACATAAAGGTATTGGGCCTAACATGTGTCACAAATTAGGCAAGATTTGATAATTTTGGTATTTTTTTAAAAATTCTTGGAAAACCTACTATTTTTGTAATTCCGCTTGGAAAATATTATGAAAAACTTCGTATGGTTGAGCACCGGAGATCCGTGTAACCTGATTATCTGGACCAATTACAAAAAATGCAGGAGTGCCTGTGATCCCAAGATTTTTTGCATCATTACTACTTGCAGTAACTAATTGCTTGTATTTTCCATCACTCATACACTGATTGAATTCTTCTTCATTTAGCCTAATGTTTTGGGCAAATTTTACTAAATTTTCAGATGAGGCCCAACCATTATTCTCTCCAGCCCAATTGTTATACAATTCATCATGATACTCCCAAAATTTACCCTGATCTTCGGCACAATGAGCTGCATTAGCTGCTACAATAGAATCTGGACCAATAATTGTGAAATCTTTGAAAATAATTTTGACTTTACCAGTTTCCACATAATTTTTCAAGATACTTGCTTCAGTTTCATGGAAAAACTTGTTACAAAATAAACACTGGTAATCTCCAAATTCTATAAGAGTAATTGGCGCATCCTTATTTCCAAGATAAGGGGATGCATTTGCTGTAAATAATGTCATAGCATTACCTGCAGTTTGGGGTTTTGGTGTATTTTCCTCAAATTGTAATTCTGGATTAATATCTATAACACTAACAGCTAAAAAGGCTGAAATTATTGAAACAATGGCAATTCCTGCGCCAATTCCTAAAGATGGTCCATGTAAACCTCGTGATGTTTTAGGAGTGGGAGTGGTAGACGGACTAGACTGAGGAGAAACCTCGTTTGTATTATCTAAAGTGGATTCTTCCATTCAAATCTGTGCTATTTTAGGATAGATTTAGTTCTTTGTTTGTGTAATCTAAATAAATGGTAAAATTTTAGAAACCATGTGAAGAAAGTTTTCATAAATGGTTATGGCTCCATTGGCAGTAGAATTTCTAAATTTATTAAAGACGATCCTGAAATTGAAGTTTTAGGTGTTGGAAAATATTCTCCTAACGAAAAAGTTAATCGTGCAATTTCTAATGGATTTTCAGTCTATGTTCCTGAGAGTAAGAAAGATTCCTTTAAAAATTATAAAATTTCAGGTACTATAGAAACAGCATTAGATGAGTGTGATTTAGTAATTGATGCATCTCCATCTGGTCAGGGATTTTTGAATAAAAAAAACCTTTACGAACCAAAAAATATCAAGGCAATTTATCAAGGCGGAGAAACAGTTTATGGCGAAAAAGCTGTATCTGATTTGTTATTTAATTCACGTGTAAATTACAAACAAGCAATAGGAAAAAGACATGTAATGCAGGGAAGTTGTAACGTAACTGGAATGGGAAGAATTCTACAACCACTTCGTGAAAAATATGGTGACCGAATACTTAGATTCGATATAACATTAGTTAGACGATGGGCTGATTTAGAACAAACTGATAAAGAACTTATAGATACTATTGAATGGTCAGAGAATCCACATCAAGGTGACGATGTAAAAAGCTATATGGGAAAAGATACACCATTATTTTTACGTGCAATCAAAGTTCCTACTAGACAAATGCATTTGCATATCCTTGATATACGTTTTAAAGACTCTCCCCCCGATTTATCTGAATTTCTAGATATTTTCAAAAATGAATATGGAGTTGCTATATTACATACTGCTAAAGGAACAAAAGAAGTTAGAGATTATGCCGATTCTATCAAATTTAGTTTCAAGGATACTAATATGATTCACATTCATACAAATATGCTTGAATCTATTGGCGATACTATCAAAATGATGTATTCGGATGATCAAACAGGAATAGTTATTCCAGAAAATCATATTTTAATGCAAGCATTACTATTTGAAAAAAAATATGATGACGCCATAAAGCACACCGAAGAATTATTCCATATGGGAGAAAAGAAAAAATTACTTGAAGAACATTTTACAAAAAAATAATTAATTTATTTTTTCGATTCTAATTTTCTCTGGTTTATTTTTAGTTACTTTTTCTACTATAATTCTAAGTGAGTCAATTTCGATTTTATCACCTTCTTTAGGAATATCTTGTAATTTTTCATGAAGTAAACCATTTAATGAAGCATAATCATCTCCCTCAGGAACGTTTGTTTTGAAAATTTGATTAATCTTATCAATTTCAATATCTCCATTAGTGATTATTGTATGCTGATCAATATTATAATACTCAACTGGGCGTGCTTTATCTGACTCGTCTTCAATTTCTCCTACAATTTCTTCAATCAAATCTTCTAATGTAACTAGACCTTCTACCCCTCCATGTTCATCAATTACAATGGCCATGTGAGTTTTTCTTCCCTTCATTTCTTTGAGTAACCCACTAACCATTTTCTCTTGAGAAGCAAAAACAGGTTCTCGTGCCATTTGTTCTAAACTTATCATTTTGTTGTCTTTTTCTAGCTCTTTTAGAACATCTCGTACGTGAATAAAACCTACAATATCGTCTTTATTTTTTCCATAAATTGGAATTCTAGAATGACCACGTTGATTAATTTGTGGTAATGCTTCAAATAATATCATCTTGGCAGGCAAAGTGAACATCTTAGTCCTTGGTGTCATGACTGTGCGAATTACAATATCATCAAATTCTAAAGCTCCGTGAACCATCTCATGCTCTTCTTTCTCTATAGCTTTTTCAGCCATGCCTAAATCAATAACATCTTTAATTTCTTCTTCGGTAATTGGTGGGGGCAAATAGCTACTTCCTGCTAGTTTGACAATTACTCTAGTAATCAATTCAAATAATTTTACTATTGGATAAAGAACATAACTAAATCCAAGTAATATTGGGGCAAATCTTAAGGAAATTTTTGTAGCATTTGCATTACAATAAGTTTTTGGAGAAATTTCACCAAAAACTAAAATAATAAATGTCATTATTCCAATTGCAATCCCTAAACCATCATTTCCAAATGTCCTAATTGCAATAGTTGTAGCAAGAGCAGATGCCGCTACATTAGCAAGATTGTTTCCAAGATTAACACTTGACATCATCCAACTTGGATTAGATTTTAGTTTGTGTAGTGCTTTTGCTCCCTTAGCTTTTGAATTAAATAATTGAAGTACTTTCGATTTACTAACTCCAACTAATGCAACTTCTAACCCACTAAAAAATCCGGACAAGACAATTAGAATTGCTAACGCGACTAACTCAATCCAAAACTCAACCATTTTTATCTCCTATAATCCTACATGGAAGCCGCACTTTATCATCCATCTTAAACTAGAAACCACCACATTTTGTGACTATCACTGTATTGTCAGAATACCTTTTAAGGATTCGTAAAAGAAAATTAGAACACATTCATAAAAATTGTATACAATCCACGAGTAACACTAACGCTTAGGAGGAATGGCGAATTTATTGTTAGGATCGTTATGATAATCTACAGGTAGCATTGCGTCTTTTTGTCTTCCAGTTAATATTCCAATTACTACATCGTCCTTTTTGATAATTTCTTCATGAAGTAATTTTTTAATTCCTGCAGGAACTGCGCCTGAGGCCATTTCACAATCAAACCCATTAAGCCCAACAATCGACATTCCATCAAGCATTTCAGAATCTGAAACTTGGGTAACAACCCCATTTGTAAATTCTAATGCTCTTAATCCTTTTAGCATGTTTACCGGTCGACCAATTTGAATAGCAGTTGCTTTAGTTTTAGGACGTATTTTCTTTTCATCTAAATGAGAATAATATCTTTTAATCAACTCTGTATCTGGATTGCCCTTATTCCATCGTAATTCTGTATCTTCAAATTTTCCATTATACAATTCATAAATTGTATTTGCACCTTCTGCATTTATCACTGCTATTCGAGGAATTTTTTTTATCCATCCCCATTCATATAATTCCATCAAACTTTTTCCACAACTTGATGTATTGCCAAGTGCCCCGCCAGGATATACTATCCAATCAGGTGCATCCCAGTTTAGACTTTCTAATGCTCTATATGGAATAGTTTTTTGGCCTTCTATTCTAAATGGATTAATTGAATTGACTGTATATCCGCCAAATTTTTTTGCGTCATTTAATGATTTAGCAAACGCATCATCAAAATTTCCATCAACTTCAATAATCTGTGTGCCAAATTGGTATGCTTGACTTAATTTTCCTGGTGCAATTTGCCCAGAAGGAATGTATACATCACATTCAATATTTTCATTAGCTGCATACATGCCAGCGGCAGCAGATGTATTTCCAGTTGAAGCACATACAATTTTTTTTGCACCAATGAGTTTTGCATGAGTTACAGCTGTTGCCATCCCATTGTCTTTGAATGATCCACTTGGGTTGTAACCCTCTGGCTGAAGTACCAAATTATCATTTGGCATCCCGACAAAATTTGCTACCTTTGTCATATGATATGGTTTTGATTGTCTCCCTTCTGCACCATCTAATGATACTAAATGATTCGAGCATTCCTCCAGATTCCCAGTATCTATTTGACAAAAATTCAATAATTCCCGAAAGCGCCATACTCCACTTTCATTGAATAT
>SMUZ01057480.1_pt1 | contig 11086 bp, 12 predicted proteins | sample 2456421 | NCBI WGS metagenome assembly SMUZ01 (sample SAMN11095932, study PRJNA526329) | marine sediment metagenome | biome: Marine sediment; feature: Surficial sediment; material: Deep marine sediment; isolation source: Hadal surficial sediment | place: Pacific Ocean | collected 2014-11 | depth... | reverse complement strand
TTCGCGAATCTGTGTCGACCCTGAGTGCCACGCCGTGCTTTTTCCTCGGGTTGACCCGGCAATTATCGTGCTCGTCAGCACCCGCGACCGGTGTCTCCTCGGACGTCAGCCGAGCTGGCCCGACGGCCGATATTCCACGATCGCGGGTTTCGTAGAGCCCGGCGAGAGCCTCGAAGATGCGGTCCTGCGTGAGGTAGCGGAGGAGGCCAACATCCTCGTCGAGAATGTTCAGTATCACAGCTCACAGCCCTGGCCGTTTCCCTCATCGTTGATGCTGGGCTTTACCGCGACAGCCTTGTCGGAAGACATTCTGTTGAATGATGGAGAGCTCGAAGATGCGCAGTGGTTCTCGCGAAAGCAATTGCGCTCGGGCTTTCCGAAGTTGCCCTACCGCTTGTCTATCGCGCGCCGGCTCGTTGACGACTGGCTGCTGTCTGACATCGATGAGATCAGACAGGCAAGATAACGATGTGCCTCGTCGTATTCGCCTGGCAGGCGCACCCGCAATATCGCCTGATCCTCGCAGGCAACCGGGATGAATCTCACCAGCGACCGACGCAGGATGCACACTGGTGGCCGGACAATGAATCGATTCTCGCGGGCCGCGACCTGCAGGCGGGTGGCACCTGGCTGGCAATGAGCAAATCGGGTCGCTTCGCGACCGTGACCAATTTTCACGAACGACAGGGCCGCAGGGCCATGTTCGAGTCCCGCGGCACTCTCGTCACTGATTTCGTTGCCGGATCTCAATCGCCCGGAGAATTCGCATCCTCCATTTCGAACAAGGATTACGCCGGATTCAGTTTGCTGGTATCTGACGGCGAGTCCATGTCTTACCTGTCCAATCGCGATGACCTGGAAGCAAACGTCGCTCCCGGCATTTACGGTTTGAGCAACGCTTCGCTCGATACACCCTGGTCAAAAGTCATTCGGGCCAAGGCCTGTCTTGAATCGCTGATCGAAAATGACACTGTGAACGAAACCGAACTGTTGCGGCTGCTTGCCGACCGGACGCCGGCGGCGGTAGACGACGTTGCCGCGGACGATCTCCCGTTCGAAATCGCCAGGGCGCTGACCGCCCCTTTCATAATAGCGCCCGATTACGGCACGCGTTCGTCGACGACCGTGCTGTGGGGCAATGATAATGTGGTTGAATTCAGCGAGCGCCGCTTCGATCCTGCCGGGCGCACGACGGGAGATTCCCGTTTCAGGTTCGTCCTCGAGTGATTCGTTTCGGTAAATTTCCCAGACTCAGGTAATAAAGGGTACGACGATCAAGGACATGCATTGCCAGCCTTCAGTCTGAGACACGCCGCAAGTACGTCCATGTAGGCTCGGGGCCCGCATCCCTGCGGGCCACGGTCTCAGACTGAAGGCTGGCAATGCATGTCCGTAGTGATTCAGCCCATCGCGATTCGGCAATGGTGCCGGGCACCAGGAATGGCAATCAGGAATTTGCAAAAATACTCAGCAGCCACCTGCGAATTTCAGCGATTTCCTCTGCACAAACGGCATGCGCCATCGGGAATTCATGCCATTGGACATTGAAACCTGCCTTCTGCATGATGTCCCGGGCGTGTTGGCCGACTGCGATCGGCAGCATCGGATCGAATGAGCCATGCGCCATCAAGACCGGGAGATCGCGCGGCTGAGACTCCGGACTCTGCATGACTTCCCCGTCAATTGTCGCTTCGAGAGGCATCCAGGTCGATAAGGCCATCAGGCCGGCCAATTTCTCCGGGAACCTCATTGCCGTATGCATCGCGATGGCGCCGCCCTGCGAAAAGCCTGCCAGTACGACGCGGTCGTAATCGACTCCCCGATCGTGCTCGCGCTCGATCAGTCGCTTCAAGGTCTCAGCACTGTCACGAATACCGGCCTCGTCCTGCGGCCCGGACCGATCGAGGCTCATTACGTCATACCAGGCCCGCATCGGAATGCCGCCATTGATCGTGACCGGACGGACGGGCGCATGCGGGAACACAAAACGAAGGTCTGCCTGTTTGTCGAGATCGAGCTCGGCCACGATCGGCTCGAAATCGTGTCCATCAGCACCCAGCCCATGCAGCCAGATAACAGTGCCGTCCGGTTTTTCTCCACCGCCGACCTCGACGGATTCCGCAGTATCCACAGCCGCTTGCCCTTTAGCCCGAATGTATCATCAGTTGCTGCGTAAGATCGCTTAAGCGAGAGCGCAGCATACTGGTGACATATTCGGGCTCATGTGAAGCAGCGCATATTAACAGCCGCAAGTGCTTGACTGAGTATGCGCATTCTGATATTTATATGTGCATATTTATGCGAGTCAGACCATGCCGCATTCCCCGGAAATTCAGTCAGACCGACGCCAGGCCATCCGTCAGATCCTGGAACTGGGCCCCGCGGGGACTCAGCAGTCACTCGTGGACGCCCTGACCTCACAGGGTTTTGTCGCGACGCAATCGAGCGTCAGCCGTGACCTGAAGGAACTGGGTGCGATCAAGACAGCAAAAGGCTATGAACTGCCGGGCCCGGGAAAGGGCGACGAGGTGGCGGAGGTGTCCGGGCTTCTCAGGGAGATAGAGACCGCCGGGCCTAATCTCCTGGTCATAAAGACTGCCATTGGTGCGGCACAGCGGGTCGCACTGGCACTGGACCGGAGTGGCTGGCCGGAAATGGTTGGCAACGTCGGTGGCGATGACACGGTGTTAGTCGCGACCAAAAATGCCGCCGCTCAAAGAAATCTTCTTGCAAAAATCGACCGCGCATGCGCCCGCGGCTGATTTCGAGCCCTCCATCTGAAGGACGTTTCCCATGACCGACGCTAAATCTCCAATTATTCTTGCCTTTTCAGGTGGTCTGGACACGTCATTCTGCGTCCCGTGGCTGAAAGAGAATTACGGACGCGAGGTTATTACGGCCACGGTCGATACCGGCGGCATTGACGACGTGGCTGCAGCAGCTCTCGAGGATCGCGCAATCAGGCTCGGTGCGATCGAACACGTGCTGCTCGATTGCAAAAACGACTTTTTCGATTCGGTTTTACGGTATCTCATTGCCGGCAACGTGCGTCGGGGTCAGTTTTATCCCTTATGTGTCGGCGCGGAGCGCGGTCTTCAGGCTGCGCGCCTCGCCGAGCTTGCCAGCGCAAGGGGAGTAGCGACGGTCGCACATGGTTGCACGGCGGCCGGCAACGATCAGGTGCGCTTCGAGGTCACGCTGCGGACACTGAACTCAGGCCTCGAAATTCTTGCGCCGGTGAGGGACAACAACTGGGTCCGCGAGGAACAGCGTCGTTACCTTGAAGATCATGGCCTGCCGCTGCCCGCGCAGGGATCCGCGTACTCGATCAACCGCGGATTGTGGGGCATAACGATTGGCGGCCAGGAAACGCTGACTTCCGAGCGGTCTTTGCCGGAGCAAGCCTGGGTGTTGTCGGCCGGCGCATTCGACAAGCCGAAGGCCACATCGCATCACACGCTGGACTTCGACGCCGGCATCCCGGTGGCACTGGACGGCGAGAATCTGAATCCGGTAGCGCTGATCGAGAAGCTCGAAATACTTGCCGGGTCCTACGCTGTCGGCAGGGGTATTCATCTCGGCGATACGCTTCTCGGTACCAAGGGCCGTGTCGCGTTTGAGGCGCCGGCAGCGCTTACGTTGATCACAGCACATCGTGAACTTGAAAAACTCGTCTTGAGTGCACAGCAGTCCCGTGTCAAGGACACCGTCGCGTCCGTCTACGGCGATCTCATACACGAGGGCAGGCAGCTGGATCCCGCGTGCCGGGACATCGAGGCTTTGCTCTCCTCGTCGCAGCTGCGCGTGACGGGCCAGGTCAGCTTCACATTGCGGCCCGGCAATCTCTTTATCGATGGCGTTACCTCACCATACTCTCTGCTTGCCGCCACCAAAGGCGTGTATGGGGAAGCCGCCGGCGAGTGGACCGCCGGAGATGCGCTCGGTTACGCACGTATTCTGTCTTTGCCGGGCTTGTTGCAGACCCGGGCCGGCGCATCCGCCGGAGAGGCCTGAACAATGCGCAGCATTTTCGTCGATAAAGTCGCCTCCGTTGCCCAGCACAGTGACCTGAGCCACGAACTCAGGTTGTCTGCCGATATTCCCTGTGAGGAAGGCGTGCTCATTGCCGTGCGCGTCTTGAATAACAAGACACGTTACAACCAGCTTGAACTGACGAGCGGCAGAATGGCCACCGTCAACCAGGGCGATATCGTTGTCGGCGCGCTCGGTCATCGAAAAGCGCTGCTCGGATACTCGGGCCATTTGCCGCAGGAGCTCGAAGTCGGTTCCATGATTCAAATCCTGAATATTGGTGGTGTTCTTGGACTATGCGATTCCGCAAATCCGGATGTCGGTGCGCCCTTCGATTGCGAAGTGCTTGGCACTGTTCTGCACTTTCCCTACCTTGGCGAACGCATCGGCGTGCCTGCGCGAGTCGGTGCCAAAGAACTCGATAAGAACGCACGACTAGACACACAGGGTATACCGGTCATAGCGCTTGCCGGTACCTGCATGGATTCCGGCAAGACGGCGGCCGCCTGTGCAATCGTCAGCCGCCTGCGTCACCGTGGCATGAAGGTCGCAGCTTGCAAAGCGACCGGCGTTTCATTGCGCCGGGATATTCTTGCGATGGAGGACGCGGGCGCTGCTGACTCGATGATCTTCTCGGATCTCGGCATCGTGACCACGACAGCAGAAAACGGACCGGCTCTCACCCGCGCATTGCTTAGCAGCCTGGCCGAGCTGCAACCCGATGTCATCGTAATCGAGCTTGGCGACGGTCTGCTCGGGGCTTACGGCGTTGAAGCAATACTCGCAGATGAAGACATACGCGGCGCTTTTACTGCCGTTATTCTCTGCGCAAACGATCCGGTTGCTGCCTGGGGCGGCGTGCGAATTCTCAGGGAGCAATTCGATATCGCGCCAGTCGTCATCACCGGCCCGGCGACCGACAACGCGGTCGGGATCGATCAGATCAGAGAGCGATTGTCTTTGCCCGCGATCAACGCGCTCAGCAACGGCGTCGCGCTTGGCGATTCGATCGCCGATCTCCTGACCGATACGGAGCGCTTGAAATCATGACCATCCCCGCAGTCGTTCTCGGCGGAAGCGGATATGTCGGCGGCGAAATCCTTCGTCTGCTTGGAACACACCCGCACTTCCGACTGGCCGCGGCAGTGTCCGATAGCCGTCGCGGCGATGCCATCGCGGACGTTTTTCCAAATCTGGCCCGCACATACTCCGGCGTATCGTTTGACGGCCCGGATGCCTGGCTCGAGAAAGTGGACAAAGGCGGCGACCTTGCCCTGTTCTCCGCTGCGCCGCACGGCGCTTCGGCGCGTGTCATTGCGGCGGCACTCGAGGGAGCCGCTGATCGCGGTCTTGATGTTCATGTGGTCGACTCATCCGCAGACTTTCGCTACACCAGCGCGGAGCAATACGAGGCGGTATATGGAATACCGCATCCGGCGCCGGCCCTGATACCGGAGTTTTTCTGTGCCGTACCGGAACACGCCCCGGTCCCGGCGGATGCGCCGCATGCGGCGCATCCGGGATGTTTCGCGACAGCCGTGCTTCTCGCAGCTGTGCCCTTACTGAAATCAGGCGTTGTTAACGAAGAACTTTTTGTCAGCGGCATACCGGCAGCACCGGTTCCGGGCGGAGTCCGCAGGCCGGCACGCATCATCCCGAACGGCACAGCAACCTGTATGCGTACAAACCGCTGCTGCACCGTCACGTGCCCGAAATCGAAGCGTTGCTTGAAGCAAGCTGTCAGACAAGAGCATCCGTACATTTCGTGCCGCATTCGGGTCCTTTCGCACGCGGCATTTACGTGACCATGCAGGCCAGGATGAAAGTCCCGGTATCGTCGGACGAGGTTCGAAACGCCTTTCGTTCATTTTATGAAGACAGCGAGTTCGTCAACATCGTCGACGGAATTCCGCGTCTGAAAGACGTCATTGCGTGTAACGATGCCAGGATTGGCGTCAGCTGCGAAGGCGATACTGTTGTTGTCATGAGCGCGATCGACAACCTCGTTAAAGGAGCTGCCGGCGGTGCCTTGCAATGGATGAACCGGCTTTGGTCATTGTCTGAATCCAGCGGCCTGACTGCAGCATCACCCGCATGGACCTGAACAGATGAATACTGCCAACAGCGCATCAGAGGATCCACGCACGCGGGAAGCTGCCGTTATGCTGCAGGTTTATGGCCAGCTGCCATTCGTGCCGGCGCAAGCCACCGGCTGCGATCTTGTCACGACGAGTGGTCAGCGTATTCTGGACTTCTGGGGCGGACATGCCGTTGCAGCGCTCGGACATGGTCATCCGCGCCTCGTGCAGGCCATCTGCGAACAGACCAGGCAGCTGATATTTCAAAGCAACGCCGTTGCGCTGGACGTGCGGGCAGCTGCAGCGGAGCAGCTTGTCGGGATTGCGCCGAAAAACCTGTCAAGGGTTTTCTTCGTCAACAGCGGCGCTGAAGCGAACGAGAATGCCCTGCGCATGGCCTGCCTGGCGACGGGCCGACAAAAAATCCTCGCGTTGACGCACGGTTTCCACGGCCGCACGGCGGCAGCCGGGGCGGTGACGTGGAACTCGGCTGACAGCTGGTACGGTTTTCCAAACACGCCTTTCGCGGTTGATTTCATCCCACGGAACGATGTTGCCGCCGCAGAATCAATGATCGATGAGAGCATTGCAGCTGTGATTTTTGAACCCGTGCAGGGTGTCGCCGGCGCCTTCGATCTGTCAGCCGATTTTGTGGCGGCGTTGCGCGAGGGCACTTCAAGGACCGGTGCGCTGTTAATTTCCGACGAAGTGCAATGCGGCATGGGCCGTACCGGTCATTATTTCGCGATTGAAGCCTGTCGTGCAGAACCGGACCTGCTCACGACAGCCAAAGGGCTCGGCGGTGGAATCCCCTGCGGCGCACTGCTTTGCAGCGAGAGCGTGTCGAAAACTGTCGGCCTGGGAAGCCTCGGATCGACATTCGGTGGCGGTCCGGTAGCAGCCGCGGCCATCATCGCCGTCATTGAAACCATCAAGGCTGAAGACCTGCTCGCGAACGTCCGACGACGGGAAGCTGAAATCCGTGAGCATTGCGTCACAGGGCCGGTTCGATCGGTCCAGGGCATGGGTCTTTTGCTTGGCCTCGTCTGTGACAGGCCGGCTGCCGAGATTCGTGATGCACTGCTGCAGCGTGACATACTGACCGGCACCAGCGCCGACCCCAGTGTGCTGAGGTTACTGCCGCCTCTGGTGCTGCAGCCGGAGCATGTCAGGCGCCTGGCGAAGGCACTCGGCGCCATAGCGCCCAAGACATAAATGGAATAATTAGAGGAATAATGATGCAGGCATTTAACGATCTTGCCGACTTTTCAACAGAAGAGATTTCTGCGCTGCTTGAATTGTCGAACCGGCTCGACGAAAAGCCGGAGCCAGAGGCGCTCAAGGGCAAAGTGCTATCGTTGCTCTTCCTGAGCCCGTCCTTGAGAACGCTGGCATCTTTTCAGGCCGCCATGACCAGGCTCGGCGGCGGCTCATTTGTGATTTCGCCGGAGATGTCGATTCACGGACTCGAAACGCGGCCGGGCATCGTCATGGACGGCGCCGCGGCCGAACATATTCGTGAAGCCGTGCCTGTGATCGCTTCCTACGGAGACGCGATCGGCATTCGTGCCTTCGCCGAGCGCAGGAACCTGGAGCACGATCTTGCCGACACCGAATTCTCGTCCTTGATCGCATTGATCGACACGCCGTACATCAATATGGAGTCAGCAAGCAATCACCCCTGCCAGAGCCTGGCCGACTGGAAGACGCTCGATGACCTGGGCATCCCCACGAAAAGCGGGAAATTCGTGCTGAGCTGGGCATATCACCCGATGTCACTGCCGCTCGCCGTGCCGGCGGCCTCCATACACATGGCGGCGATGCGCGGCATGGACGTGACCGTGCTGCGACCCGACGGCTTTGAGCTGCCCGAAGCAATAATGGACAAGGCCAGGAAGGCGGCCGAGGCCTCGGGTGGTTCGCTGTGCGAGACCGATGACCGGGTGCAGGCGATGGAAGGCGCCCACATCATTTACGCAAAATCCTGGTCCTCGACGAGACACTATGGTGACAAGGCGGCGGACGAGGAGCTGCGCCGCGAACTGGTCCACTGGTGCATCGATGAGCCATGGTTCGACAATGCAAGAAGCGACTGCAGGTTCATGCACTGCCTGCCCGTACGGCGCGGCGTCGTGGTCAGCGAACGCGTACTCGACGGCCTGAGAAGCGTCGTCATCCATGAGGCCCGCAATCGCATGCTGGTGCAGATGGCAGTGCTGCACCAGATGCTTGGATAAGATTCATGACTGCAGGCAAAGACAGGGCAATCGTGGTTGCGGCGCTGAAACATGCGGCACCATACATCCGCATGTTCAAAGGCAAGATATTTGTCCTCAAAGTCGGTGGCGAGGTATTCGCAGATACCGCCGACACGCGCGCGCTGATGGAACAGGTAGGCATTCTTTACCAGGTCGGCATCAGGATTGTCCTGGTACATGGTGGCGGTCAGCAGTCGACCGAACTCGCCAGGCAACTGGGCCTCGACACGAAATTTGTTGACGGCCGCAGAATTACGGACGGTCCATCACTCGACGTCGCGACAATGGTCCTGAACGGGCAGATCAACACGCGTGTTCTCGCGGCCTGTCGCGATCTGGAAATTCCCGCTGTTGGCATCAGCGGCATCGATGCCGGCCTGATACGCGCTCACCGGCGCCCGCCGGTCGAGAGAGACGGCGACAGTCCGGTCGATTACGGGTATGTCGGTGACATTGACTCGGTCGATGCCGATGTCCTGCAGAAACAACTCGATAACGGCCTGATGCCGGTGGTCAGTCCTTTGTCCTGCGACTCGTCCGGCACCATACTGAACATCAATGCCGACACGGTTGCGGCCGCGATCGCCGCCGAGCTCGGTGCAGAGAAACTGATACTGGCGACGAGCGCCCCGGGCATTCTCGATGACGCCGACGATCCGCGCTCACTCATATCCTATGTCGACCGTGCCGCTTTGAATCAACTCCGTAAAGACGGGAAGCTCGCCGATGGCATGCTGCCGAAAGCTGCCGCCATCGATGCTGCGCTGGCTAATGGTGTCAATCGGGTGCACGTCATTTCGTATAAAGTGGCAGATAGCCTCTTGCTGGAGATATTCACCAATGAAGGCACGGGCACTCTGGTTGTCAACGACATTGCTGCGTTGACGTTGGCTGAGGCAGCATCGAGCAGTGCCGACTGATGACTCGCCTCTGGGAAAAGGGACTGCCGCTCGATCAGCGAGTCCTCGCGTTTACGGCCGGCGAGGATCACCGGCTTGACGCGCGCCTCGTTCCCTACGACGTCCTGGGCTGTGTTGCCCATGCCGAGATGCTTGCTGCGCAGGACCTGATTACCGACCAGGACTGTAAAGCGATCTGCGACGGCCTCAGAAAGCTCGAACAGGGTTTCGCCGATGGTGAGTGGGAGATTCGCCTTGAGGACGAGGATGTACATACGGCCCTGGAGTCCCGCCTAACAGAACTCATCGGCCCTGCCGGCGGCAGGCTGCATCTCGGGCGCTCGAGGAACGACCAGGTGCTTACGGCACTGCGTCTCTACTCGCTCGATGCGATAGATGCGGTCTCAGAGAGCATTGGCGGCCTGTGTCAGTCATTGTCCGGACTCGCGGCACGTGAAGCCGACACAGCGCTGCCGGGCTTCACGCATATGCAGCACGCCATGCCATCCTCCGTGGCTCTTTGGAGTGAGGGCTTTATTGAGGCCTTTGAAGACGACGCCGCCGGTCTCCAGGCATCGCGGCGGCGCCTTGGCAAGAATCCGCTCGGCAGCGCAGCCGGGTACGGCACACCCGGGCTCGCTATTGACCGTGAACTGACGACGGCAAAGCTCGGCTTCGATGAAACGCAGGTTCCCGTGACTGCCGTGCAACTGTCCCGCGGCAAGGCCGAAAGCGGGCTCCTGTTCGAGCTAACGCTGCTGGTGCAGGACCTCGGCCGCCTCGCCAGCGATCTTCTGTTGTTCTATACCCAGGAGTTCGCCTATATCGAGCTGGCACCCGAAGTGACGACAGGTTCTTCCATCATGCCGCAGAAACGAAATCCCGACGTACTCGAACTGATACGCGCATCTTCGGCCACGTCGCAGGCATGCCTTGAGGAATGCCTGATGATCACGGCAAAACTGCCATCCGGATATCAGCGCGATTTGCAGCGGCTCAAATCACCGTTATTTCGCTCGATCGATCTGGCGATCGAGTGTGTCGACATCATGTCGCATGTCCTCAAAGGCTTGAAGTTCAGGCCCGAGAACATACGGCTTGACGAGAGCATCAATGCCGCCCGGGAAGCAAACGAACTCGCAAGCAGGGAAAACATACCATTTCGCGAAGCCTATCGACGGGTCGCGAAACGTTACAATAAATGACACGGTACGTTATATTGCTGCGTGGATAGTCAACCGCTCAAGGCAACCCGACGGTACAGATTATGAACAGCTATTATCGCTTGGCTTTGGTTCTTGGACTTTTGTTCGCAGCAGGATGCGGCCAGAAAGGGCCCTTGTATTTGCCAGGTGATCCGAGCCTGATGAAGACGGATGTGCCGGCTCAGGACCAAAGCCAGACCGAAGAAGACGACGAAGACAAAGAAGAAGAAGAGTCACAAGACGAGAACTAGGTCAATTTCATGAGTGATGACACGCTCGTCCTTATCGACGGGTCGTCCTACCTTTACCGGGCATTTCATGCTCTGCCCAGCCTGAGCAACTCCAGAGGTGATCCCACGGGCGCCGTTCACGGCGTACTGAACATGATCAACAAGCTGGTCAGGGAGCAGGCGTCCGAGCATATCGCCGTTGTGTTCGACGCACCGGGTAAGACGTTTCGTGACGAGATATTCGCCGAGTACAAAGCGAACCGTCCGCCGATGCCCGACGAACTTCGTTTACAGCTCGATCCCTTGCTGGAAGCGGTTACGGCGATGGGCCTGCCGCTATTACGCATCGAAGGCGTGGAAGCTGACGATGTCATCGGGACTCTG
>SMUZ01055164.1_pt1 | contig 11094 bp, 10 predicted proteins | sample 2456421 | NCBI WGS metagenome assembly SMUZ01 (sample SAMN11095932, study PRJNA526329) | marine sediment metagenome | biome: Marine sediment; feature: Surficial sediment; material: Deep marine sediment; isolation source: Hadal surficial sediment | place: Pacific Ocean | collected 2014-11 | depth... | reverse complement strand
CCTGCCCCTGCACGATCAGACGCAGCGTGCCGTCCGGCAGCTTGAACATCTTGTGGATGTGCGTTGCCGTGCCGACCGGATACAGATCCTCCTGCGTCGGTTCCTCCGTGCCCGGCTCGAGCTGGGTGAACACCCCGACGACCCGGCTGTCGGCAATCGCCTCTTCGATCAAACGGACCGAGCTCTCGCGGGCAACCGCCAGCGGCATGAAGGAATTCGGAAACAGGACGGTGTCGCGCAGCGGCAACACCGGGAGCTCGGGTGGGATCGAGATCGGCCGCTCCCCACCCGAGACCTCCTCGTCGGGGAGCTCGTGCTCATCGCTCATCGTGCGACTCTCCTTCTAGCGACGCTCCGCCTGACACCGCGTGGCTCCGCCGCGCGAGGCTGCATGTCACACAGCCCCGCTACGCGGGGCTAGCCGCTCCGTGCCGACACAGTCGAACACGATTCGTACTCATCGCGACAGCTCGCGTACAGCTAGCGACAGTGTGTGGCCGGCCTCGCCCGAGCGGACGAGGCCGATGCAGTAGGAGTCTAACCCGAATGCCGACAAACGGACGCGCCAATGACCGCGATCGCGACGCTCGCGGTGCCTAGCTGGAAGCGGTGCTGAACAACGCGACGGCCTTGCTGCGAGACTCGAGCACGCGCTCGCGGTTCCGCTCCGTCTCGCACACCTCTTCGCAGTCCTTGCACCGTGCGGCGAACGGCAGCGCCCGTAGCCGCCGCTCGGCGATCTCGTCGCCGCACTCGTAGCAGTACCCGTAGGTACCTTCCTCGAGCCGCGTCAGCGCTGCCCCGATCTTGCTCAGCGTCTCCGCCTTCATCTGGATCAACGCGAACTCGATGTCGTCCTGGATATCCGCTTCCGAGGTCTCGGTGGCGTCGGCAGCGCGGTGATTCGTCGTCTGCACCCCCTCCGTTCGCACGCTGCGAATCTTGTGCTGCACCTCGCCAGCGATCTCGTCGCGCCGCTCCTCGAGGATCCGACGCAGTTCCTGATACCGATCGTCGGCCATGCCAAGTGTGTGGGTATTCATGATACGGCTCCTTCTTGTCCGACCTGCTGGTGTTGCACGCTCGGGATCGTGTCGGATCGAAGCCCCGAAAACGATAGTGTTGTAAGCAAGTTAGATACCAAGACACCAGGCCGACACGCGGCTCGCAGGCGTCACGGACACGAAGCGACTCGAGTTGGGATCGAAAAGAGGAGGGAGGTTGTCCAGAGGGTTGTGGATGGCCCTCAGGGGTCTCGCCCTTCCTCGCGAGCCCGTTCTATCTGCTTCATCGACTACGCTTTACCGGCCTCCTGCGCGACTCGAATCGCGTCGTCGAGTACCGGTCCTACAGTCTTAGACGACGAAGGGGAGTGTAGGGTTTCAGATCTTTTTCCAGTTTCACTCGTCATCGAAAGAGGACATTTCTCCGGTGGCTGTGGTTGTCACGGTTGGTCCGTCGGGTGTCTGGCCGGACCAGGGGATCGATTCGGAGGCGACGATCGGACGGATGTCCAACACCCGTTGACGGCATGATTCGGGGTGTGCCAAACTGAGCCACCTAGAGACAGGAATGAGCGCTGAAACCTGCCCCCTCTGCCGACGACGCCGGGCGCGCCGCGCCTGTCCGGCTCTGGGACATCAGATCTGTGCGGTCTGCTGTGGCACCAAGCGCCTGACCGAGATCCGGTGCCCGTCGGACTGCCACTATCTCGTGTCGGCACAGACGCACCCGCCAGCGGTGGTGCAACGACAGCAGGAACGTGACGCGCGGTTCCTGCTGCCGATCGTCGATGGGCTCGGCCGGCGGCAGTATCAGCTCTTCTTCGTGGTCCAGGGAACGTTTCACAAGCTCGCCGAGACCGGCGAGATGCCGGTGAACGATGACGTGGTTCGCGACGCCGCCCAGGCGCTGGCCGCCACCTATGAGACCGCCAGCAAGGGCATCATCTACGAGCACCGGCCGTCGTCGTTGCCGGCCGAGCGGATCGCGCGCGAGCTGAAACCGTTGCTGGAGGGCGCAAACGGACGGAGTCCCGTGGCCAACGAGCGGGATCTGGTGGAGGTGCTGCGACTCGTGGAGCGGGCCGCCACCGATGCGCGCAAGACACTCGACGGGGGCGATCGCGCTTATCTCGACCTGGTGGGTCGTCTGATGCGGTTCTCGTCCGACGGCGACACGGGGAGCTCGACCGCCACCGCCCCGGACGACACCAGGGAGCCAGCACCCTCTGTGATTCTGCCGTAGGGATTCCGAGGCGCAGGCGGATGGGCGTCAGGTCGAGGCTCCGCCCAGGGCGCTCAGACCCCGGTCTGATATACTGTGGCGTCTGGACGAACGGAAGAGACAAGCACCATGGCGAAGCGTTGCGAGATCTGTGGGAAGGGCCCGGTCTTTGGGCGCAACGTCAGTCACGCGCACAATGTCACGAGGCGTCAATTCAAGCCCAACATCCAGCGGGTGAGAGCGGTCATCAACGGCGGAGTCAAACGGATCCGCGTGTGCACACGCTGTCTCCGCTCGAACAAGGTGGTCAAGGCGGCGTAGCCGCCTGCCAAGACCGCCGTCGCCGTGCGAGGCGTCTTTTCTGACAGCCCGTGGTGGACGTCCCACTGCAGTCGACCGGCGCTCTCTCCCTGCCGCCTACGTGCCTCCTCGGTCACAACGTGCCGGTGTGTTCCCTCGTCGCGCCCGACCCGGTGCGGGCGCTGCCTCACCTACGACGGGTCTCGGTGCGACGCCGGACATGCACCACCGACTGCGAACCGCTCTGACTGTCGTCGCACCGATGTCTGGCGAGGCTCTGCCTCAGACCGTCCTGACCAGGATGGCTCCGCCTCGCTAGCCGAGCTTTTCTCACAGCCCCGCTACGCGGGGGCGAGACTCCTTGAACGGAGGCTGTCGTGGTGAGAGCGAAAAAACACGATCGAAACTCGACTCACTTGTCACCCAACACGGTGTTCAAGGAGTCTATCCAGAGTCACCTGCCGAAGCGTCAGGCCGTCCAGACCGACCTGGCGCCAGCGGCGATCGGCCCTTACTCCCAGGCCATCCGCGCCGGATCGCTGCTCTTCATCTCGGGACAGATTCCGCTCGACCCCGCGTCGGGACACGTCGTCGAGGGCGACGCCGCTGCACAGACCCACCGGGTCATGCAGAGCATCGGCACCATTCTGCGTGCCGCCGGCGCCGGTTACGACCAGGTCGTGCGCACGACCATCTTCCTCATCGATCTCGCCGACTTCGCCAAGGTCAACGAGGCCTACGGCAGCTACTTCGACGCCCCTGCGCCCACGCGCGCCACCGTGCAGGTCGCCGCGCTCCCCAAGGGGGTCCGCGTGGAGATCGACGCGATTGCCCACCTCGGCTGACCGTCCGGCCGGGAAACTGGCAGGCTTCTGCAGAACGACACGTCTCGGTTGTCCTGGCGCGGCGCCTGCCTGGAGGGCGTTGCTCCTCGGTCACAGCCCGGGCGCGCACCTGCGCGCCCCGCGGACTCGGAGTGGGGCTCACGGGGCCCCGCGTAGCGTTCGCGTGGGGTTCGGGGCGAAGCCCCGTCCGAGTACTATCGCGCCTCGCCAGGACAACCTAGCGCATGCGCCGCTCGACCTCCAACACTCCGGGCACGCCGCGAATCACCTTGATGACCCGTTGCAGGTGTTTCAGGTCGTCGATCTCCATCACAACGCTGATCTGTCCTTGTCGGTCGCTCGTAGAGGCCTCGACCTTCAGCACGTTCGTCTTGAGACCAGCGATCTTGGAGGTCACCTCCGCGAGGATGCCCCGCCGGTCCTCCACCTGGATACCGAGCAGCACGACGAAGCCCGCGTCGTCCGCCCGCTTGTCCCAGACGACATCGATCCGCCGCTCCGGGTCGTACAGGAGGTTCAGCACGTTCGGGCACCGAGCTGCGTGCACCGAGACGCCTTTGCCGCGGGTCACATATCCGACGATCTTCTCTCCCCGGATCGGGTTGCAGCACCGGGCCCGAAACACCAGCAGGTCGTCGAACCCACGGACCTTCACCTTCTCCTCGCTCGAACGCAGAATCCGCCGGACGACCGTGCCGATCGAGGGGGCACCGGGCTTTTCCTCGAGCTGCTTCGGTACCAGTTTGGCCAGCACCGATCTGGCCGCGACCTTCCCGTAGCCGATCGCGGCGAACAGGTCGGCGGCGCGCTGCGCGCCAAACTCGCCCGCCACCCGGCTCAGCGCATCCCCCTTGAGCACCGACTTGGCATTGAGGTCGAATCGTCGGAGCTCCTTGTCGAACAGCTTGCGCCCCAGCTCGACGGCTTGCACCTTCTCTTCGGCATGGATGAAGTGCTTGATCTTGTGGCGCGCGCGGGGCGTGACGACGATGTTCAGCCAATCCCGGCTCGGTGTGTGCCCCGGCGCCGTGACCACCTCGACGATGTCGCCGCTCCGCAGTCGTGTCCGCACCGGCACCATCCGACCGTTCACCCGTGCCCCGACACACTGATGCCCGACGTCGGTGTCGATGCTGTAGGCGAAGTCGATCGGCGTGGCGCCGCGCGGCAGCGCCTTCACCTCGCCCTTGGGCGTAAAGGTGTAGACCTCATCCGGATAGAGGTCCACCTTGAGGCTGTGGATGAACTCTCCGGGGTCCCGCACTTCTTGCTGCCAGTCGAGCAGCTGGCGCAACCAGGCGAAGTGTCTCTCGTCCGGTGCGACCCCAACGCGTCCTTCCTTGTATTTCCAGTGCGCGGCGATCCCCTCCTCGGCCACCGCGTGCATCTCCTCGGTGCGAATCTGGACCTCGAACTGGACGCCCTGGTCGCTGACGACCGAGGTGTGCAGCGACTGATACCCGTTTGCCCGCGGCATGGCGACGAAGTCCTTGAACCGGCCGGGCACCGGGGACCAGGTCTGGTGAATGATGCCCAGCGTCGCGTAGCAATCGCGCACCGACGTCGTGATGACACGGAGCGCGATCAGGTCGTACACCTGCTCCAGGGAGATCCGCTGGCGTTTGATCTTCTGGTGGATGCCGAAGAGCCGCTTGAGCCGCGACTCGACCCGCACGAACGGGACCTGTGCCTCCCTCAGCGTGCGTTCGAGTGTCCGCCGCAACCCGGTCACCGCGCTCTGGGTGGCCCGGCGGCGCCGGTCCACCCACGCCCGGAGCGTCTCGTAGGCCCGTGGGTCGAGGTGCCGGAAGGCGAGATCCTCCAGCTCGTTCTTGACTTTCTTCATCCCGAGCCGCTGGGCGATCGGCGCATAGATCTCGAGCGTCTCCTTGGCAATCGTGAGCCGGCGGTCCTCCGGCAGGTGGTCCAGCGTGCGCATGTTGTGCAGCCGGTCCGCCAGCTTCACGAGAATGACCCGGATGTCGTCGACCATGGCGAGCAGCATCTTGCGGAAGTTCTCTGCCTGACGCTCCTCACTCGATGAAAACGGGATCGTGCTGATCTTGGTGACACCCTCCACCACGTGGGCCACTTCGGAGCCGAACAATTCCTCTACCCGTTCGATTGACGTCAGCGTGTCCTCGACGACGTCATGGAGCAGCCCGGCGGCGATCGCCACGTCGTCGAGCCGCATGTCGGCGACGAGCGACGCGACCTCGAGCGGGTGGGAGACATAGGGCTCGCCCGAGCGGCGCGTCTGACCGGCGTGCTCCGCCGCGGAAAAGTCGTAGGCCTTGCGCAGCAGGTCGGTGTCCGCGTCCGGATGGGACGCCAGGGCCTTGTCGGCCAACTTCTCGAAGCTGATCATCAGAAGTTGTTGCTCACCAACAGGATACAGCTAGCAGTCGGTGGTGACAGTCCGGCGTCGCACCAAGACCCGTTGTAGACGACGCCGCGCCCGGCCGGTGCACGGCGCGACGAGGAACCAGACCGGCAGTCTGTGACCAAGGAGCAGCGCCGTGCAGGCGGGATGCCCCCGCCCGGGAGTCATGCGGTGCACCTCTGGGATAGGGCACTGACTGAGCCCATCATAGGAAGGGTCGCGGACCAACGTCAAGCAAGCGTTGCCGACGGGACCGTGACCCGCCACGGAACGGATGCAATCGGCGCAAACTGCTTGAAAAGACAGCTGGTTGCTGGACCGGACGAGTCCCTTGACTTGGCGTTTTTCGCTTCACTATACTGGTGCGTCCTCAACGCAGGGTCGCCTGTGCTTCGCGGCGCGAAGACTCGCCGCTGTCCCAGACCGCACGCCGCCAGCACCCATGGGCAGACCCCGGCCGTCGTTTCTTCGAGAGGACGCGCGACACGCACAGGAAGGGGACCGTCATGCAGATACGATCGTTCGGAACGAGACTCGCGCTTGTCGCCACCATGGTCTTGCCGTTGGTGTCATGCCAGTACGTGGACCAGCTCAAGGCCATCAAGGTGATCCAGGACGCCCACACGCAGTACCAGCGGGCCGACTACGAGGGCGCCGCAGCGCTGTACGAGGAGGTCCTCGCCAACGACCCGGATTTGCAGGACGCTTACTTCTATCTGGCGAACAGCTATGACAACCTGTTTCGACCGGCGCTCCGTGGCGAAGCCGAGAACGACCGGTTGCTCGAGCTGGCTATCGACAACTACATCTCATCGGTGGACATCCAGACCAACCCGGCGATGCGAACGCTGTCGATGCAGTATCTGGTGGCCGCGTACGGCCCTGACAAAGCGAACGACCCGGCGTCGTCAGAGCCGGTCTTGCAGCAGATGATCCAGATGGACCCGTCGAATCCAGACAACTACTTCGCGCTGGCCAAGCTCTACGAGGACTCGGGGCTCTATGACGAGGCCGAACAGGTGTTCTTGCAGGTGCTCGACCTGCGCGCCGACGACCCCGCTGTCTATCTGCAGCTGGCCGGGTTCTACAACCGCAGCGAACAGTTCGAGAAGACGATCGAGGCACTCCGCCAGCGGTCGGCGATCGAGCCGGACAATCCGGAGGCGTTCTACACCATCGCCACCTACTACTGGGAGAAGGCGTTCCGCGACTTCCGCCTCAGCGATGAGGAGGAGGAAACGTATGTGATGCTGGGACTCACCGAGGTGGACAAGGCGCTCGATCTGAACACCGACTACATCGACGCACTGGTCTACAAGAATATTCTGATGCGGATGCAGGCGAACCTCACCGAGGACCTCGACCAGCAGGAACAGCTGATCGCCGAGGCCGACACCCTGCGTGACCGGGCCGAGGAGCTCCAGAAGCTGCGGACGTCTGGCGTCAGCTAGAAGGCCACAGTCAAGAGGTTCCCTCGCACTGTCCTCTTCGATTCGTGGGGGCTGGGCCGCCTACCTGGGACTGGCGGCCCGGCCCTTTCTCGTGTACGTGGGCTGAGGGAGCGGACAGCATCTTTCTCTGGCCTCAGGCTACTGGCTTCGGGCTTTTCAGACGCTCCAGGGCACGCGCTGAGGGGCACGCCCACGACATCTCCAGCTCAAGGACATTGCTCGCAGGCCGGGCGCGGCGAGCGACACCGCAGGGGTCGATGCGCCAGCAGCGGCCGTCCCGGCGGTGTCTTGCCAGCAACCGGCCGGACTGGTCGAAGCGCGAGCTGCCCAGCAACGCATTGCATGAGAGCCCGCCGTTCCAGGGCGCCTGACGTCCGAAACCTGATGCAGCCTGTGACGGCCACATACGAAAAAACCGGTGCGCCATCGTCAGATGGCGCACCGGCTCCATGTCTGTATTGCCGGGTCGTGCGTCCTACAGCGTGTCCGCCCCGCCCCGCCGCCGCATCTGTGTGGTCACGATACCAACCTTGGTGACGCCCGCGCCCTTGGCCGCGTCGATCACCTCGATAATTTCGCCATAGCGCAGGTTACCGGCGCCTGCAATGAACATCGTCTTCTCACGGCGCTGCTCGAAAATTTGGCGCAGACGCTCCTCGAGCTGCTGAATCGGAATCGGCTGCTGGTTGACCGTGATCACACGGTCGGCCGTGTATTCCAGCACGATCTGGGTGCTGTCGGCCGCCTGATTCGCGCCACGGGTCTCGAGCGGCAGGTTGATGTCGAGCCCCCGCTGGGACAGCGGCAGCGCCGCCAGGAAGATGACGATTAGCACCAGCAACACATCGATGAACGGCGTGATGTTGATCTCGGCATTCGATTCCGGCTGTGAGATAGCGACGACGTCGTCTGCCCCGAAGTGTCTCTTCGCCATCGGCTACTCACCCCCTCCGGCCGCACCGAAACTGCCGACCTTGCGCTCGGTGATCAACCCGATGTCCTCGATCCCGGCGCGCTGAAGCCGGTCGAGCAGGGACATCACGCTGCTGTACTGCGCATCCTGGTCCGCCTTGATCAGGACGATCTTCTCGAACTTTCGCTCGAGCACCGCTTGCACCTCTCTCAGCAGATCCTGCTCCGACACCTGCACCTTGTCGATGTAGAACCGGCCGTCCGCGGTCACCGCCAGCACGGTCTGCGCATCGTTCTCCGGCTTTTCAGAGGTGTGCGCCGCCTCGGGCAGCACCACGTCGACGCCCGCCTGCAGAAGGGGCGCGATGAGCATGACGATGATCAGCAGCACCAGCATCACGTCGCACAACGGCGTGATGTTGATTTCCGAGTTCAGCGCGCTCTTTCGCTGGGTAACTTGCATGGATATGCCTCCTCGGCTCGTCTCGACTCGCGGGAACGGCCCGGCGCCGCTGGCGCCTGGCCCGAACCGGCGCTAGTCTGCCTTCTTGATGAAGTAGTCGACGAGCTCGGACGACGAGTTGTCCATCTCGACGTTGAAGAACTCGATCCGCCCGGTCAGATAGTTGTAGAACCACACCGCAGGGATCGCCACGAACAGCCCGACCGCGGTCCCGACGAGCGCCTCGGAGATACCGGCCGACACCGCGCCCAGACCGCCAGACCCGGTGGCCGCGATGCCCTGGAATGCGTTGATGACGCCCAGGGTGGTCGCGAGCAGCCCGACGAACACGGCGGTGGCGCCGATGGTCGCCAGCGACCCCATGCCCTTCTTCAGGTCGGCCGCCGTCAGCGCGCTCGCGCGCTGGATGGCCCGGCGCACACTGTCGACCACGTCGTCACGCTCCAGCTGGGTCCCGGAGTCCTTCTGGAACTGATACTCCTGCAGCCCGGCCAGCACGACCTTGCCAAGGTGGCTGTATTTGTAGGTCTTCGACTGCGAGATCGCGATGGCGTCCTTGAGACGGCCATCCTTGAGATGCTTCGCCGCCTGTGGTGCGAACAGCTTGGACTGCTTGCCGGCCTGGAAGAACGTGAACAGTCTCTCGAAGAAGACGCCCATCGACCACATGGACATGATCGCCAAGATGAACATGAGTAGCCTGACCGGTAAGCCCATCTGCTCCCAGAGTTCAAGAAGATCCATTGTGCCTCCTACCTCGGTTCAAGTCTCGGTTTGTCGAGCACGGTACACCGGACGCCGGCGCATCCGCCCCACAGTCCTCGTCGTTGCCTATCGCAGTTGGAAGTTCACGGTCACGGTCATGATGACGGGAACGGGGACGCCGTTGAGCAGGGTCGGTGTGTATTCCCACTGCTGGACCGCGAGGACGGCGGCGTCGTCCAGCAACGGGACCGACCGCAGGACCTTGACATCCGTCACGCGTCCGTCCGGGCCGATCACGGCCTCGAGAATGACAACACCCGAGACACGCGCCGCCCGCGCCACCTCCGGATACCGCGGGTCGACGTTCTTCGTCTTCACGGGCGCGCTGATGTTGCCGCCGACCCGCACCGGCTCGGTCGGCGGGGGCGGCGGGGGCGGCGCTCTGAGCAACCCCCCAACGATGCCGCCGACGACGCCGCCGACAATGCCGCCCTCGACGCCGCGCACGTTCGAGAGGTCGAACCCGGTCTCCGGCACGATCTCGGCCGGCGCTTCGATCGGCGCGGCGTTGGGGTTGACGTCGATCACCGGCGCCACCACCGCTTCAGCGGCCGCGGGCGGCGGCGGCGGTGGTGGTGGCGGTGGTGGTGGTGGTGGTGCCGCGACGAACGCCATCATCGACGGCGGGGTCGGCAGCACATCGGCGGCCAGCAACGGCACGATCACGACGGTGGCGACCGCCACCACGTGGGCGAGGATCGAGACCGGCACGGTGTACCACTTCTGCGTGCCCACCCTGATCGTCGGGTTGGAGATTTCACCGAACAATTGACCAGCCACTGGCACCCTCCTCAGCCCTCGATGGGCTACCGCGCTCACAATGAGAGCGTCGATTATACGCAGACGCGAAAAGCGGTGTCAACGCACCGTCGCGACAAACCCTGGCTGTTGCCAAAGCGTGTGAGCGACCCCCCCAAACATCTGATTTTCACGGTGTGCCAACCCTGCCTCAACGTGCTACTGCATCCAGACCACGATCAGCGGAACAAAAATGACCGCGACAATCGTCATCAGCTTGATCAGGATGTTGAGACTCGGCCCAGAGGTGTCCTTGAACGGGTCGCCGACGGTGTCACCGATGATCGCCGCCTTGTGCCGCTCCGAGCCCTTGTCGGTTTCCTCAATCAGCTTCTTCGCGTTGTCCCAGACACCGCCCGCGTTGGCCATCATCAAGGCCATCAGCACGCCGGTGACGAGGGCCCCCGCCAGCAACCCGGCCAACCCGGAGACGCCGAGCAGGAACCCAGTCAGCACTGGCGCCGACACGGCCAGCAGACCCGGCAAGATCATCTCTTTGATGGCCGAACGGGTTGAAATCGCGACACACGTCGCCGAATCGGGCTCCGCCTTCCCCTCGAGCAGCCCGGGGATGTTCTTGAACTGCCGCCGGACCTCCTCGATCATCTCGTTCGCCGACCGGCCCACCGCATTCATCGTCATGGCAGAAAAGATGAACGGCAGCATCCCGCCGATGAACATCCCGATCAAGACGTTCGGGTTGGTCAACTCGAGGTTGAGGTGGCGCGGGTCGAACGCCTCGACACCACCCAACTCGGTCACGGCCTCGGCCGCCTTCGCTTGAAACGTCGCGAACAACGCGAGCGCCGTCAGCGCCGCCGACCCGATCGCGAACCCCTTGCCCATCGCCGCGGTGGTGTTCCCGACCGCGTCCAGCGCGTCCGTCCGCTCGCGGACGAACGGTTCGCGCTTGCTCATCTCGGCGATACCGCCCGCGTTGTCGGCCACCGG
>SMUZ01046379.1_pt1 | contig 11100 bp, 8 predicted proteins | sample 2456421 | NCBI WGS metagenome assembly SMUZ01 (sample SAMN11095932, study PRJNA526329) | marine sediment metagenome | biome: Marine sediment; feature: Surficial sediment; material: Deep marine sediment; isolation source: Hadal surficial sediment | place: Pacific Ocean | collected 2014-11 | depth 0-1... | reverse complement strand
GGGACTATTGGAAGCAGTAGAATCGTCAGTAATGGTGAGCATTGCGGGCGTAGTTCAAAGGTAGAACCTCAGCTTCCCAAGCTGATGATGAGGGTTCGATTCCCTTCGCCCGCTCCACCGTTAATAGGTTTGTATGAGCTGCGAATCAGAGGCATAGCCGATGGGTAGGATCCTGAAGCTGCTCGGCGTCGTCGTCGGGGCAGTATTGGTTTTCATCGTTCTCGCGACGATCGCTGTGACGCTGTTCGTCGATCCGAACGACTACAAGACAGAAATCTCGGCTGCGGTCGAACGAGCGACCGGTCGGCAGTTCAGCCTGGAAGGCGATCTGGAACTCGATGTCTTCCCGCGGTTGCGTATCACGATCGGCGCGGCAGAGCTCGCGAATGCCGCGGGCTTCGCAGACGGACCCTTCGCGAGCATCGAAGGCGCAGGCTTGGCCGTCGGCTTATTGCCGTTGCTATCGGGACGCATAGAGATCGACGAGGCGCGCCTGGAAGGGCTGGTTCTCAATCTGGCGCGCGACGGCCAGGGCCGGAACAACTGGCAGGACATGGGCGGCGCCTCCGCTGTGGAATCCGCGCCGTCCACTGGCGAGGGTGCCGCCGGCGGCGCGGCCCTGCAATTGGATGTCGATGCGCTCGTGATCACGCGCGCTGAAGTCAACTGGTCGGATGCGGTCGCGGGCACACAGTGGCAGCTCGGTGACTTCAACCTCCTCGCAACCGGCCTCGGCCCGGACACCGCGTTCCCGCTCAGCGTGGACTTCTCGTTGACCGGCGATGAAATCGACGTCGCCGTGACGGCTTCCATGAACGCGACGCTCGGGCTGGCCGACAACCGGTATCGGCTCGAGGACCTGGAAGTCGAGATCGCCGGTGAGGGGCCTGCCTGGCCGGGCGGACAGGGTGACGTCAGTCTCAGCTTCGGCGCGTTCGAGGCGGACCTCGAGGCGGAGACGCTGAGCCTGGAGGACCTGACGCTCGAGATGCTGGGGGTGACCGTGACCGGAACGCTCGCAGGGCGCCAGCTTCTCAGCGATCTGACGCTGGCGGGCGAGATCCAAGTCGAGGAGTTCGATCCCCAGGCGTTGCTGGCGACCCTCGGCGTCGAGCTCGAAACGGCCGATCCGGATGTGCTGCGGCGCGCCAGTATCAGCGCCGAGCTCGCATACGATGCGAACCGCATGATGCTCGAGGGCGTCGAGGTGGCGCTCGACGACAGCCGACTCTCCGGCCGGCTCGGTCTCGTCGGCGATAGCCTGACATTCGATCTCTCGATCGATTCCATCAACGTCGATCGTTACCTGCCGCCGGCTTCCACAGGGGCGGCAGAAGACGAGGGGTCGTTGGACGAAGTCGATTTGCCGTTAGAGGCATTGCGCACGCTGAGCGCCGCCGGGCGAATGACCATCGGCGCGACCCGGTTCGCGGGATTGACGCTGAGCGACGTGGAATTCTCGATCTCTGCCGATGACGGCCTCGTGTCGATGAAACCCAGCGCGGCGCTTTACGGTGGCACGTATGTTGGCGAACTCACGATCCGGGTCACAGGCAATACGGTCAGCCTGTCGATCGAGCAGCGCCTGACGGGCATAGACGCGCTGCCTCTGGGCCGGGATTTAATGGGGGCGGAGATCGTATCGGGGACCATCAGCGCAAGCCTGGATCTTGCGGCCACGGGTACCAACCTGGGCGAGATACGCCGGCAGCTGGATGGCGACATCACGTTCGCGTTGACCGACGGGGCGTGGGAAGGTGTCGACATGTGGTACGAGCTTCGCCGTGCGCGCGCGTTGTTCGACGGGGCTCCGACGCCAGCGCGAGACGGTCCGGCGCGGACGCCGTTCTCGGAGGTTTCCGCCTCCGTCGTGCTGGAAGACGGCGTACTGACGAACCGCGACCTGAAGGCCAACCTGGCCTTCATGACCGCGACGGGTCGCGGCACGGTGAATCTCGTGACCGACGCGATCGACTTCGACCTGATCGCACAGTTCGTGGACGGCCCGATCCTGCAGTCCGATCCCGCGATGGCCGGCCTCGCGGGTGATGAGTTGCCGTTGAAGGTCAGCGGATCCCTGAGCAGCCCGTCGGTGCTACCGGACTTTAGCGCGATGGTTCGCGCGCAGGCCGAGGAGGCCATCGAGGAACGGATCCAGGAGGAACGCGAGAGTTTCGAGGACCGGATCCGGGATCGTTTGCGGGGGATCTTCGACCGGTGATCGATCGCGCGGCACTGGGGCTGGCCGTCGTCGGGATCTGCGCCGCTGCGACGGTACGGCCGGCGACGATTCGCACCATCGAGGTCGGACATGACCACGGCGTGTACCGGCTGGTCTCCGATGCTTTTATCGACGCGCCTCGCGAAGCTATCTTCGAGGTACTCACCGACTACGACCGGTTCGGCCGAATCTCCAGCGTCTACACGGACTACGGGTTCATGGAGCCGGCGGAGGATGGCGTGCCGATCGTCCATACCACGATGAAGGGTTGCGTCTGGTTCTTCTGCGTGAGCATGCGGCGAGTCGAGCGCATGGAGACACGCGCGCCGGGCTTCATACGCACCGATACCCTGCCGGAGCAAAGCGACTTCAAGTCGAGCGTCTCGGAGTGGACGCTGACGCCTGAAGCAGGCGGAACGAAGATGACCTATCGCTTGATGATGGAACCGGACTTCTGGATCCCACCTCTGATCGGACCATGGGTGTTGAAGCAGCGGTTGGCGCGCGGCGGCGCCGGAGCCGTGAACCGAATCGAACGTCTGGCGCGAGAGGTCGCGGCCCGCTCGGACGGCGTTGACTAGACACGCGCGTGGATGCATTCGCTCGTAGGCTCTTAGCCTGGCACGACGAACATGGCCGTCGCGATCTGCCCTGGCAACGCGCGGCCACACCGTACTCGGTGTGGGTGTCGGAGATCATGCTCCAGCAAACCCAGGTCGCCACCGTAATTCCCTATTTCGAGCGTTTCGTCGCGCGATTCCGGACGGTTGCCGATCTCGCCGCTGCCGGGCGCGACGACGTACTCGCGCATTGGGCAGGCCTGGGCTACTACGCCAGGGCGAGACACATGCATGAATCCGCCGAGATCCTCGTGGCAAGACACGACGGCGACCTCCCGGCATCGTTGAGCGAGCTCATGGCCTTACCGGGGATAGGCCGTTCGACGGCCGGCGCGATTCTCGCGCTCGCGTTCGGCCGCCGGCAGGCAATTCTCGACGGCAATGTCAAACGCGTCCTGGCCCGCTATCACGCCGTGGCTGGGTGGCCGGGGCTGGCGAGCGTCCTTCGGGACCTATGGACGCTGGCGGACAAACACACGCCACGGGAGCGGGTGGCGGACTATACCCAGGCCATCATGGATCTCGGCGCGACCGTCTGCACGCGGAACGGGCCGAGCTGCGGGGCGTGTCCCGTCAATCGCCGTTGTGCCGCCCGTCTGGCCGGGACCCAGGAAGAACTTCCCACCCGTAGACCTCGGGCGAGGCGCCGACACCGACGTGTCTCCGTGTTGCTCGTTCGAGATGCAGAACGCAGGGTCCTGTTGGAACGGCGACCGGAGACGGGAATCTGGGGAGGCCTGTTCAGCCTGCCGGAGCTAACTGAGGATGACGATGTGCATCGGTGGTGTGATCGCTATCTGGGCACCGGGGTCTTGAGCCACGAGCCGTTGGCGCCCATCGAGCATGCTTTTACCCACTTCGATCTACGACTCGAACCCATCGTTCTCGAGCTGCGAGGCGAACCCCGCCGCGTGATGGATGGCGGCGAATGGCTCTGGTATAAACCACCTGGTGAACTAAACGTGGGCGTTGCAGCGCCGATCGCCAAGCTCCTGGGTGCGCTGCGCTAGCTTGGAGGAGAGAATGTCATGAGCCGGACCGTGCAGTGTGTAGTTTTGGGGATCGAGTCCGAGGGGCTGGACCGGCCGCCCTATCCTGGTGACTTGGGCCAGCGCATCTTCGATAACGCCTCCAAGGTCGCGTGGCAGCGTTGGCTCGGACATCAGACGATGTTGATCAATGAGTACCGCTTGACCCCGATCGAGCCGAAAGCCAGAGAATTTCTCGAGCGAGAGATGGAGCAATTCTTTTTCGGTGAGGGCTCCGAGCGCCCACCCGATTTCGTTGCCGAGGAGTGACGAAATAGTCTCGACCTGATCCCGACCTTTCGCTTACCGATTCATTCGATTGTCGATCAGTTCTTCCACGACCGACGGATCGGCCAGCGTCGACGTGTCGCCGAGATTGCCGAAGTCGTCTGCGGCCACGTTGCGCAGAATACGGCGCATGATCTTTCCAGAACGAGTCTTCGGTAAGCCGGGCGCCCACTGCAGAAGGTCGGGCGTCGCGATCGGGCCGATCTCCTTGCGCACCCATTTGACGAGTTCATCACGCAACGCATCGTCGGGCGTTTCGCCGGTGTTGAGTGTGACGTAGGCGTAAATGCCTTGTCCCTTGATGTCGTGCGGATACCCGACGACGGCGGCTTCGGCGACCTTAGGATGAGAGACCAACGCGCTCTCGACCTCGGCCGTGCCGAGGCGGTGACCCGAGACGTTGATGACGTCGTCGACGCGCCCGGTGATCCAGTAGCAGCCGTCGGCATCGCGGCGGGCGCCATCACCGGTGACGTACATGCCGGGGAACCGGCTGAAGTAAGTGTCGAGGAAGCGTTGATGATCGCCATACACCGTTCGCATCTGGCCCGGCCAACTATCCAGTATCACGAGGTCGCCGCTGGCCTCTCCTTCCAGGATGTTGCCGTCATGATCGACGATCGCGGGCTCGATGCCGAAGAACGGCCGTGTCGCGCAGCCGGGTTTCAGCGCCGTAGCCCCGGGCAGCGGTGTGATGAGGATGCCGCCGGTCTCCGTTTGCCACCAGGTGTCAACGATCGGGCACGTCCCGTTTCCGACCACGTGGTAATACCACTCCCAGGCCTCCGGGTTGATCGGCTCGCCAACCGTGCCTAAGAGTTTCAGGCTCTTTCGCGAAGTGCGCCGCACGGGCTCCTTGCCGTCACGCATCAAAGCGCGGATCGCCGTGGGCGCCGTGTAGAAGATATTGACATGATGCTTGTCGACGACCTGCCAGAAGCGACTCGAATCGGGGTAGTTCGGGACGCCCTCGAACATCAACGTGGTCGCGCCGTTCGCTAACGGCCCGTAGACGATATAGCTATGACCCGTGACCCAGCCGACATCGGCGGTACACCAGTAGATGTCGCCGTCGTGATAGTCGAAGACGTATTGGTGCGTCAGCGCGGCGTAGAGCAGATAGCCGGCGGAGGAGTGCAGGACGCCTTTGGGTTGCCCCGTAGATCCGGAGGTATAAAGGATAAACAGTGGGTCTTCGGCGTTCATGGGCTCTGCGGGACAGACAGCGTCTGCGGCAGATGTGATGTCGTGATACCAGTGGTCGCGGCCTTCGACCCAGTCGATCTCGCCGCCGGTTCGCCGGACGACGACGACGGTGTCGACAAGCTGTGCGGTAAGGCTACCGATGGCGGCGTCGACATTGGCTTTCAATGGAATCGTCTTCCCGCCGCGCACGCCTTCGTCGGACGTGATGACGACATTCGATGTGCAGTCCTCGATGCGTCCCCTCAGCGCCTCGGGGGAGAAGCCGCCGAACACGACCGAGTGGATCGCGCCGATGCGGGCACAAGCGAGCATCGCGACCGCCGCCTCGGGAATCATCGGCAGGTAGATCGTGACCCGGTCGCCTTTTTGGACCCCTAGCGAACGCAGCGCGTTGCCGAGCCGGCATACCCGTTCGTGGAGTTCGCGATAGCTGATGTGTAGATCGTCATCGGGGTCATCGCCTTCCCAGATGATCGCCGTTTGCTCGGCCCTATCCGCCAGGTGTCGATCCAGGCAATTGGCAGAGACGTTCAGCTCGCCGTCGGCGAACCAGCGGATGTGAAGATCGTCACGAACGAAGGACACGTCTTTGACCTGGGTGAATGGCTTGAGCCACTCGAGACGCCGCGCTTGTTCACGCCAGAAGGCGTCCGGGTCTTCTACGGATGCTCTGTACAGCGCCTGATACGCGGCCTCATCGGCCCAGGCGCGCTCTGCGATGGCCTTGGGGACCGGATAGATCTTCTCGTCACTCATGACATCGACTCATGCTTAACTCAGAGCGGCACGGTTAGGTACTGGACGCTAAACGATTCATCCTCATCGAGCCACGCTTGTCCAAACTCGAAACCAGCCTCCCGAGCGATGCCCGCGAACGCTTCGAGTGAGTACTTGCGCGAGTATTCGGTGATGATGTACTCGTCCCGTTCAAACTGAATAGGAGTACCTGCCAGCGTCACCGTTTGCTGGCGTAGGCTGATCAGGCGCATCTCGATCCTGCTGTTCGCCTCGTCGTATATTGCCTGATGGCGAAAGTACTGCAACTCGAAATTCGTACCGCACTTTCTATTCAGGTGTCGGAGCACATTGAGATTGAACTCGGCCGTCAAGCCCTGGCTGTCGTTGTAGGCGGCGCGAACGATGTCGGGGTCCTTCTCGAGATCCACGCCGATCAGCAGCGCGCCGCCCGGCTTCGCCTGTGCCCGCATGACCTCTAGCAGTGCACAGGCCTCGGCGTCGGCGAAATTCCCGATCGTAGAGCCCGGGAAAAAAGCGAGATTTCTATCGGGAGGCGTCGCAAACGTCGGTAACTCGAACGGCCGAGTGAAATCGGCGACGACCGGACGAATAGTAACCTGCGGGAAATCGACCGCCAGTTCTTCAGCCATCGTCGCAAGATAACGGGATGAGATGTCCACCGGCACGTAGGCCACCGGTTCCGACAAGTGGTCTAACAGCAGCCGGATCTTGGTGCCGGCACCACTACCGAACTCGATCACCGATACACGGGGGCCTACGTGCGCGGCGATCTCGTCGAGATGAGTTTCGAGGATCTTCAGTTCCGTTCGAGTCAGATAGTACTCGGGGAGCTCACAGATCCGATTGAATAACATCGAACCCCTCTGATCGTAGAAATATTTCGGCGAAATCCGTTTTTGCGGTGTGGATAGACCGGCGATGACTTCATTCACATGCTCGGAATGGGTCGGGTCGATCGCCTTGGCGCTCGCCGAGGTGGCTGAATCTGGACTCACGGATAACTCCGCTGGGCGCTCTCAACAATCCCGGGCCAAACGGAAGCCTAGAAGTGGAGCGGGGTTTGGACGACTGCGTATTATTCTGAATTTGTCTCGAGGGTAGCGGAGCGACTCCTACGCTGTCAAAGACGGTCCGAGACGTCTCCGGGTTCCGCCGCCTTGACTACGGTAGAAGCTGGCCGGTCTAATAGCCGCCTCGCCGGGACGGCCAGGTAGCTCAGTTGGTAGAGCAGCGGACTGAAAATCCGCGTGTCGGTGGTTCGATTCCGCCCCTGGCCACCAATCTCCACGTTGCCGTAAAACCGCTATTTCGAGCCTGATTTGGCGAGATTCACGTGAATTTTGGACATCTATCAGTCCGAACTGAGTAGAATCAACCCCAACAATAATTCCTGTGCTTGGGGAGATGCATGGCCTCGTTTCTAGGAGGCTTAAGTCGTGCTTTGACGCTCCGGCCGGCGCTGACTTGCCGCGGAGCGTGCGCCCTGCCGCGTGAACGATCGCTTCCGAGTACCCGCATGCCTGCCAAGGAGTCATGAGCAGGGGTCTTACCTGCTCATACCGAGTTCTCTATGGCTAACGAGACGTACGACGTCTTTCTCAGCTACGCCCGAGTAGACATGGATCGAGCGCAGTGGATTATAAAAAAGTTTGAAGACCATCATCTTGCTGTGTTCTGGGATTCGCAAAGTATCCCGCCCGGCGTCACGTTTCATGAATTTATTAGACAGTCCCTAGCTCGGTCCCGTTTGGTTATCGCCCTGTGGAGTAAGGCGTCGGTAAATTCTAAATGGGTTGACATCGAGGCACGAGAAGGCGACAGGAGAAACATTTTAATTCCTGTACTGCTGGATAGACTGGATGCGGAGGAATTGCCTTTTGGTCTACAGAATATCCAAGCGACTCCGCTCTACGATTGGGATGGTTCGTCAGACCATCCCAATCTAAAACTCCTTCTGGAAACGATTGCTACGAGACTGGGCAAGGATTTAGGACGGACTGGAGATGACTCGGGTAAACAGAGCGAGTTCGTTGCGAAGACCAAACGTAAGGCTAAGAAAAAGCGTCGCCCGCGGGCTGCCGCACCCCAAACCCCGAGGAGGGCGCGTTCGACGCCAAAGGGCTCCCGTAGCTCGGCCACGCGGGCCGGTTCCGACTCCTGGAGTAAGGCTGGTGGCCGGGGCGGCCGTAGGATTGCTACGGCCGGGGCGGCCGTAGGATTGCTACTCGCAGGAAGCGTGTCGTGGTACGCGTTGACAGTTTACGAAGACTACAGCCTCCGCGTCGAAGCAGAGGCTCAACGGCTGGCCGACGAAGCAGAAGCTCAACGCCAGGCCGCGCTGGAAGCTCAACGGCTGGCCGACGAAGCAGAAGCTCAACGCCAGGCCGCATTGGAAGCTGAGCGTCTGGCCGACGACGCAGAAGCTCAACGCGGAGTCGTATCGGAAGCTGAACGGCTGGCCGTCGAAGCAGAAGCTCAACGTCTCGCCGCCGAAGCAGAGGCTCAACGGCTGGCGGATGAAGCAGAGGCTCAACGTCTCGCCGCCGACGCAGAGGCTGAACGCCTGGCAGCACTGGAAGCCCAACGTCTGGTCGACGAAGCAGAGGCCCAACGTCTCGCCTACGAAGCAGAATCGAGAGCGATTGTTTTGCGCGGCCACGACGACGCAATCTGGGCCGTCGCCGTCAGCGCCGATAACCATTGGCTAGTCACCGGCAGTTACGACAACACGGCCCGGCTGTGGGACCTGACCGCTCCCGACCCCGCCACGACTATCCGCGTGTTGCGCGGCCACGCGGCCGACATTAACTCCGTGGCGATCAGCGCCGATAGCCAGTGGTTAGTCACCGGCAGCGCTGACGACACGGCGCGGCTATGGGACCTGACCGCCCCCGACCCCAGCGCGACCGCCCAGGTGCTGAACGGCCACGACGACGCGATCTCGGCGGTAGCCGTCAGTGCGAATAGCCATTGGCTAGTGACCGGCAGCTACGACGACACGGCCCGGCTGTGGGACCTGACCGCCCCCGACCCCGGCGCGACTGCCCAGGTGCTGCGCGGCCACGACAGCGACGTCTACTCCGTGGCCATCAGCGCGGATAATCAGTGGTTAGTCACCGGCAGTGCCGACAACACGGCGCGGTTATGGGACCTGACCGCCCCCGATCCCGGCGCGACCGCCCAAGTGCTGCGCGGCCACACGGGCGCGATCTCGGCGGTAGCCATCAGCGCGGATAACCATTGGCTCGTGACCGGCAGCTACGACGACACGGCCCGGCTGTGGGACCTGACTGCCTCCGACGTCAGCGCGACCGCCGAAGTGTTGCGCGGCCACGGGAGCGACATCTACTCCGTGGCCATCAGTGCGGATAACCATTGGCTCGTGACCGGCAGTTTCGACAACACGGCCCGGCTGTGGGACCTGACCGCCCTCACCCCCGGCGCGACTGCCCGAGTGCTGCGCGGCCACGGGGACGGGATCTGGGCCGTGGCCATCAGCGCGGATAATCAGTGGATAGTCACCGGTAGTTACGACAACACGGCGCGGTTGTGGGACCTGGCCGGCCCCGATCCCGGTGCGACCGCCCAAGTGCTGCGCGGCCACGCGGGAAAAATCTACGCCGTGGCCATCAGCGCGGATAGCCGTTGGCTCGTGACCGGTAGCGACGACAACACGGCGCGGCTGTGGGACCTGACCGCCCATGGGCCCGCCACGTGGTGAGAGTAGCGGCTGGAAAGACCTAGTCCATCGTGTCCACCGGCTTTGCGGCCCTCGGGGGGAATGCTAGTAGAATCGATGCCAGGAGCCACTGTCGGGGAAGACGCTCGTGAGACCTACGATGACTTTTATTACTGCGCTGGCGCTGGCCTCGCCCGTATTCGGCCACCATAGCGATGCCGGCCTGGATATGGAGTCGCTTGTGACGTTCGAGGGTACGGTCATCGAACTGAGCTGGCGGAATCCACACGTCTATTTCACCGTCGAGACCACGGACGGGAGCGGTGCCCAGGTCGAGTGGGCACTACAAATGGGTTCGACACTCACCGTTGGACGCATGGGCTGGACTCGCGACTCGCTATCGATCGGGGACCGGGTCACGGTCGCGGCGCATCCCGCACTGAACGGGCGCCCCTATGGGTTGTTGAACTCGATCGAGAAGGAAGGCGGTATCGTTCTGCCGACAGCATTCGACAGAGACTCTGGGGAACCACGATTGGCAGCGCCGATCGTCGCCGCCACGACGTCGACGCTGGAGGGCAGATGGATGGCGGACGCTTCGAAGCTTGTCAGCTATCCCGGCGGCTTCGACGGATTTTTTCGAGCTCAGCTCCGCTTTACCGAGAAGGGGCAGAGCGCTCAGGCCACGTACGACGAATTATCCTACGAGAACCCTGAGTCAACGTGTGTCGGACGGCCCACACCGGGCATGATCGTCTCCACGACCCTCTATCCGCTCGAGATCCAGATCTACGAAGACGAAGAGACTATCGTGATTCGAACCGAGTATTTCGACGAGGAGCGGACGGTCTATATGGACGGTCGCGGGCATCCGGAGGGCGGCGAGCGACCTGTCACGGGTCACTCGATCGGCTCGTGGGACGGAGATGTTCTGGTCGTGGATACCAGGAACTTCGCGGATCATCGGTCGCCCTACCAGATCGGCGTTCCATCGGGGGCTCAGAAACATGTCGTCGAGCGCTACCGGCTGACCCAGGATGGTACCCGGATCGTCGTCGAGTTCATGCTCGAAGACCCCGAGTACATCGTCGAGCCGATGACCCATACCAGAGAATTGATCTATTCCCCGCAGATGCAAATGTCTCGATTCGATTGCGATGCGGAAGCAACGAGACGCTTCGTGCCCGAACTGGGCTGAAGCGAGGCGAGAGAAGCTGGGCGCCTGGCATCTGCTTACGGCCGTAAGCAGATGCCAGGCGCCCAGCTTCTCTCGCCTCGCTTCAGCCCAGTTCGGGCACG
>SMUZ01042768.1_pt1 | contig 11102 bp, 6 predicted proteins | sample 2456421 | NCBI WGS metagenome assembly SMUZ01 (sample SAMN11095932, study PRJNA526329) | marine sediment metagenome | biome: Marine sediment; feature: Surficial sediment; material: Deep marine sediment; isolation source: Hadal surficial sediment | place: Pacific Ocean | collected 2014-11 | depth 0-1... | reverse complement strand
CCGCAAGTGAGTGAGTTCTTTTTGGCCGCAACTTCGTCGACGCTTAGCTGACGAGGGCGGACGTGGTCCCGGGATCGAGGGACACGGCTGCCTCTATCGGGACGGAGCTGGGAAACGAGCAATCCTGTCGCCGCCGGCGACGCCGCCAACCCAAATCTCGTCCCCGACCTGAATGGCGACTGTCCCGAGAATCAGAAAGTCGTTCGAGGGGTAGCGGACGATTTCCTCGGCCGTGAATGTCTGCAGATCGATCTGCGCGACCCGCGACGTGACCCCGTCGCACCGCCCCTGCCCGATGCACTCCCCGATCGCCGCTCGCGTTGGCCCGAGATGACCGGCGGCAAACAACGTCTCGCCGGGGCCCCAGCGGACGTTGTCGATATGAAACCCGACTTCCACCGCGTCTGTGTGGACCGGTGTCCGTCCGCGCGACAAGCGGATCAACGACTGGCTGCCATAGCCACCAACATAGAACCACTGACCGTCTCGAGAGATCTCCAGTCCGTTCGGACCAATGTCCTCACTGCCGGGCACGCGGCTCCACTCAGTGTCTGTACTCCATTCCCACACGTCGCCCGTCCGAGGGCTCGTCGCCGCAAAGCCACCCTCCGGCAGCGCGACGACGGAATTCAGCCCAAGCGCCTCGGGTGCCACCGCGCAGCCCACCCAGGTAAGGGTGGGTACGGCCCCGTCCATGTCGAGCTCGAAGACTTCAATCGCTTCCCGATCGCCGTGGCCAACGACATACAGGGTGTGGCGTCCGTTGTCGCCAGGGCGCAGGTTGAGACCGTGTGGCCTGAACTGCCTCGACACGGGTCCGGGGCATGCGCCGTAGGTCCCGGTGTCGTGTCGTGGTCGTGATGTCTCGGTCGGAAAAAGTACGGTCGTGGTGTGGTCGCGGGTGTCAGCCAGATAGAGGTGTCCTTCGTCCACCATGCTCGAGACCACGACCCAGGGGGACTGGGGGACGGGCGCCAGGTCTTCCGGGCTGACCGGTCCACACAGAAACTGGACCTCGCCATCCGGCTCGCAGGTCTGTGCGTGTGCTCCGGATGCACCCAGCCACACGAGGCAGATCGTGAACGCGCCGATTGCTGTTGGTGTCTTCATGAGATGTCCTCCCGCTTCATCCAGCGGCTCGCGTGCTCCTGTGCGGTGGGTACCCGATCGCGGCGACTGACGTGGCTCTGTGGCCGATTATGCCACTGTCGGGCCGATCGCGGGGCGAACCGCCGTCGCGTGGGGACTCTCACCCGACAGCTGGACAGTGGTATGCTGGGGCCACTCACGAGCAGGGTTCGGCTGGTCGGAGTCCAACGCGCATGGAGGAGCATCATGAGCAACCTGAGGGGCGCCCTGATTATCGCGGCCGTGGCGTGTCTGTCCACCAGTCTCAGCGTGCGAGCCGCAGGTGTTCCGGCCGGCACCCGACCGGCGGCCGGCGCAGCGTCCGTCCAGACCGGACGCGATCACGAGCCGCTCGTCGGGACGTACAGGCTGGTCACGACCGAGGTCAAGGACCAGGATGGGACCTGGCGACCGGTCCCGAACTACGACTCGATCGGCTACATCACCTACAGCGACTCCGGCTACATGGGCGTGCACGTGATGCCGAAGAACCGGATACCATTCGCCGCCAACCCACCGACGCCGGAGGAGGCGCAGGCAGCGCTTCGGGGGTACAGCGCGTACTACGGCCCGTACACCGTGCATGCGGACGAGAGCGCGCCGTTCGTGGTGCACCACCGGGTGGGTCAGATCAACCCGGGAGGCGAGGTCGACGCGAAGCGCTTCTTCGACCTCATCGGGAACCGGCTCATTCTGACGCCGGCGCCAGCCAGTGGGGGCAAAGCGCAAGCCACAAGACACATCGTGTGGGAGAGGCTGCCTGACGCGCCGCTCTCCGCCGAAGCGAAGAAGTTCGTGGGGTTCCGTCAGCTGCTGTACACGGACCGCTATACCGAACGAGATGGCCGCGTCGTGACGCATGGGCAGAAGAACGAGGGGCGCGCCGGTTCCTACATCATCTACACGCCAACCGGTCACATGATGGTGCATCTGATGGCCAGGGAGGGGCGAACGCCGTACGCGGGCGCGACGCCCACCCCGGAGGAGGCGCTGGCGGCGTATCGGAGTTACGGCGGGTACTTCGGACGGTTCACCGTCTACGCAGACGACAACTCTCCCTATGTCGTCCACAATCAAGAAGGCAGACCGAACCCCGGCACGCCGACCGACGCCGAGCGGCTGTACCTGCTCAGTGGAGACGTCTTGCGGCTAGGAGGACGGCCGCGAACGACCAACGGTGAAACCCGCGGAGGGCACCTGTATTGGGAGCTACTCCCGCCGTTGACCGGCCGTCCCGAATGATGGGGAGACCCGCGATGGCATTGAATCCTGCCCCCGGTGCATGTGCGCTGCCGTTCGCTATCATCCTGCTCCTGGGGGCGTCGACGGGGGCGGCGCAGTCTGGGGCAGCAGATGGGGAATGGCGGACGTATGGTGGCGACCTGGGCAGCACGCGGTACTCGCCGCTGGACCAGATCGACGGGGACAATTTCGAGGATCTCGAGGAGGTGTGGCGGTTCAGGACCAGCAACCTCGGGCCATACCCCGACTTCAACTATCAGACCACCCCGCTGATGATCGATGGCGTGCTTTACGCTACGGCGGGGAGTCGCCGCGACGTCGTGGCGCTCGATGCAGCGACAGGCGAGATGCTCTGGATGTACAGGCTGGATGAAGGCGAGCGGGGAGCAAACGCCATTCGGCGCATGTCGGGGCGTGGCGTGGCCTACTGGACCGACAGGCAGGGCGACGACCGGATCTTCGTCGTCACCATCGGCTATCAGCTCGTCGCGCTCGACGCGAAGACCGGACGGCCGGTTCCCGGCTTCGGGGCCGACGGCATCGTCGATCTCAAACAGCACAACGACCAGCTCATCGATCCACTCACCGGCGAGATCGGGTGGAACAGCGCGCCGATCGTGGCCCGCGACGTCGTCATCGTTGGGGCGTCACACCGGTCGGGCGGGTCGCCGCCGAGCCGCGAGAACGTCAAGGGGTACATCCGCGGCTTCGACGTGCGCACCGGTCAGCGAACCTGGATCTTCCACACCATTCCGCGACCTGGCGAGTTCGGGCGTGACACCTGGCTGAACGACTCCGCCGTCTACACCGGCAACACCGGTGTCTGGACGAACCTGACGGTGGACGAAGAGCTGGGTATCGCCTACTTGCCGATCGAGATTCCCACGGGGGACTACTACGGCGGGCATCGGCCGGGCGATAACCTGTTCGGCGAGAGCCTCGTCGCCGTCAGCCTCGAGACCGGTGAGCGGCTCTGGCATTTCCAGTTCGTGCACCACCCGATCTGGGACTACGACGTGCCCTGTCCGCCGATCTTGGTGGATATCACGGTCGATGGGCGCGACATCAAGGCGGTGGCGCAGCCGACCAAGCAGGGGTGGGTCTATGTGTTCGACCGCGTGACCGGCGAGCCGGTCTGGCCGATCGAGGAGCGACCGGTGCCGGCGGGGAACGTGCCGGGTGAATGGTATTCGCCGACGCAGCCGTTTCCGACGAAGCCTCCCCCGTTCGAGCGGCAAGGCTTCCCGATCGAGGAGCTCATCGACTTTACCCCCGAGCTGCGGGCAGAGGCGCTGGAGATCGTCGCGCAATACAAGACCGGACCGGTGTTCACACCGGCGATCGTGCGGGGCGACAACGGCCTCACGGCGACCCTGTTCGTGCCGAACGGAGCCAACTGGCCGGGTGGGTCGTATGACCCCGACACCGGCATCATGTATCTGTATTCGCACACGCTGATGCGGGCGCTCGGACTGGTCAACGATCCGGAACGGTCGGACATGGACTATATCAATCGCGGCGGCCGCCAGCCGACGGTGCAGGGGTTGCCGCTATTGAAGCCGCCGTGGGGCCGTATCACGGCGATCGACTTGAACAAAGGGGAGATCGTCTGGCAGGTCGCCCACGGTGAGACACCGGATCGCGTGCGGAATCACCCGGCGCTCCGGGGACTCGACATTCCCCGGACCGGGCGGACGGGTGGCGCCGGTGGCAGCTCTGGCGGCATCGGCACGCTGACGACCAAGACGCTCGTGATCAGCGGCGAAGGTGGCGTCGTCACGACACCGTCCGGTGCGCGCGGCGCGATGATCCGTGCCTACGACAAGGCGACTGGACAGGAACGCGGCGCGGTGCCTATTCCCTCGGCGCAAACCGGTTCGCCGATGACCTACATGCTCGATGGCAAGCAGTACCTCGTCCTCGCGGTCGGCGGGAGCAACTATCAGGGCGAGCTGATCGCGTTCGCGTTGCCGTGAACCGCACGCCCGAGACCAAGGCCGCAGTGAGGAGCTGTGGCAGGAGCCCCGCTCTGTGGCGCAGGCCTTCAGGCCAGTGAGGCACGGCTGAAGCCGTGCCCTACGCACGTCTGCACACGTGTGCTCCGATCAGGCGGGCGAGTGTCGTGATCGTGCGACGCGCGAGCAGCGTGCCCTCCGGTCCACGTGCGACGTCGATGTTGTATCGTTTCATTCCGGTGCCTTCGAGCGACACGTCATGGTGCTCGACACCGGCCGGGTCCTAGTATGTCTGTTGGAATCCACGCCTTTGGCGGGTACGTGCCGCGGCTGCGTCTACAGCGCGAGGTCATTGCCGCGACCAACGCCTGGTTCAATCCCGGTCTCGAGGCTCTGGGCACAGGTGAGCGGTCCATCGCCAACTGGGACGAGGACGCTGTGACCATGGCCGTCGAAGCGGTCCGCGACGCGCTCGGCGGCGCGGGGCGGGACGGTATCCAGGGTGTCTATCTGGCATCGACCAGCCTGCCCTTCCAGGACCGGCAGAACGCCGGCATCGTCGCCGAGGCTTTGCGCCTGGGCCACAGCCTGCGCACGCTCGACATCACCGGCTCGCAACGGGCTGGCACCGCAGCGCTCGTCACGGCGCTACAGACGGTGGCCGGTGGTGGCGGCCCGGTCCTCGTGGTGGGCGCCGAGAAGCGTCGCACCAAGGCCGCCAGCCCGCTGGAGCTGACCACGGGTGATGGCGCCGCGGCGCTGCTCATTGCCCAGGGCGATGGCGCTGCCCGGCTGCTGGGCCATGCGACCGAGACCGTCGACTTTGTCGACCACTACCGGGGGCAGAACCAGCCGTTCGACTACGTCTGGGAAGAACGCTGGGTTCGTGACGAGGGCTATCTCAAGATCATTCCCACCGCGGTGGTGCGGGCGCTGGCGGCGGCGGCTGTGGACCCCGGGGCGATCGCCCATTTCTGTGTCCCGTCGGCAAGTCGCCGGGTCGCAGCCACCCTCGCCGGCCAGCTCGGGATACCCGCCGCCAGTGTGCGCGACAACCTGCAGGGTACCTGCGGTGAGGCCGGGGCGGCACACCCCCTGTTGATGCTGGTCCATGCGCTCGAACAGGCCTGCCCGGGCGACAAGGTCCTGGTGACCGGCTTCGGGCAGGGCTGCGACGCCCTCGTTGTCGAAGCCGGTGAGCAACTCGGAGCGGCGAAACCGGCGCTCGGGATCGCTGGACATTTGACCCGACGACGCAAGGAGACCAACTACCAGCGCTACCTCGCCATCAACGACCTCGTCACCCTCGAACGGGGACTGCGTGCCGAGGTCGACAAGCAGACCGGCCTGACCACGCTGTTTCGCAACAAGGACATGCTGCTGGGCTTTGTCGGCGGGCGATGTCGGACATGCAAGACACCGCAATATCCGAAGAGTCATGTGTGCGCGAATCCGGACTGCCATGCGGTCGAGAGCCAGGACGACTATCCGTTCTCGGAGCGGACGGCCACGCTCAACTCCCACACCGCCGATCGGCTGACCTATAGCCCGGATCCACCGGCCTACTACGGCATGGTGCAGTTCGACGAGGGTGGTCGCGCGATGATGGATTTGGCCGATATCGATCCGGGCACCGAGTTGCAAGTCGGGCAACCGATGCGTATGGTGTTCCGCATCAAGGACTACGACACCAACCGCGGCTTTCGACGTTATTTCTGGAAAGCGACTCCCACGGGCTAGCAGCCCGTGGTGGAAGTCCCGCGTCGCACCGAGGGTGGCGATGCGCCGGTCTGGCAAGGCGTGACGAGGGAGCTTACCGGCAGTATTCGACCGAGGAACAACGCCGTCAGGACGGATGCAGCGGCAGCCGAATGCAGCCGGACTTCCACCACGGGCTGCTAGCGCGGGTATCCAGGGAAAGGCAGACGCATGGCAACCGGAATCAGAGACAAGGTCGCTCTCCTCGGCATGGGCTGTTCGAAGTTCGGCGAACGGTGGAACGACAACGCCGAAGACCTCATGGTGGAATCGTTCTCGGAAGCGGTAGCCGATGCGGGCATTGAGAGGAACCAGATCGAGGCGGCATGGTTTTCGACCGCCATCGAGGAACAGCACGTCGGCAAGTCCGGGATTCCGCTGGCCATGGCCCTGCGCCTGCCGATCATTCCGGTGACCCGGGTCGAGAACTACTGCGCCTCCGGCTCCGAGGCGTTTCGCGGCGCCGTCTACGCCGTGGCGTCCGGGGCGTGCGATATCGCCCTGGCGCTGGGCGTGGAGAAACTCAAGGACACCGGCTACGGCGGGTTGCCGCAGCGTAGCCGCGGTGCGCTCAACGACATGTACTGGTCGAACATGTCCGCGCCTGGCGCCTTTGCCCAGCTGGCCAGTGCCTATCAGGCAAAGCATGGGGTCTCGCGCGCGGACCTCAAGCGAGCGATGGCACACGTCTCGGTGAAGAGTCACGCCAACGGCGCAAAGAACCCGAAGGCACATCTCAGACAACCGATCGACGAAGACCGGGTCATGAACGCCCCGATGATCGCCGACCCGCTGGGGCTGTTCGACTGCTGCGGTGTGTCTGACGGGTCTGCCTGTGCCATTGTCACGACGCCGGACATCGCCAGGGCCACACGGAAGAAAGACGTGATCACGATCAAGGCTGTCCAACTGGCTGTGTCCAACGGCACCGAGGTGCAGCACAACTCCTGGGACGGCAGCTACTTCATGACCACGCGCGCCGCCGCGACGCGCGCCTATGAAGAGGCCGGCATCACGAACCCGCGCGAGGCGATCAGCCTGACCGAGGTGCACGACTGCTTTTCGGTCACCGAGCTGGTGACGATGGAGGACTTGCACATCTCGCCCGAGGGCGGCGCGATCAAAGATGTGATGGACGGCTTCTTTGACGCCGATGGCACGCTGCCGTGTCAGATCGACGGTGGCCTGAAGTGCTTCGGCCATCCGATCGGGGCATCGGGGCTGCGGATGCTCTACGAGGTGTATCTGCAGATGCAGGGTCGCGCCGGAGCACGACAGCGAGCTGACAATCCCGTCTTCGGTCTGACCCACAACCTGGGCGGGTTCCCGCACCAGAACGTCTGTTCGGTCGTGATCGTCGGCCAGCAAGGCGCGTGAACGACGACATAGCCGAAAGCAAGCCGCACATGGCGCATGGCCAGCACGAGATGATGGTGCCCTTGCGCACCGACTCCGACCTGCCGCTGGCTCTGATCGGCGGGAAGGCCGCGTCGCTCGTGCGGCTTGCCCGAGCGGGATTCCCGGTGCCCGACGGGTGGCTCGTGACGTCGGAGTTCTTCGGCCCGTGGACCGACGTCCTGAGCGAATCGGCCGAGTGGCGGGAGGTATGTTCCCTGGCGGGCGTGGCGCCGGCGAGCGATGGCAGGGCCCGGCTCAGTGCCGCATGTGAGGCGGTCAAGACGCGTGCGCGGGCGCTTGTCCTCGATGGTCACCAGCGACGCGTCGTCGAGGAGATTGCGGCGGCCCTTGGCGACGGCGTGTGCGCGGTCCGTTCGTCCTCGCCGGAGGAAGACCTCGCCGAGGCCTCGTTTGCCGGACTCTACGAGACGGTGCTGGGTGTCACCGGTTGCGCGCTCGAGGACGCGATCCGGCACTGTTTCGTCTCCTGTCTCGACGTCCGCGTGGTGATCTACAAGCAGCAACGACACCTGAGGGTAGAAGTGCCGGGGATGGCGCTCGTGGTACAGCAGCAGGTCGCGAGCGACGTCTCCGGCGTCGCGTTCTCGATCAATCCGCTGACCAACGACTTTGATGAGGTACTGGTGAACGCGAGCTGGGGCCTCGGAGAGGCGCTGGTCTCGGGCAAGGTTGTTCCCGATCGGTGGGTCGTCAACAAGGTGACGTCTGCCACGGTCGAGTGCCGGCCCGGCACGAAAGGCCATGACCGACCGGGCGAGCTCTGTCTCGACGATGACCAACTCACCCGTCTCGTCGAGACCGTCTGTGCCGTCGAGTCGCTCTACGGCGAGCCGGTGGACGTCGAGTGGGCGTTTGCCGCCGGCACGCTCCACCTGCTGCAGGCCCGCCTGGTCACCGCCTACGTACCGCTGCCGGCGGCGATGCAGACGGCGCCTGGCGAGCGACGACTGTTGTATATCGACCCCAGCCTGGCCGACGGCATCACGATCAGTGGTGCGGTCTCGCCCTTGACGAACGACCTGATGCTGCTGCTGTCGGATCTGGTCGTGAAGTACATCGTGGGCGACGTCACGCTCGATCACGACGTGAAACACGGCGTCTATGGTGTCGGTGGCGCGCGCATCTATCTGAACATGTCGCACCTGCTGCACCTGATTGACGTGAAAAAATTCGCGGACGACCGGCGGGTGCTCGACACGACCCTCGCCGACATCTATGAGAACCTCGATGTCGACCGCTACCGGTCGGAGCGGCCGCTCCCCTACTTGCGCAAAGCACGTCTGCTGCGCGCCGTCCCCGGCATTCTCTGGCGCGTGCGCGGTCTCCTCATGGCGATTGCGAAGGCTACCTTTCGCAGCAAGGCGTTCCACGAGCAGTACCGGGAGACGCACGCGGCGCTCGAGCGACATCTGGACATGCATCGCCATGCGTCGATGCCGATGAGCGAGTTCGTCGGGCGGCTGTACGGGCACCTGGGAACCGTCGCCGAGATGGCGACCACACCCGCGCTGGTGATGCACATCCGTGGCGGCGTGCGGGCCCTCGACCGTCTGATCGACTCGACGTCGGACGAACAGCGGCGCCTCGCGGAGGCCATCAAATCCGGGGCGGATGATCTGGTGTTCGAGATGGGTATCGCGCTGCATCATCTGTCCACCCTGCTGCCGGCCGAGGCCTTCGAGGATGTCGACACGCTCGAGCGTTCGCTTGTCGCACGTCGTCTTCCCCAGGAGTTTCTCGCTGCATGGGACCGGTTCGTTGCACGCTTTGGGTGCCGCGGCCCACTCGAGATGGACCTGGCCTATCCAAAATATGGGGACGACCCGAGAGTGGCGCTCCGTCAGATGGCGATGCTGGCGCGCGGCGGTACCATCGATCCCGGTCAGATCCACAAGCGGCAGGCGCGTGAGCGGCACACGGCGTACACGGCGCTCGCCAGGTTGCTGCCGCCCAAGAAACGTCGCGGGCTCAAACGCGCGTATCGCAACATTCTCGACTTCGAAGCGGCACGGGAGATGCCCAAGCACCACATCACGATGGTGAACATGCGTATCCGCACGCGCCTGCTCGCTCGGGCCGACCGGTGGGTGGAGGACGATCGACTCGACCGCCGGGAGGACATCTTCGAGCTGCGCTTCGAGGACATCGACAGGGCAGAACAGGATCCCGGGCTCGACCTGCGCGAGCTACTCGCGTCCCGTAACCGGTTCTACCGCAAAGCTCGAGCGCTCGTTCGCCACTTCCCGCACGCCATCGACTCGCGAGGGCGCATCCTGCGTCCGGAACGGCCGCACGAGCCCGGTGAGCTGCGTGGACTTGCGGTGTCTCCCGGTCGGGTGAAGGGGCCCGTCAAGCTGCTGCACGACCCGTTCGAGAAGGACGTCGAGCCGGGCGACGTCCTCGTCGCCCACACCACCGATCCGGGCTGGACGCCACTATTCATCAATGCTGGGGCGGTGCTGCTGGAAGTGGGCGGCGAGCTGCAGCACGGAGCGCTGGTCGCGCGCGAGTACGGCAAGCCGTGCGTCGTCGGGATCGTCAATCTCACCCGCAGCCTCAGTGACGGGCAGATGGTCGAGGTCGACGGCGATGCTGGAGTCGTACGCATCCTGTCGGAGCCGACGTCGTGACCGGTCACGACTCTCTACCGGTCTAGCCGGCCCACCGACTGCGAGTCCGGCAGCCCGAATGTGAACACGACGTTGCCGGCGGCAATCGTCACATACTGCTTGCCATCGACGGCGTACGACATCGGGGCCGCGTGCACCATGCTGCCGACACTGACGTGCCAGAGTGCCTCGCCGCTCACGGCGTCGAGCGCGAAGAAGTAGCCGTCCACGCTGCCACTGAACACCAGATCGCCGGCGGTGGCGAGTATTCCGGCGGTCGAGCGCGGTTGGATCTGATACTCCCACCGGCGGTCGCCGGTCCTCGGGTCTATCGCCCGGATGGCGCTCTGGTAGCTGTCGACTGGCAGCGGCGCTTGAAAGCCCCCGCCGGTGAAGCGGTCGCCTTCGATGTAGTCCTCGTCACGCTTGTAGAACAGGTCCTCGCCATCGAACGCCTGGACGTAGAACAGTTCCGTGCGCGGGCTGTAGGCCGGGGAGAACCAGTTCGTACCACCCACGACCGGCGGAGACACCAGCGTGCCCTCGGATGTGGGGAAGGTGTCGGGCACGCGGATCGGGCGGCCAGCCGAGTCCAGCCCCTCGGCCCAGGTCTGCTTGGCGAACGGTGTGCCGACCAGGAACTCGCCGGTCACCCGGTCGAGCGTGTAGTAGAAGGCGTTGCGGTTCGCCCACATCATCACCTTGCGTGTCTCCCCGCCCATCTGGAGGTCGGCGAGGATCGGCACCTGGATGGCGTCCCAGTCGTGCACGTCGTGCGGGGTGAACTGAAAATACCATTCCAGCTCGCCGGTCTCGTGGTTGATCGCCATCGCCGAGTCGGAATACAGGTTGTCGCCCATCCGGACATCGCCGTTCCAGTCCGGCCCCGGGTTCCCGGTGCCCCAGTAAACCAGGTCGAGGTCCGGGTCGTAGGCCCCGGTGATCCAGCTGGCCGAGCCACCGGTGCGCCAAGACTCGCCGGCCCACGTCT
>SMUZ01021600.1_pt1 | contig 11102 bp, 9 predicted proteins | sample 2456421 | NCBI WGS metagenome assembly SMUZ01 (sample SAMN11095932, study PRJNA526329) | marine sediment metagenome | biome: Marine sediment; feature: Surficial sediment; material: Deep marine sediment; isolation source: Hadal surficial sediment | place: Pacific Ocean | collected 2014-11 | depth 0-1... | reverse complement strand
CCTACGCCAGGTTTCCGAAGGTGGCGTTGAAGTTTTTTGAAACCCGCGGCAAGCCGTTACCCGAGCCGACGGCCCCGGCACCCGCGCCGGCGGCGGCTCCCGCTCCTCAGGCCCCTCAACCCGCGGCCCCGGCATCGGCACCGGCGGCAGGTGGCTCGGCGGTCTACACCATCACTGTCAACGGCAAACCGTATTCGGTGCAGGTCGGTACGGGAGCGGCGGCACCCGTGCAACCGGCGGCCGCGGCCCCTCAACCGGCGGTGGCACCCGCGCCTGCGCCTTCATCCACCGGGTCCAATAATGCGGTGACCTCCCCCCTGCCCGGCTCGGTGTTCGCCCTGAAATGCAAGGTGGGCGACCAGGTCAACGAAGGGGACATCGTGATGATTCTGGAATCCATGAAAATGGAAACCGAGGTGCAAACTCCTTACAGCGGCACCGTCAATTCCATCCTGGTTCAGGAAGGCGCGAACGTCCAGACCGGCGATGAACTCATTCTGATTTCATAATGAACTTTCAGGATGCCATCAACAAAATTCTGCACTCCACCGGGTTTGCCACTATAGAACCCGGACAAGGGCTGATGATCGTCATCTCGCTGGTCCTGCTCTACCTCGCCATCTGGAAAAAGTTCGAACCCCTGCTCCTGCTGCCCATCGGGTTCGGTTGTTTGCTCGCCAACCTGCCGCTCAGCCTGATGGCCAACACCGATGAAGGCGGTTTATTTAACTTTTTCTATTACGGGGTGAAGCACCAAATTCTCCCGCCTCTGATTTTTCTGGGAGTGGGCGCGTTGACCGATTTTGGTCCCCTGCTGGCCAACCCGTCGACTCTGCTGTTGGGAGCGGCGGCGCAAATCGGAGTGTACACCACGCTCATCGGGGCGGTGGCGCTGGGATTCAGTCTGCAGGAAGCCAGCGCCATCGGAATTATCGGCGGCGCGGACGGGCCGACCTCGATTTTTCTCGCCGCCAAACTGGCGCCGCACCTGTTGGCTCCGATTGCGATTGCGGCCTATTCCTACATGTCGCTGGTGCCGCTCATTCAACCGCCCATCATGCGCCTGCTCACCACGGAAAAAGAGCGGCAGGTGAAGATGGAGCAGTTAAAACCGATTTCGCAGACGGTCAAAATCATTTTCCCAATCGCATCCACGGTGATTATCGTGTTGATGCTCCCCGGCGTCGCACCTTTGATAGGGATGTTGATGCTGGGCAACCTGTTCCGGGAATGCGGGGTGACGGCGCGCCTGCATGAAACCTCGCAGACGCATCTGATCAATATCGTGACCATCCTGCTGGCGCTGGCGGTCGGCTCGTCGATGACGGCGGCAACGTTTTTAACCTGGAGCACCATCAAGATCATCATACTGGGCCTGGCGGCGTTCTGCGTGGCCACCGCCGGCGGGGTGCTGTTCGGAAAACTCATGTATGTGATATCCAAAGGAAAGGTGAACCCCTTGATCGGGTCGGCGGGCGTGTCGGCGGTTCCCATGGCCGCGCGGGTATCGCAAAAAGTGGGACAGGAAACTGATAAATCCAATTTCCTGCTTATGCACGCGATGGGTCCCAACGTCGCCGGAGTGATTGGCAGCGCGGTGGCGGCGGGTGTGTTTCTATCCCTGTTCGGGTCGGGTGACGCCGGAGCGGGGCATACCGCGATTGAGGCCCTTAAAACCATCACCGCATCGTTGGGTCAATAAATCATGCCCCCTTTACTCGAAGCGATCCAGATTTCGTTCCTGGCCATGATCGTGATTTTTTTGGTATTGGGTATTTTGATCGGCGTGATCAAGGTGCTGGTCCATTTCCTCCCCTACGTGGAGGAACCCGCGCCTCCGGTCCGGACGCAGTCCCCGGTAGCGGCCACCGGCGCGTTCCAGGAGGAGGATCACATCGCCGCCATCCACGCCGCGCTGGCGCATCATCTGGGCAAAGCTCCACAGGACATTCATATTCAGCACATCACTTCTCTTTAACAAAACCATCAGGGGTTCGAGGGTTCCCTTTCAGTGAACAGATCGCCCGGGGCGCTGATGATCCCTTCCAAGGTGCCTAATATTTTTTCGCTGATGGATTTAAAGGGAATCGCTTCGACTTTGGGGTCGCTGAACGGACCTTCGACTTTATAATAGGTGGTGATCAGGCTGCCTTCTTTTCCGCCGGTCATAATCGGGCCCAGAATCGGAATCTTTTCTATGATGCGGCCCACCCGGCGAAACGGCGCGACCCCCACGACGGTCCCCATTCGACTGGTGTTGAGATCGAAAGCCCCGACCAGAGACAGGCGTTGCCCTTTTTCCTCGTACAAAAAGTTTTCGGTACGCGCCACGCCGTTTACAATTCGAAAATCGCCAAAAATCCGCATATAGCTGTTATTGGGTTGACCGGCCCTTTCGGCAACGGTTTGCGGGTCGACCGAAACTCCAAACAGTGCCACCACGCCGTTCAACAGGTGTCCGGTATTGATGCGGCCATCTTTTAAATCAAAGGACAACCGGCCCTTCAGGCTTTGGGTGATTTGCGTCAAATCCCCTCCCCGGCCTTGGAGATGAGCTTTTAACCAAACCGTTTTCCCGGTCAAACTGGCCTTGAACAGGCCCCCAAACATGGCAAACAGTTTATCGATCGGAGTCTTGCGGGATACCAGGACCGCATCAAAGGCAGGATTTTGAATATCGACGAGAGATAATTTTCCCATGATCATAACCTGATCCACACCGGGTTGTCCGAGGGTCAGGTTATCGGTTCGCAGGACCTGATCCTTGAAGGTGAAGGTGCCGGCCACTTTGGGCAGAGTCCAGAATTTCTGGGAAAACCGATTGATCTTGATTTTAATTTCCCCCGTCCCATTGGCAAAAACATGGGTCTGGCCCAACCACGCCAGAAAACCCTTGGAAGGTTTGCCCTTCTCCGAGACCAATTGATTCAAATCAAGTCCGGGCCCGGCCACTTGCAGTGTCAAATGCGGCGCCTCTCCCCCCTGGTAATCCCCCTCGAAACCAAAATGGCAACCGTTCGCTTCCAGCCGGCCTCGGCGAAGGTTGAAATGATTGTTCCTGAATTGCATGTCCGCGCTCAATTTGAACGCCGCAAGGAAGCCCTCCGGTTTATACTCGATACCGGTCAAGCGGACTTTCCCCTGCATCTCCGTTTGTTCCAGGTACCGGAAATTTCCTTTCGCCGAGAATTGAAAGCGCGACTCCCCGCCCAAAGCACCCTGCAACGGGCGGATATACTGCGAAGCGGGCCAGACCTTGAAATGGCGCGATTCCAACTGGATCGAAAATTCCGGGTCGTCCATGCTTTTCAGGAATCCGGTTCCGGACACTGTGTTGCCCTCCAACTCGAAGATCACCTTTTTAAAATCAATCCGGCCGCCGGAATCCAGGCTGGCGAAAATTTCGATGGAATTGGAAACGTTTTCAGGTTTGATCAGAAAATCCTGATAACGGTAGGACGCGCGGGTCAAATCCACGCGCTTTTCAAGTTTCATAAACTGCTCGGTACGGTGGAATTTCAACTCCACTTTTGCGGGCCCCTGATACTCCAGGGTTTCCAGAAAGGGAATTCCCGCAAAATCCTGATTCAAAAAATCGGAGGAACGCGCCTGCAACACCAGTTCCGGGTCCGCCTGGGAATAGTTTTTGAAACGGCCTTGGATGTCGAGCGGCGAATCGCCATACCATCCGCCGGTGGTCTCCAGGTCGATGTTGCGGTCGTCAAACGATATCGTGGCGTTCAGATTGCGTACGGGACGAAAACCTTTGGAATGTTTCAGAAACAGTTTTCTGATTTTCAGGGAACCCTGGTTTTTGGCTCGTGTCTTCCCCGGCCCGGGCCCGGTGCTTTGTAAATTGAATTCAATCTCCCCGCTTTCAAACACAATATTTTTGAGAAAAGTTTTGATCCGGCCCTCAAAGTGGGTCCAGACCTCCTGCCCGGCCTTCCAGGTTCCCAGTTGAAGGGTCCCCCGAACCTGCTTCACCGGGACGCCGTCCTTCACAAAGGACGCCCCGTTGATGTCCCGGAAATAATGATCGCCGTATTCGCCGTTGATATTTTCAAAGCGGAGGGTCCAGGTCTGTTGCGCCTTCCCCTTAGTTTGAGCATCGGGTTTCGGGACGGCGCTCTGGAAATGAATCCTGCCGTTGATATTATGAATCGGTGCGGGCCAGGCCTTCTTCATAAACCCGGCGCGCTCCAACGACACACTGCCCGACCACACCAGTTGTTCCCGGTGTTCCAGGGGTCCCTGGACGGCGAGCCGCCCGCGGACCATCCCCTGAATCCGCTTGAGGTCTTTAAGGAACGCCAACTGCCGGGGCAGTTTCCAATTTTTTTCAAACATATTGGCCAGCGGCGCCAGCGCCACCTCCGCTTCGAGGGTGCCTTCGATCCGGGGCTCGGTTAAGGGGTTCACGATGGTCCCGGTTAAATTTTTGATCGACACATGGTTAAAACGCGCCTGTTGAATCTTGATCTCGGCGACCCCTTTCCCGAATTTGAATTCTCCGGTCACATCGCTCAAAGGCAGGGCATCCACGCCAAAATCCGCATGGCGCAGAATGATCGTGCCCGAGTCATGCTCCTGGATTTCCGCGTTCGACCGGCCTTCAAAAATGGCCCGCGGCCCTTCAATATGCAAAGCGGTGACTTCGATCTCACCCTTTTTCACTAGGCGGTGTACGCGGCGGTGCAAGTCCCTGCTGAACAATTTAAATGGCAGGTAGGTCTCGCTGTCCTGAACCTGAAAGGCGGTGGTCTTCAGAGAAGCGGTCAGCCAGGCCTTCTCGGACATAAACCGCGCATAGGTTCCGTGGATCTGCATCAAAAATTTTCCGGAACGGTAATCCAGCTGTTTGAACTCCACTGTATCCCGATTGAAAATCATGTTGTAGTCGAGACGGCCGTTGGCGGGTTTGGGCCCCTGGCCAAGGCCGGATTGCAGGCTGGCCTGTTGCTCGTGCTTTAAAACGCCGGACAACTGAATATGGCCGTCCAGCGTGCCGGTAAACCGGGTGTCGAGGGAAATGCGATGGTCACCCGGGTTTTGCGCGAACAGCTTGTTCAGGTAGAGGGCAAACGGCTGGGTTCCCTGATCCCGAATCTCCAAGGTGCCCTCCAGCGCCACCTGCGACAGATTGAACTCCTCCCGGGGCACGCGCAGTTTGCCATCCAGCTTCAGGGTTCCGCTTTCATTGGGTCCGTAAGGCACCTCGCCGCTCAAATGCACTCGGAGCGACGTCTTCAAAAGGGGCTTGGTGAGGGACAACGACATGTTTTTGATCTTGGTGACCAGCGGCTTGGCACCGGGGGAGATGTGGTGATCCACCAGCCACAACTCTCCCTGGCGGACCTGCACGCTGTGCATCAGCCCCGCCCGGATCAAATCCGTAAGCGTGGCGCCGGACCGGTGCGATTCGATCGAAGTCAGGTTGCCAAAATTAAATTCTCCCCGGTTATCGCGGGTGACCTGCAAGATCAGGCCTTCAAAAATAATTTTCTGGATTTCGATCTTCCCGTTCAACAGGGGCAGGGCATCCAATAAAACCAGAACCTCCTTGCAAAAAAAATCCGCCTCTTTTTCAGAGGCTCCTTTGAGCGTCACGTCATGCAGCTGCAATCCGATGCCTTCACTGAAATCCAGATGCGCGGCACCGATCTGGACATCCCGTTGCGTTTCGGCTTTGATCTCCTGAGCCACCAGGTCCCTAAGCGCGTCCAGGTCCTTCAACTGAATGTAAAAAACCCCAATCACCCCCAGGCACACCAACACCAGAAGGATCACCACCGGATAAATCAGTTTTCGTTTGGTCAATGGCATTTCAATTGGGGGTTACGCGGGATTCAATGGTTCCATACCCTCTTAAACAGTTAAATTAGAAGACCACATTTCGGAAGGATTATGGTAATTTCTTATCGACCCGCAGGTCAGGGTCCAAGAGGGCTTTAATAACTTTCAATATATCATTAAGTTTCAATCCCTTGCAAACCTGTTTGGGGTCTCCTGGCGCCCCTCCCCCTTTCACCCCATGAGCGGAAACAAAAATCAGGAAATGGTTTACGGCGTTCACCCGCTCCAGCAGGCGCTGGCGTTGGGCAAGAGGGAATGCTACAAAATCGTTCGCGTGCAGGGCAAACCCCCGGCCCGGCTGGCGCCCATTCTGAAACTGGCGGAACGGCAACGGACCCGGGTGGAGACCCTGCCGCGCGAAGTCTTCCGCAAACAATTCGGCCAGTTCAATCATCAGGGCATTGTCGGTTACTTTTCTCCGATCCGGACCCTCGAGCTGGCAACCCTGATCGAGCAGGCCTGTCAATCCGGCCCGCACCCCGCTCTGGTATTGGCGGATGAAATTCAAGATCCGCAAAACCTGGGCGCCCTCATTCGGTCGGCGTGGGTGCTGGGTCTGCAGGGACTGGTGGTGCCCAAACACCGGTCGGTGCCGATCAACGAGACGGTCGCGAAATGCTCCGCCGGGGCGGTCGAGTCGCTGCCCATCGCCTGCGTAGCCAACCTGAAACAGGCGGCCGAGTTATTAAAGGAAAAAGGGTTCTGGATCGTCGGGGTGGACATGGCGGGAGAGCGTCCCTGCTATGAATTCGATTTCAACATGCCGGTGGCCCTGATCATCGGCGGAGAGGAGAAAGGGATACGGCCCCTGTTGAAAAAAACCTGCGACTTTACCGTGTCCATCCCCATGGCGGGAGAGTTGGGGTCGCTCAACGCGTCGACCGCCGGGGCGATCGTGTTTTATGAAATTCAAAAGCAGAGGGCGCAGGCCGGATCGAAACCATAAAAAAAACGGCGGAGGGAATCCCTCTGCCGTTCAATTCTTCCGCCGGATTCCGGACTAGGAAAACCTGCGCCGCAGGGCGGACTTTCTTTTCTTTTTGGCTTCTTTTTGTTTTCGTTTCTTTTTTACCGAAGGCTTTTCATAAAAACGGCGGCGTTTCAATTCTTTCAACAAACCTTCCTTGGTCATTTGCCGTTTCAGCGCTTTCAGCGCTTTATCAACCTGATTTTGATGGACGGTGACTTCCAAAAGAAAAACAACCCCTTTCAAACACGGTACATAATAAAATCCCCGCTTCCGTTTAAAGCCCCGGAAATCATGGGACTATCATTGGGAAGAGGGAGTGAATCTGGTATTATTGACGATGTCCGGAAAGATGTCAAGCGATCCGGTTCCCGGACCGGGGAATTCTCCTACCTCCTTGATATCATGGTCCAACCGATCCGATACGGAGGCATTCAGTGCGCCCATGAAAACGATTCGTCTGACCGGCCTGATCCTGCTGTTGACCCTGAGCCTGTTTTCCCGTTCCTGGGCGAAAGACTATGCCGTCCCTAATGCGGGGTCTCCCTATAAAAATTTAACGGAACTGGAGGAAGGGCAGATTCTGCACCTGCCCACCGGCCTTACGGTTACGGTCGACCAGATGATCGATACCGTCGCCGGGTCGCGCGTCATCTACGTCGGCGAAACCCACGACAACCTCGAAGCCCACCGGATTCAGCTGGAAGTGATTCGCCGCCTGCATGAACAATTTCCGGGCCGGATCGCGGTGGGAATGGAAATGTTCCGGCGCTCCGCCCAGGACGACCTGGACCGCTGGCAACAGGGACATTTAACGGACAAATCCTTCCGTAAACTGTTCCGCAAAAACTGGGGCCGCGGCTTGGGCCTGTACCAGCCCATTTTTGAATTTATCCAAGCCAACGCCATTCCGTTGATCGGCCTGAAAACCTCGCGCGAGATGGAGCAGCTATTCCGTGACGGCGGACCCGGTCAGCCGGGCTTGCCGGAAATTGATACCGGGGATGAGTATCACCGGGCCTATTCGATGGCCTTGTTCGGCGGCAACGAGACGCATACCGGCGTGGTCTCCAAACCATATCAGATGCTGTTGCTGTGGGAAGAGTCGATGGCCGATACCGTCGCGCAATTTTTAAAGGACCCGGCCAACCGCGACCGTAAACTGATCGTGCTCGCCGGCGGGTTTCATGTGCAATACGGGTATGGCATCCCCAAACGCGCGTTCCGGCGCGTGCCCCATGCCTATTCGATCATCCTGCCGGTGGTGACGGAGATTCCCAACGAGTTAAAGGACCGTGAAATGAAAATGAAGAAAGTGTCCATCCCCCTGTACAGCGCGGACTTCGGCTGGAAAGTGTCCTACATCGTCCCGCCGCCCCACCGCATCAAACTGGGAGTATTTCTCGAGGAGTTGGAGAACGGGCTCAAGGTCCTTAAAGTGGAAGAAGGCTCCAATGCGGCGCGGATGAATCTGCAACCCGGCGACGTGTTATTGCAGCTGGACGGCGATGAGCTGGCGGACGTGGAAAATCTGGCGGCTCAACTGCAGAAACGTAATTTCGGGGATATGGTGCGCCTCCGGATCAAACGCGGCGATAGCGAACAGGACGTGTCGGGAGTTTTACAAGAACCCCCAAAAACCGAATAGCCTTTCCCTGCCGCCGAGAAAAGAATAAATAACCACCGATGAAGAATAAAAGCAGAAGGAAGAATCCCCCCGCCCCCCTTTACAAGGGGGAGCCAAATCAAAAATCTCCTCTCCCCTCAGGGGGAGAGGATTAAGGTGAGGGGTGGAGTACGGATAACCTCCCCCTGTATCCCCTCCTTGGTAAGGAGAGGATTATTATTGCCGCCATCGTTGCGCTTACAGGTTGAATCCACAGGAGGAAGAATCTCTGTTTAGGTTCCCACCGGGCGTGGCCCGGCCATCATGCCGCTTAACTGTTCGAGATGGGCGTCGCCGGTCAATTCGAGGAAAATATCTTCCAGATGTTCGTGGTCGGTCGAGGCCTGGCGCCGCAACTCGTCCAGCGTCCCCAAGGCAATAACCTCACCTTTTTGAATAATGCCGATCCGGTCGCACATCGCCTGGGCGATGCCGAGGGAATGGGTGGACATGAACACGCAAACTCCTTTGCGGCACAGGTCGCGGAACAGTTGCTTGACCTGCCGCGCGCCCTTCGGGTCCAGCCCCACCATCGGCTCATCCACGACCAGTACCTGCGGATCGTGCAACAGCGCGCCGGAGATGATGAGTTTCTGTTTCATCCCGTGCGAATAGCCTTCGACCAATTTGTCGGCCGCCTCGGCGAGGTCGAAAAATTCCAGATACTGGTGACCCGTCTCGAGAGCGCGGGTGGCCTCCATGCCATAGAGATCGGCGATGAACGACAGGTATTCGCGCCCGGTCAGTTTTTCATAAATGAACGGCCGGTCCGGGATGTACCCCATGATCGACTTGGCCTCTTCCGGCTGGTCAGAGATGTCGTAGCCGCCGATGGATACGGTCCCGCCGGTGGGTTTGAGCAGTCCGACGATCATCTTGATGGTGGTGGTTTTGCCCGCGCCGTTGGGTCCCAGAAACCCGAAGAGTTCGCCTGCGGGAACTTTCAGGTCGACGCCTTTCACCGCTTCCTGGTTGGAATAACTTTTGACCAGATTCTGTAGATGCAGCATGATTTCCTTTCTAAACGATGTCAAAGGAGCGCAGGCCCTGAGGCCCGATCCAGTTGAGATCAATTTTGGACACCTTCGCCAGGGCCGGGCCGTGCCGGCACCATTCGATCAACTCCTCCAGTTTGCCCTTGTCCCCCTCGGCGTGAATTTCCACCGATCCGTCGTTACAGTTTTTCACCCAGCCGGTCAGCCCCAGCCCTTGTGCGACTTTCTGCGTGTTGGACCGGTAAAACACACCCTGAACGTGGCCGTGGACAAACATGTGGACCGCTTCAGCATCACCCATCGGACACTACCCCCGGCGGTTGGCCCGGTCGAAGAGGTTCTGCACCTCACGGTAAATGGCAAATATGGAACCGTCGCCGATTTTCTTGCCGTATTTGCCCAAGTCGCGCATGATCCTCTGGAACTCGGAGGTCGCTCCGGTAAAGTTGTCGATCAACGGGCGAAACGAGACCTGCTCCTCGGGGTCCAGACGGTCACAGATGACCCGCAACCGGTCTTTCAAGGGCTCGAAGTTTTTCTCCATGTTACATAGGGTAGCTTTCCCATAAACCCTTTGCAACGAATTTTACGGGTCCGGGCCTCTCCCGGGGCTTTGGGCTCCTCCGTCCGGGCGATCTTCCCCGCTTTCCGGGCCGGATTTTGGCCTTGACCCATCGATATGTTTTATGATATATATCGAAATCACACTCACCGGAATTTGAGGCTCCAAAGGATGACCGCTCCAGGATGGAAACGATGGGTCACCGGATTCGCACTGGCGCTTTGGGCGGCCACCCCGGCCATTGCCGGGGAGGTGACGGTCGCCGTGGCCTCCAATTTTCTGAATCCGCTCAAACAGATGATTCAGGAATTTCAACAACAAAGCGGACACCGCGTGCGCACCGTGTCCGGCTCGACGGGGAAACTGTACGTGCAGATCCTGCACGGCGCGCCGTTCGATGTATTTCTTGCGGGAGACAGCGCGCGGCCCCGCCTGTTGGAAAAGGACGGACAGGCGGTGGCCGGAACCCGGTTTACCTATGCCCGGGGCAAAATCGTTTTATGGAGTGCCGATCCGCAACGGATCGGCGCTGATGGCAAAAATCTTTTACGTCGCCGAAATTTTAACCACCTGGCGCTGGCCAATCCCAAAACCGCGCCTTACGGCAAAGCCGCGGTTACGGCATTGCAACGATTGAACCTGTGGGAGACGTTGTCCCCGGTGATCGTGCAGGGCGAAAACATCGGCCAGACGTTTCAATTCGTGGCCACCGGCAACGCGGAGGTCGGGCTGGTCGCCCTCTCCCAGGTGATGGATCCCCGTCTCAACATCAAAGGCAGCCGATGGCTGGTGCCGGAGGATTTATACGATGCCATCGACCAGGACGCGGTCCTGCTCACCCGCGGCAAGTCCAATCCGGCGGCGCGGGCGTTCCTCAAGTTTTTACAATCGGGCCGGGCGAGAAATATTCTTAAATCTTATGGCTATGGTTTGAAATGACGACGCAGCAAAGAAGAAAGGCTTTTTGAGGATGGACTGGCAACCGGTATGGATCACCCTGCAACTGGCGGCCACCACAGTGGGCGTTCTGCTGTTGATCGGAACGCCGGTGGCGTG
>SMUZ01000396.1_pt1 | contig 11109 bp, 10 predicted proteins | sample 2456421 | NCBI WGS metagenome assembly SMUZ01 (sample SAMN11095932, study PRJNA526329) | marine sediment metagenome | biome: Marine sediment; feature: Surficial sediment; material: Deep marine sediment; isolation source: Hadal surficial sediment | place: Pacific Ocean | collected 2014-11 | depth... | reverse complement strand
TAATGTGACTAGTTTATTTTCAACGACGTTAACTGTTTCAACAGTTTGTGCATACGCGAGTCCAGAAGAACCAATTACCAAAAGGCTGGTAAGACTGAGTGAGAGTATCATAAAAAGAACCGAATGCACCACCACCCTCAAGTATTATCGTATATTAATCAAACGTCTAATTCCTCTCAAAAGTAATTTTTATCGAATATGAAGCAAAGATTTTTCAAAAAAACAGAAAATAAATAAAACTTGGAACTGCCAGTTAATTAGATACAATACATGAAAATTGATCACATAGCAATTGCAGTAAATGATGTAAAAGAATCAGCCAAAGTCTACCAAGAGGCTCTGGGTATTGATGAAATTGAGTTTGAAACAATCGAATCCGAGGGAGTCAAGGTAGCAATACTTCATTTAGAAAACGGGAGAATTGAATTGATGCAGCCTACAAATGACACCAGTCCAATTAAAAAGTTCTTAGAAAAAAAGGGACAAGGCCTCCATCACATAGCTTTGGAAACTGATAACATTGATGGTGAAGTTTCCAGAATGGAAGATTGCGGTATTCAATTTCTAGGAAAAGTAAGACCTGGATCAGCTGGAACCAAAGTCACTTTTATTCACCCAAAGTCACTTTACGGGGTTCTAGCTGAACTTTGTTCTCATCAAAAATAATTATTTTATTCCATCAGCTTCAAAGTGTCTGATGCAGTAATAATACCAATAATTTTTGATTTTTTTGAAACTAGAATACATTTAGAATATCGAATTAAAGGAACCAGAACGTTTGCAGGAGTATCAAAATCCACAATTGGTGGAACAGAATCCATTGTATCTGAAAGTTTTGAGTTTTTTAATTCTGCTTCGCCGACATCTGCTAAATGTTTTACGATTCCATCTTCAGAAATTACTCCAACTGGTTCATTCTTTTCAAATATAGGAATCTGACTGATGGATAGATTATGCATTTTTTTAATTGCATCATGAAGAGTATCTGTTGGTTTTAATTTTACAATGTCTTTGCTACAAAAATCTCCAGCTTTGTAAGAAGATGATTTTCCTTCCATGTCTCCCAGAATATCAAAAATTTTTTTGGCGGTATGGTAACTTGGTTGGCTTCGTCCTGACTCTATCTGATTAATCATTGATGTACTAACTCCAGCTAGTGACGCAAGTTTTTTTTGAGTTATTCCAATTTTGAGTCTAATCTGTTTAATAGAATCTACCCTTGGCAACATGTCTTTTCAGTCTAATTTGCAGGTTTTCAAATATAGGTATCACTGTTTGGATTTGGTTTTTGATAGTTCAATTGCTGCCTGGGCTGCTGCAACTATAGCAATCGGAATTCTATGCGGAGATGCGCTCACATAACTAATATTGGCGCCATGGCAGAACTTTATAGAGCTAGGATCACCACCATGCTCACCACAAATACCAATCTCAAGATTTGGTTTAACCCCTCGTCCCTTGGTAATTCCAAGTTCTATTAGGCTTCCAACACCATTAACATCGATTGATTGAAATGGGTTACGTTCGAGCAAGTCCTTTTTTAAATATTCAGGGAGGAACTTGCTCTCAGCGTCTTCACGGCTAAAACTAAATGTTGCCTGAGTTAAATCGTTGGTACCAAAACTAAAGAATTCTGCAGTTTCTGTAAGCTCATCTGCAGTAAGAGCCGCCCGTACAACTTCAATCATCGTTCCAAAATTAATTGTTATTTTCATCTTGTATTTTTTTTCAATTTCTTCTTTAATGTCATCATAAATTTTCTTTATGTGGTTTAATTCTGCAATACTGCTAACCTGCGGTATCATAATTTGAGGATGGGCCTTTACTTTCTTTTTTGCCAAAAATGCTGCAGCTTCAAAGACTGCACGAATTTGCATTTCATAAATTTCAGGATATGTGACTCCCACTCTTACGCCCCTGTGCCCCATCATTGGGTTAATTTCAGCAAGTTCTCGTGCCCTGTTAAAAATAATTTTTGTTGCTTCGAGTTCTTTTGTCTTTTTGTTCTTTTCCAATTTATGAATTTTTTCAGCCAGTTCTTCAGGGTTTGGTAAAAATTCATGTAGTGGTGGATCTAGTAATCTAATAGTGACCGTATATCCTTCCATGGTCTTTAGAATTTCAATAAAATCACTTTTTTGTAATTGACCTAGTTTTTTGAGAACTTTTTTTCTGTCTTGAATTGTTTTTGCCATTATCATATCAACAAATAATCCTATTCTATCACGTCCATTGAACATTCTTTCAGTTCTACAAAGTCCAATTCCTTGAGCCCCATATTGTCGTGCTAGTATTGCTGCTTCTGGAGTATCCGCATTTGCCCTGATTCCAATTTTTTTGGATTTTTGTGCCCAATCTAAAATAGTCTTAAAGTCTTGAGTGATTTTTGGTTCAATTGTTGGAATCTCACCAAAGTAAACGTTACCGCTACTTCCATCTATGGTAATTGCATCTCCTTCATTGATGGTTTTACCATTCGCAGTTGCAGTTTTTTTATCGTAATTGATTTTCATGTCAGAGCATCCAACAATACATGGTTTCCCCATTCCTCTTGCCACCACTGCCGCATGGGATGTTTTTCCTCCTCTACTGGTTAGAATTCCGGCTGATTCAAAGAATGCAGGAACATCTTCGGGTTTGGTTTCTTCTCGAATTAAAATAACCTTGACACCATTTTCACCCATAGCAGTTGCCTTTTTTACATCAAAGATAGCAATTCCACTTGCAGCTCCTGGTGATGCGTCAATTCCTTTAACTATTTGGGTATAATTTTTGATTGCTTTTTGATCAAGTGTCTTGTGGAGGAGTTGTTCCAGATGCTCAGCTTGTAATCTAGTCAATGCCCTATTTTTATCAATTAGTTTTTCTTTTACCATATCAACTGAAGTCTTTGTCATACTAACAGCGTTCATTTTTGCATTTCTTGTTTGTAAAAGATAGAATTTTCCTTTTTCGATTGTAAATTCAATGTCTTGTGGTTCTTTGAAATATTTTTCTAATTTTTCACAGGTTTTTGCTAATTGCTTATAGGAATCTGGCATCTCTTTTTTCAATTTATTGACTTGTTTTCCTGTTCTTACACCAGCTACAACGTCCTCACCTTGAGCGTTTACCAGATATTCTCCGTAGATTTGCTTAGTGCCGTCTCCAGGATTTCTTGTGAACACAACTCCTGTGGCACAATCATCCCCCATATTTCCAAATACCATAGAAACGATATTGACAGCAGTACCGTCTGCAATAGCCTTTGTAATGTAATTCTTTTCTCGGTAAACAATAGCACGCTCTCCCATCCAACTGCCCAAGACAGCTTTGATTGCCAGTTCAACCTGATCAAAAGGATCTGAAGGAAATTTTCTGCCAGTATGTTTTTGACAAATCTTTTTGTATTGTAAAACTATTTTTCTTAATGAATTTTCATTTAGGGCGCTATCCTCCGTTATGCCCTGATTTTTTTTTTACGAGGTCCAACACACCATCAAATTTTTTATCATCAATCCCAAATACTACTTTTCCAAATAACTGAATAAATCGTCTATACGAATCCAGAGCAAATCGTATATTCCTACTTTGTTTGGCAAGCCCTTCAACTGTAAGATCATTTAGGCCCAAATTCAAAATTGTGTCCATCATTCCAGGCATAGAAATTGCAGCACCAGATCTTACGGAGACTAAGAGTGGGTTTGACTTTGAGTTGAATTTTTTGCCTGTCTTTTTTTCAATTTTTAATATGTTTTTTTTCAATTCTGGAATCAGTGATCTTGGCAATTTTTTGTTATTTTCATAGTATTTCTTGCAAACCTCAGTAGTAATTACAAATCCAGGCGGAACTGGCAACTTTAGTTTGGTCATTTCACACATACCGGCTCCTTTTCCACCTAGGAGCTTCTTGTTTTTCCCATCGCCTTCATCATAAAAGTAAATTTGCTTCATTTTTTTTATCTAGGTTATCCAATCAAAATTAGAGGGATTTAAACTAATTTGACAGAAAAAAATTAATTCCAAAAGTTATCTGATAATTAAAAATTAAATTGTTTTTGTTATGTCCCTAGCATTTTTTTAAATATATGAATAAAAGATCAGTTGTTTAAGAAAAACTTACAACCCTATGTAGACAACATAGCGGAATTTTAGGAATGTTCCTTATGCAAGCTGGCAACCGTCACATTTCTGAATACTTCTTTCAGATCTAGTTTCAAGGACCATCTTACAGTCTGAACATATTATTCTATTTCTCATGAAATTCTATACATCTTAAATTGATTTTAATGATTTTATGAGTGGATGGCAAACCATTAGTCAACACAAATTTAACATAAAATAATATTAATTAGAAAATCAGGACATTGCTTTTGCAAATTCATCTATGATTTTAGTCCAACTTTTTGCTTTGATTATACCACTAGCAACTAGAATTCCCATAGAACCAAGTTCTAAAGCGGCTGACACGTCCTTTCCAGAAACAATTCCTGCCCCGCAAAGTAATTGGGTGTTATTTTTTGCACTTTTTACGGCATATGCAGCATTAATGATCAAATCTGGTTTTTCTTTCGAGACTGCCTTGCCTGAGCCAATCAATTCCGAGGGCTCGATGGCAACATAGTCAGGATTTAACTTGGCATATTTTTTTGCCTCTGAAACATCTTTGACACATAAAACAGAAATCATCTTTAACTCACGTAATTTTGGAACAAGATAGGCAATTTCCTTACTAGAAATCCTGTGTTCGCTGTGATTAATCAAAGACCCACTAACTCCTGATTTTTTTAAAAGTTCTGGAACTACAAAACCAGTTGTGCTCCCAACCTTAGATACATCAACATGCTGCGCTATGATAGGAATATAGCTTTTGGAAACCAGTCCAATAAGATGGTGTGGTGGAGAAACTGCAATTTTTATTTTATATTTTTTTGAAATTTTTTCAACAATTTTTACAAATTTGATTATTTTATCCCCGGCAATTTCTTCATAATTTTTACAATTAATTATGAACATCTTTCTTTGGGATTTTTGTATTCTATTTAACCATTGATTAGAAAATCAGTGGACCTTAGCTTTTGTCATACCTTTTTTTCATAATTAATACAATTATCATTAGGATAATTGCTGCAATATTTGTGCCTATGATAAAGATGTCAGACACTATGATTCCATAAAGCAACCATAATGTAGCACCTGCAGAAATAAAAATCATTAAATATTTAGAAATATCTTTGAGACTTTTTGTTTTGTAACCTTTGATTATTTGTTCTACCCAACCTGAAAGAATTAAAATTCCTGCAAGAGTTCCCAAAATAGTTAGGAGAATACTATCGACTTCCATATCTTTTCAAATCAACTCCAGAAAAATTCATCCAGTCCGGTTTGTTTTGGTTTTCCAAGCATGGTGTCAAAATCTAAATCCATTGAAGATGTTATTTGGTCTAGTGTCGATTCCATAAACTCCATATATTTTTTAGAGTCAATCTCTTCTTTCTTGGCCAACTCGAGTGGCTTTACTCCAGGTTTATTCAGAATTTTTACGTATGAAATTTTATCACCTTTTTTTATTTCCCGTATAGATTCTAGCTGCCTTGCAGCCCGTATGTGCTGAGGAATTGTTTTAACATATTCTGAAGGAGCTTTACTTAGCATCACATTGAAGGTTAAATCCTTTAAGGGAATTTCCTTGCCTTGAACCATTTTTGCACAATTTGCAATTTTTAAACTAATTTCTTTTTTTGCTTGATCAAAATCATTCATTGTTTGGACTTCGGATAAAATATCAAGTAGTTCGTAAAATAATTTTTTTATAAATGCGGGAGTATGAGATTTTTTTCCAGTTAATCCCTTGACATCTACTTTTCCATCTTTAGTTACACCAAAATAATTCTTCTTTCTTTTACTTAAAACACAATATCGGTAAACTTTATCAATCTCAAGATCTACCCCATGATCCTTTTTTGCTTGCTCTATTACATTTTTGATTTGTTGCTCAGAAGGTTTTTTAATAAAAATAGAATCCGTATCCCCATAAAGCACCTCAATTCCTATTTCCTCACATTTTTTTATGGTTTCAAGAATTGTGTGTCGCCCAATGGCAGTTGTAGCTTCGGCTGCAGGGAGAAAATATAAAGGAAATATCTCAGCTCCCATGACGCCGTAACTGGCATTTAGTATGACCTTAAGTGCCTGACTGACTACGGTGTATTGTTGTCGTTGCTCGTCTGATAAGGTCTCCTTTTTTGACAGGCTTTTGTAGTAATTTACCCTCAAATCCCTCAAAGAACCAATGATAATTGATGTAATACCATTTCGCTTTGAGCACACCCAATGATTGGTTTGAGGGATTGTGTTTTTTTTGCACTCTTCATGAGAACATCTTACTGTTTCATATGACAAGTTTTTTACTTTAATTATGCTAGGATATAGACTAGCAAAATCCATGACAACTACATCAAAATGAATTCCCTCCTTGGGGTCAACAACTAATCCTCCTCGGTATTTTTTATCCTTGATAACTGCGTCAGACATAACACCTTCTGATCTTCTTTGCAGGTCTTCCCTTCTTGGAATTAATGCATTTCTCTGTCGGTGTTCGTAATAAAGCAAACTTCTAATCCATTGTGATACTCCAAGTCTTGCAATATCATCAATGGGCATCCTGGCAATTCTTGCAATAATTACAAGTAAATTCATCAATAGATCATGATTAAAGCTTGTAAGCTCATATGTAATCAGTGCATCATTGTAACAATAATTGGCAGTTTGATAAAGACTAAGATCTGCTAAATCAATCCCATAATCAATTTTTTCTTTTCCTAAAAGTGCCTTGGATACACTGTTCAATGAAAAATCTGTATATGATTGACTAAATACATAAATTTGAAATGAGCGATTAGAAAGAGTTCTATACAAGTCAAGATGCACTCCGCGTTTTAATGTGGCCGAATCCCTCATCATATAAAGTGGATTATCTATTTTTTTGATTCCAAGTCTTTCTGCTCTGTTATAAAGATAAGGTAAATCAAAATCATCGCCATTGTAGGTTAGAACAAATGGAAATTCATCAATGATTTTAAAGGCATCAAATATCATCTCCTTTTCTTTATCCTTCTCATAAAATACAACTTTGACATTTTCATCAAGTTCATTTTTTCCCTCATCTGTAGTTTCAGTTCTTAAAACAAAGACTTGATCAAATCCATCTGTTCCTTTGAATCCGATTGCAGTGACCTTTTTTTCTGCAATTTTTGGGTCAGGAATTCTTCCAATCTCAGCCTCAACTTCGATATCTACACTTAGACGCCTGATTTTAGGAATTGGCTGATTTAGTAATTCTGCCCAGCTGGTAATGCATTCTTTGAATTCTTTTGGGTCAATCATAATATCGCTATCAACCTTATCCCAAAGGAGGCTTTTCAGAGCAATCTTTACCTCATCGGAAATTTCTAAATCATGTGGTTTTATTTTACCATCAACTATCTCGTAGTATTTTCCAACAATTAGCGACCGGTCATACAGATAGTTTTCATAATATTTGATGTCAGACTCCCAGGTTTCAATTATATTTCTAATACTTTTGTCACCCGTAGCTCCTCCAATAGCAAGGGGATCTGCAACAGTGATTTTAGAAATTTCTATATTTTCATCTTTAATTAAATCTTGACGATTTACTTTTTCTATTTTTAAAACATCTTCTCTTTCTTTAAGAAAGTCTAATTCATCCAACTCTAATTTAGAATAACAATATGGTTTGTGTCCAGTTTCATCTAACCATAAAATTAGTTTTTGAGATTCCGGGTCATAGAATTTTAAAACTGCAGATCTTGATGTGCTGTCATATGTTGCCGATACTAACATGGAAGTGGGCATTGAAGAAATTTTTTTTGTACTAACTTTGACTTGCATAATATCACTTAGGAGGAATTATCATATTGGTTAACGAGTTCTTGAGCCCACCTGGAAATTTTATTTTTGTCTAATTTGACTACCTTTACTCCAGCTTCTTTTAATAAATCAAAATCTGTTTCAGGATACGAATCAAGGCATACAAATTTTTTAATTCCGATAGTTATTGCCATTTTTGTGCATTCTAAACATGGTACAAAAGTCGTATACAAAATTGCTCCCGCAGTACCTGCTTCTATTCCAAGAATAGCGCAATGCATTATCGCATTTGCTTCGGCATGGTTGCAAAGGCATCTATCTAGGGATGCCCCAGATTCAATTTTACCCTCCATTCTTAGTTGACATCTTTTGCATCCACCCTCAAAGCAATTTTTTATTCCCGGAGGAGTTCCATTATATCCTGTGGCTAATTGCCTGTGGTTACGCACGATTACCGCCCCTACTTGTCGGGTTAGGCAGTTTGAACGAAGTTTTGCTAGTTCAGCTTGCAGCATAAAATATTCATCCCAATCAGGTCTTGAAAAGGATTTGCTCATACCTGAAGAATTTATTTGAGCAATATATGAATTGGTAAAATTCGATTAATCGCAAATCAATTTAATTGATATGAATACATCGATCGGTAACAAGCCATATTGATGATTAATTTCTACATAATTTTCTTTAACAACCTTGAAAAGACCGCATCATGGCAAGATGCACAACAGAGCTAAGCACCATTTATAAAAAATTCAAAATCCTGTGAAAAGAACAAATACAGAAAAATCACTTGCAAACCATTACGTGTACATAAAAAATGACACGAATTCTTTGAAAAAATATCTGTTAGACGACAGTAATGATTAACTAATCAAAGAAAAAGTTAGAACAATAGTTCTATTTTAAATTTTTATAATTAATTAAGATCTTCCCAAGTTTCAATATCTACTTTTGGGAACATTTTTCTAATTCTTGTTTTATCAAGTTCAATGGCCTCTATTCTGTCGTTAAGATGTTGTAGAAATTTTTCATCTGAAAAAGTTTGAATTTCAGTTTTAATCTCTGAGATTGTCTTGTTTAATTTTTTGTAGAAGATTAAATGTCTGCGAAGTGATTCTTCCGATCTGTCTTCTTCTTTTTCATCCATACTATTTGTAAATTAATGTAAAGTTAAGAGTTTAGTTGAGAAAAATTTTTTATTGTCATAATTCTGTTTTTTGCTTCAACTAAAGAGATAAGATGTATTCAGATCTCAATCTCTAGTTTGACGGTTAAAGAACCAAAACCAAAAAATTACCTACCAACTTGGCGATATTAAAAATATCAATAATGAGCAGATCTACAAAAATATGAGTAAATTAAGATTTTTGCTATTTTTTATGCGTAGTCAGGCTCAAATTTCGAGTATAACCAATTTGTAATCATTCATTAGTCAACCCTCAACTACACGAAAACATAAAATCAATAAATCAAGATTCAAAATTATACAAAATGGCCTTAGTTCATATCGATAAAAAATACATTAAAAAAAATTCTATCGAAAAAAGAGATTATCAAGTAAATCTTGCAAATCAAGCGATTCAAGAGAATTGTATTGTTGTTTTGCCAACTGGTCTGGGTAAAACAACAATTGCGTTACAGGTAATTTCAGAATATCTTAGCAGGGGGAAAGACACACTCTTTTTAGCTCCCACAAAAGTTCTAGTTAACCAACACTATGAATTTCTAAAACAGAATCTCACAATTGAGGACATCTCTTTAATCACAGGTGAAGATGCACTTCAAAAAAGAACTGAATATTGGAAGAATAGCGTTATTTGTGCAACTCCACAAATCGCAAAAAATGATTTAGATAGACAAATTGTTTCACCTAATCAATTTGGGTTGGTGATATTTGATGAGGCTCACAGGACAATAGGAGATTATGCCTATTCTGGTATAGCAGAACGATTGAAAAATTCTGATGTTCGAATTCTTGGGATGACTGCTACCTTACCAAGTGAAAAAGAAAAGGCAACTGAAATTCTCACCAGGCTAAACATTTCTAGGGTAGCTGAGAGAACTGAAGACAGTTCTGATGTCAAACCCTATATTCAGCAAACTGATACTGAGGAGGTAATTGTAGAACTCCCTCCAGAAATGAAGGCTATACAAAAACTTTTGAAATTAGCTTTAGATGAAAGATATGACCTTTTGAAAAAATATGGGCTTCAATTAAGTGGGCAACAATCCTTGTCTGCCCTGCTACGTTTTAGAAAATTTGTATTGTTTCAAAACAGAAAATGTGCAAAGCCACTTTTTACTGCAATTCGAATTCATTATGCCTTAAACATGTTTGAGGTGCATGGGATTACTCCATTTTTAAAATTCTGTGAGCGAGCTAGAGTCAAAAAAGGAGCAGGGGTTAAAGAACTATTTGAAGTCGATCCAAATTTTACTCGAGCAGTTCATCTTGCCAAAGACGCCCAATCAAAAGGGATAGAGCATCCCAAGATTCTAAAACTAGAAGAAATTCTTCAATCATTTACTGGAAAGGCTATAATATTTTCTAGCTTTAGAGATTCAGTTGATATTATTATTAACAAAGTACATGAAATTGGAATTCCATCTGGAATTTTAATTGGTAAAGCAGGTGAAACTGGATTAAAGCAAAAAAAACAGATAGAAAATGTCCAAAAATTTAGAGACGGTGAATTTAAGGTACTTGTTGCAACACGAGTAGGAGAAGAAGGATTAGATATTTCGGAAGTTAACCTAGTAATTTTTTATGACATCGTTCCTAGCTCAATTCGATTTATTCAGCGAAGAGGCAGAACCGGAAGGAAAGATACAGGAAAACTCATAGTGTTAATTGCCAAAGATACTATAGATGAGAGATATTATTGGATTGGTAAAAGGAAGATGAATGCTGCAAAATCCATGGGGGAGAAGATGATGGCGACCTTGCAGAAAAATAATTCAAAAAAAGCAGGTCTGGACGCTTTCCTTTAGACCCGAGATTCTTTTAAGATTCTATCAAGTAATACTTGTTTTCTTTGAATTGTTTTGTTTTTCACTCCAGATTCCAAATGATGGATATTGCTGTTTTTTCTTTGTAGTAAATTATCTAATCTTATATCATATTGGCTAGATAGAAATTGTTCTAGTTCATCACTACCCATTTGAAATTCAGGGGTGGTCAAAGTATCACTCGCTAATTTAGCAACAGAATTATCGAGATAGTTTAGAATTTCATCTAAG
>SMUZ01003936.1_pt1 | contig 11138 bp, 10 predicted proteins | sample 2456421 | NCBI WGS metagenome assembly SMUZ01 (sample SAMN11095932, study PRJNA526329) | marine sediment metagenome | biome: Marine sediment; feature: Surficial sediment; material: Deep marine sediment; isolation source: Hadal surficial sediment | place: Pacific Ocean | collected 2014-11 | depth... | reverse complement strand
TTAAATTTTCTCAAAAATAAAGAGTTAGATGATTTTTCAACAATTCGTCCAGCCGATGTCCTTGCTTTAATTCATTTATTGAATGAAATGGGCTTTTCCCGGTCCAGCAATGCCAGAAACCTCTCGGCCATAAAAATGTTTCACCGATTTTTAGTCAGTGAGGACTATTTCAAAAACGATCCTACCGTTAACATTAGTTTCCCGAAACAAGCCAGTACATTGGCAAAAACCTTGAATCAAATGGAAGTCGAAAAGATTCTTGAGCAGCCGGACTGTGACAATCCAAAAGGACTCCGCGACAGGGCCATGCTGGAATTCTTATATGCGGCGGGACTTAGAGTGTCTGAACTGCTCTCGGTTCAATTATCCGATTTATTTTTTTCTGATGGATTTATCCGAATCGTTGGCAAGGGTAGAAAGGAACGAATTATACCAATCGGAGAGCAGGCAATTTATTATACTAACCGTTATCTGGAAAATATCAGGTCTCTAATTGCCAGGCCGGGCAAAAGTCGTAATTTTGTGTTTTTAAATTGGCGCGGTAGACCCTTAACGAGGATGGGTTTCTGGAAAATTCTAAGAGGGTATTGGGTTGCTTCCGGAATCAAGAAAAAGGTTTCGCCACATACATTTCGGCACTCCTTTGCGACCCATCTCATTGAAGGAGGTGCCGATCTTCGGGCTGTTCAGGAAATGCTGGGACACGCGGATATTTCCACGACGCAAATATACACACATTTAGATCGCGAATATTTAAAAGAAGTGCACCGGAGTTTTCATCCACGGGAAAAATATGGCAGGACTCATTTAAAAGAATTTGCTTAAACGTAAACACATTTATTGAAAAAGCACATTAAAACGGACCCAAAAAAACCACGGAATTGAAATTAAATCACTATTTAGTGAGCCTCATTTCTATTAAGAGAAGCATTTAAATTAATGGACCGAAAATCATCGTTTAAAACTGAATCAAATATTGAAGTCAAGCGAATCTATGGTGAGCATGACCACTCGGAAAAATCTGCCGACCCGGGAGATGCGGGCAAGTATCCTTTTACGCGCGGTATCTACCCAAGCATGTATCGCGGCCGCTTTTGGACCATGCGCCAATACAGCGGGTATGCAACCGCGAAAGAAACGAATGAGCGCTATCGTTACCTTCTCGACCGCGGCCAAACCGGACTTTCCACCGCTTTTGACCTGCCAACTCAGATGGGCTATAACTCCGATCACCCAATGGCGGAAGGGGAGGTAGGTAAAGCCGGCGTGGCCATTGACAGCCTCGAAGATATGGAAGTATTATTCAACGGAATTCCCCTGGAGAAAATAACCACCTCAATGACCATTAATTCGACGGCGGCTATTCTCTTGGCGCTTTATGTAGCGGTCGCTAAAAAACAGGGCGCAGATTTGAAAAAGATCGGCGGGACCACTCAGAACGATATTTTGAAAGAGTACATCGCCCGGGCGACTTATATTTACCCTCCCGAAACCTCTTTGCGTTTGGTTACTGATATTTTTGAGTACTGCGACAGGAATCTTCCCCGCTGGAACACCATTTCGATCAGCGGTTATCATATTCGCGAAGCCGGTTCCAACGCGGTGCAGGAGCTGGCTTTTACCTTTGCAAACGCCATTGCTTATGTTTCTGCTGCTTTGGAAAAGGGCTTAAATATTGATCAATTTGCCGCGCGACTGTCATTCTTTTTTGCCTGCCACAATAATTTTTTTGAAGAGATTGCCAAGTTTCGGGTGGCACGAACGGTTTGGGCGAAGATCATGAAAGAACGGTTTGGGGCGCAAAATCCAAAGAGTACAATGCTGCGTTTTCACACACAAACGGCTGGTTCAACTCTAACCGCCCAGCAACCGGACAACAATGTCGTTAGAGTTACCATGCAGGCGTTGGCGGCGGTTTTAGGTGGAACGCAATCTTTGCATACTAACTCCAAAGATGAGGCACTGTCTTTGCCCACGGAAGAAGCTGCTCGCATCGCGCTTCGAACACAGCAAATCATCGCTCATGAATCCGGTGTTGCCGATACCGCCGATCCTTTGGGCGGGTCTTATTTCATGGAAAATTTAACCCGTGAAATCGAAACGCGCGTTTGGGAATATTTAGATAAAATCGATGCAATGGGTGGCGCACTGAAAGCAATTGAGAATAAATTTTTTCAAAGTGAAATCATCCAAACAGCTTATGAATACCAGAACGCAATTGAGTCAAAAGAAAAAATTATTATCGGAGTAAATGACTTTAGAGAGGACGAAAAAGAGCAACCCGCCATTTTAAAAGTCGACCCGGCGCTTCGCGACAAAAAAATGAAACAACTTCAACAACTCAGAGATAAGAGAGACAGCGCTATAGTGGGCAAATTACTGGAGCAGCTAAAAACAAACGCCAGAGGTTCAACCAATCTACTGCCGACGATTGTTGAATGTGTTGAGGCTTATGCCACATTGGGTGAAATTTCGGATGCTTTGAGAGTAGTTTTTGGAACGTATAAAGAAACCTAGTAAAAAATGTTAAACAAGCCAATTCTAGCGGAAGACTTAGAAAACAAGATCCACACAAAGCTAATTGCAAAAAAAATCTTTGCTTTCGAAACGCTCGGTTCAACCAATGACTTTGCAAAAAGGTTGGCGCAAAACGGTGAGCGCGGCGGAACCTTGATATTAACAAATGAGCAAACAAAAGGGCGGGGAAGACAGGGGAGGAGCTGGTATGCCCCTGCTAATTCGGGATTGTGGTTCTCGATTATTTTGGAACCAACCCAGTCTGCGGACAAGTTTGGAGTCGTTTCTCTTTTAGCTGCGGTCGCTCTTGCAAAAACAATTGAACAGAAGACCTCTCTGAAACCAGCTCTTAAATGGCCAAATGACGTTTTAATAGACTCGAAGAAAGTGAGCGGCATTTTGCTTGAAAGTCAATTTTCAAATAACCGGAACGCCTCGCTGATTTTGGGAATTGGGGTAAATGTAAACCAAAAAGAAATTGATTTCCCAGAGCCGATCCGTCAGACTGCGACCTCTTTACGAGAGCAGGTAAAGCATGAGATTGACCGAGTGGGTTTGTTGATAGAGTTATTGCACTACCTGGACCATTTTTATTTTGAATTCAATAATGGGAATTCTAATTTAATTATTAATACTTGGAAGGAACGATGCCCGTTTCTTGATAAGTACATCTCGGTAAACCAGAACGGCAATGAGATAGGGGGGAGGTTTGAAAACTTGGATGAGTACGGCAGAATGGGTCTACGGCTGGCTAGCGGCGAAATCAAACATCTCAGCGCGGGGGAGCCAAACTTAATACAAAGGGAAGAATCATGCTATTCGTAATCGATATCGGCAATACTCATGTGACTGCAGGCGTTTATTCCAAAGAGAAATTGTTAGCACATTGGCGCATTTCGAGCGGCGTAAACAGAACAGCGGATGAATTGTGGGTTATGCTCAAAATGCTGTTCCAAAGTGAAGGGTTACAATTTGAGAAAGTGACCGGTTGTGCGATCTCATCTGTAGTGCCTGATCGAACGCATACTTTTATATCCATGGTGGAGGAGAATTTTAAAATTTCTCCGGTCATTGTCAGTGCCGATTCAAATTCAGGTTTGAAAATTCTCTACCATGATCCCAGCTCTGTTGGCCCCGATAGAATCTGCAACTCGGTTGCGGGTTTTGATGAGTTTGGCGGTCCGTTAATTATTGTAGACTTTGGTACAGCAACGACTTTTGATGTTGTTTCTAAAAATGCTGAATATTTAGGTGGAGTCATTGCTCCGGGATTGGAGTCTTCCTCTTTTGTTCTACATCAGTACGCAGCAAGGTTACCGAAAGTTGAATTGCAATTTCCCAAAACTGTTATTGGAAAAACGACGGAAACAAGTATGCAGGCCGGCATCATGTTTGGCTCAGTGGAATTGGTAAACGGCATCGTCCGTCGTATTACCAAAGAATTAGGTCATGAAGCGACGATTTTAACCACTGGCGGGATTGCCCCACAACTGCTCGAAAATTTGGAAAAAGAGACTGCTTTCAGACCGTTTTTGACGCTAAAAGGTCTGCAAATTATATACAGTCGTAACTCAAAATAATTTACATGAGTGACCAATTTTCATCCATTTCCGCTTGATTTTTGTCCAAGAAGTTGTTTTGATCCGTATCGAACTCCCATAAATCCTGTAAATTTAGAAGCTTTGTAACCCCTCACAGGTTGGCACACCCCTTGCAATAAGATCCAACCTTCCACCATCAAATCAAGTAGTCATAGTTTTTGAAGTAGGAGAATCTGATGTCAGTTATGCCCAGAATATTGGTCGTCGATGACGAACCGACAATTAGCGGCATGCTTTATGAAGTACTAAAGAAAAGATATTCTGTGAACGTCGTCGAAACCGGCGAAGCTGCATTAAAACAAATCAAGCAGAATGATTATGATCTGGTCATTACTGATGTTTATCTGCCTGATCTTAACGGCATGGAAATCCTAAAAACAGTTAAACAAATGGATTCCGACGCCGGCGTGATCGTGATAACCGGACAAGGTTCTATTGAAAACGCGGTTAAGGCGATGAAAGACGGGGCCTATGATTTTCTGGCAAAGGGATTCTCTCTTGATGAAATCAAAGTCACGGTCGATAACTTTTTTAAATACCTACGTCTGGTCAAAGAAAATGAGCTTTTGAGATCAGAACTGTCCAGTCGATACGGAATCGACAATATTATCGGCACCAGCGAGAAAATGCAAAGAGTGTTTGAGACGGTCGAAATGGTTGCGCCTACTAATGCGACTGTACTTATTCAAGGGGCAAGCGGCACTGGTAAAGAGCTAATCGCAAAGGCGATTCATCAATGCAGCAAACGCAGCGATAAACCTTTTATTAAAACAAATTGCGCAGCAATTCCGGAAGGCTTGGTGGAAAGCGAACTATTTGGCCATGAAAAAGGCTCATTTACCGGGGCATTTAAAAATACAAAAGGCCGCTTTGAATTAGCTGATGGTGGGACGTTACTCTTGGATGAAATCAGCGAGATTCAGCCAAACCTGCAAGCAAAGCTGTTACGCGTTTTGCAGGAACAGGAATTTGAAAAAGTGGGCAATCCCGAGACCATTAAAGTAGATGTTCGAATTGTAGCCACAACCAATCGCGACTTAAGAGAGGAGATAGCGAAGGGCAATTTCAGAGAAGATTTATTTTATCGCCTGAATGTTGTACCATTTCAGCTCCCTGCTCTGAAGGACAGAAAGGAAGATATACTTCTTTTGGTAGAGTATTTTATCGAGAAGTTTTCAAAAGAAAATGGCCGTTCGATTAAACCTCTGGATGATGCAGTCTTGAAGCACCTTTCTGAATATGACTGGCCGGGGAATGTAAGAGAATTAGAAAACACGATGGAGCGTGCTGTGGTTGTTTGCAGGGAACAAACGATCCAAATGAAACACCTTTACTTTAATCATAATGGTGAAGGTGAAAAAAAAGACAAATCGGCAGTTCCTTTACCAAGCGGTATGAAACTGAAGGAACTGGAAAAAAGGTTCATTATGCAAACACTTCATGAGCAAAATGGCAATAGAACCTGGACTGCAAATGAATTAGGAATAAGCGTTAGAACCCTTAGAAACAAATTACGAGAGTATTCTAAGGAAACTAATTAAAACTACCCTTGGTAGGAAATTATGTGCAATGTGATAGGCAATTTCTTCCTCTTATGATTTGACTCACACCTCAATTATTACAATGAGTAAAATCATAGACTCTGCCCTTAAATGACTTTGATGAGGCAGTTTACTCCTCCTAATTTCTGCTAACCATCTATTTTTATTTCACATCAACAGTTACCTTCTTCGAGAAAGCTCACTTCTTTTTAAGCTGTTTTCCCAATGTTTATGTTCATGTGTTTTCAAGAAAACAAAAGATGTTACGTGGCATAGAACTTGCGAAAAGCAGGGTTCATCCAATTCTTTTAGTCGCAACACTTCGAGTAATTCAAAGTCAAAGTAAATTCGAGTGAGCTTATGAAATCATCTTACATTTATACTCTGTGGCACCAGTACACCACGACAAGAGATTTGGAAACGCGTGAGAAACTTTTAACAAAATACCTTCCTCTAGTCAAATATGTAGCTGGCAAAATGATGTTTTCTCTTCCGTCCTGCGTCGACTATAATGATCTTCTTAGTGCCGGCGTTATGGGTCTGATCGGCGCCTTGGAGCGATTCAAACCAGAACAGGGAGTGAAGTTTGAGACGTTTGTTTTACCTCGAATCAAAGGCGCCATTTTGGATGAACTAAGAACTCTGGATTGGGCTCCCAGATCTTTACGTTCTAAAGCACGGATGGTAGAAAAAGTAAGCGAGCAACTCGAAAAAGAATTGGGCCGTTCGGCCAGCAATGATGAGATTGCGAATAAATTAGAGATGAAGATAGAAGACTATGGCGGCGTGCAATTGGAACTTTCTAAGGCATCTCTGTTGTCTTTGGACGGGAGTAGGGTAGAGGACAATGAGCAAATTACTTCAATGTACGATCTACTTGAAAACACGCAATCGGATAACCCCCACTATAGTTTAGAGCATATAGAAACAAAGAAGTTGTTAATAAAGGCCATTGAGGGTTTAAATGAGCAGGAAAAAATCGTCATGGCGCTTTATTATTATGAAGAACTTACCTTGAAAGAAATTGGACAGGTTTTAAGTATTACCGAATCAAGAGTATCACAAATCCACAGCAAAGCTTTAGGCGGATTGAAAGGCGTGCTTGAATCTGAAGTTCTAAACTAATTTTCATTTCTGACAAAAACCAAGGAAGGTTTGATTATGAATTCAACATCGGCGCCGCAGCTTTCAGACACCCAACGAGTTAATACCGTAAACGACCCCTGGATAAGAATTTTAGATCAATTTATGGATGAACTTAATGATACTGTTGAGTTTGAATCAGGAAGTCTTTTTTTATTTGAAGATGGTACGGAATCCTTGAAAGAGGCAGCAAGTAAAGGGGACGGAATTGATTTCATTAGTTCTGTAAGCTTTCCCATGGGTTTGGGATTATCCGCCTGGGTAGCACAGAAAGGTAAAATGGTATATCTTCCTGACATTCACCGCGGCAGCCGGCATGGCTTAAATCCAGTTAGATCCTATCTGTCGTTGCCTCTTGAAATACACAACAGGATTATCGGAGTGTTAAATCTAGGACACACAGTTCCTGATGCATTTAGCAATTGTAAACTAAAAAAGATCCAAGATTTGAGTAAAGAAATTAGCCGCAAAATTTATAATAGAATGTACTTAGGTTTTAACTCCGATGACTCGACAGATTTTGTTGATTGATGACGATAAGGATGTGCACGCACATATCCAAATCGTTCTTCAAAAGACCGGATACAATCTTATCTCAGCTTTCGACGGTATCGAAGGGCTGAAAAAGGTACTTTCGTTTAATCCAGATCTTATTATTTTAGACTACCTGATGCCAAGGAAAGGCGGGGGTGAAACTTTTCGTGAATTAAAAGAGTCCCCACAATATAAACAGAGTTGCGATATACCCGTAATAATGCTAACCGCAGCAAACCAGCCGACTGAACGAATAAATAATTTTTTAGAGGCTGGATTAAATGCGTATCTGGAAAAACCTTTTGGTAGCAAAGAATTAATTAATGTAATAGAAAACACTTTTATTACAAACAAGATAAAAGTTCACAATTCGGCATTAAGAAAAGCAATCGAGAATAGCAAGAATTTCTTAGAAAATTTGATAGAAAGTTGTCCAATAGCAATCATCACTTGTGAACTCGATGGAAAGATCACATTTGCCAGCAAAGCTATCGAAGATATTTTAGGATATTTCATATTCGAAATTTTAGGCAAATCGGTATACGAATTACTTGGAACCAGCGAAGAGGTGTTGACTAAACGGCTTGAAAATAGAACGTCTCCCAATGAGCTCGTGACCATTGGTGTGTATGTTGAAGCAAAATCTGGAATTCAAATTCCGATGGGGATTACATACTCCTATTTGCTAGACCAAAACAGTGATATTCAAGGCCTGTTAATTGTTGGCCAGGATTTGTCTGCCCAAAAGCAGCTGGAAAAAGAGCTTCTTGAAAAAGAAAGACTGACAGCCATCACGCAGTCATTCGCAACAATTAATCATGAGATCAATAATCCACTAACTCCTATTTTAGGAAATATTCAATTGATCCGAAAAGAAGATTATCTTCTAAGTGACGATCATAAAAAAAAATTAGAAATAATCGAATGGAATGTTAAAAAAATTTCGAATATAGTACAGAAGTTCAATAGTATCTCCAACCCGGAAGAAAAAACATACTATGGTAATAGTAATATTTTTGAAATCTAACGGAATAGTTATTCCTAAATTTTAGAGGTCATGATGAGCCTAGCTAACAAACCACTTTATATTTTCCTGATTTCCACTTTGTGTTTACTTATCGTAATTGATATGGGCAGCAGTGAAACTAAACAATCAAAAAACAGTAGTAAATTGTCTATTAAACTCAAGGCCCGAACAATTGTGTTGGGGCCAGACATCACCCTGGGAGACGTCAGCACTATTTTAACTCCAAATAGTATTGTTCGGGCCAAATTGTTGGCTATCAAAATTGGCCATGCTCCACCGCCGGGCGAATCAAGTGAAATAAAATTAAGTCATATAAAACGCTGTTTGAAAGTAGCAGGGTTTGAGGAATACACGAAGACAATAAGAGGACCGAGAACAATTAGAGTGGTTACAGCACAGGTTGAAATAGATAAAGCAATTTTAAAGGAAGAATTTGCGAAATTACTAAAAAATACTGCACGATTTGCATGTTTGGAGTTTGAAAAGAAAAATATATAGGACTTTATACTAAATTAACTTGAATATTGATCTAATTTTGCTTATAATCCGCGTATCATTTCAGTGGATATTATGAGCAACCCAAACCAATTAAATAGTTTATTGCTTTTTAACAAAAGGAAATTCTTATGCTAGTCCTGACAAGGAAGTTAGGTGAAACAATTGTTATCGGAGACAACATTGTAATTAAGGTTGTTGACATACACGGTAAACAGATCAGACTTGGAATTGATGCGCCAACCGAAATTACCATCTTTCGGGGCGAAATCTATGAAAGAATTCAGGAAGAGAAAAGATCTGATGCAACCGATAAAACAGAAGAATAGACGGATAGCTGACCTAACATCATTTAACAACTCTGCTGACCGATTTTAAGAAAAATTGGTTAATAAAACATTATGTTCATTTTCTATTGACCAATGTTTCTTCTTGCGATCCCCGCTTTAAGGCATTCTATTTCAAAATTTAAAATCCTTTGCAAGTAATTCATTCCAATTTCTCTTTCTCAGCAAGTGTTTATTATTTTAGAGATTTACGTGTTTGCAAAATTTCTTGATTTTCTTGTTAAATTTCAGTACAGTACCAATCACCGCTAGAAAATATTAGAGTCAATCAGAATGGAAAAAAGCCTACAAAAACAGTTCTCCGCTGTCCTGCGATTGAACCAGTTTGAAACACTAAATGGAGAACTGAATAAATTTCAGGATAAGAACGAGCAACAAAAGTATATAAAACAATTTCTATTGCAAAAATACGGAAAAAAAGAAGGCAAATTTGAAGTAATTCAAAAATCCAATAAAGTAAAATTAGTCTGGACCCCTTCAAAAGTAGACTTTAGAGCAGAAGCCCTCCACAGAGATGCGTTAGCCTTAGCAAAGAATAAGAATTATAAAGACGCAATCAATAATTGGGTAAAAGCAATATCAATTAATACGTCTGATCCGGATTATTATTTTAACCTGGGGATAGCTTTCTTTGAATCCAAGAATTTTACCGAATCCATTGAAAATTTAGAGAAAGTAATTGATTTGTGTCCTATTTATCCTAACGCATATCTCATTTTAGGAACAACCTATATAAAAACCAGGAAATTTGACCAAGCTGAAATTCAATTAAAAGAAAGTATTGTTATCAATCCGAAGCATGCTCTTGCATATCTAAATTTGGGAGCAGTTTATAGCATCATCAGAAAATATGCCGAAGGGATAGAAATGTTTCAAAGGTCGCTCGAGTTGTCACCAAAAGAGGTTAGAGCTCATTTTGGGTTAGGAAAAATTCATGCTCTTCAAGGAAAGGCTGATCTGGCAAATGAACATTTCAAAAAAGTTATCGAGATAGACACCAACCGCGCCTTAACAAACCACGCAAAAAAATCTATGATTTTGCCCCCGGTTGAAGAGAAAAACCAGGGTTATTTGACTTCTAGGCCAAAGGGTTTAGTCTATAGTGAGATGTCTTATCAAGAAGGATATAAAGCATACCTGTTCACGGACTATGACAAGTCAGTTAACATGTATACACGCTATTTAGAGCAGAAGCCTGATGACGATTTTGTCTGGTTTTCGCTTGGAGAGGCTCATTTAAGAAGCGGTAGACCGTCAAAAGCAGTTGAAGCCTTTCAGAAAGCTATAAGTGTTAACTCCAGTAAGGCTTTATATTATAAGGAGCTCGCGCTATCTCTGGGCTATTTAAATAGGGATGCAGATGCTCTTGAATGCATCCAAAAAGCACAAAAACTTGGCAAAAATGATAGCGTTTTATTTGCTTTACAAGGTAATTTTCTGATTAAGAAAAATCAAATCCAGGATGCCATTGAAATATTGGGAAAAGCGTTGAAGTTAAATTCAAATAATCTTTTGGCTAAATATTATTTAGCGCTGGCCTACAAAAAAAATAATGAAATCAGCTTCGCAGTAAATTATCTACAAGAGATTATCCGATCGCCGATAAACAGCCCCATTAAGATGGAAGCAGAAGCTATGATGCGTGAAGTCCAGGCCAACTAGAAAGCCATTTTTATTTTTGCCATATATCATATAAATCGTCAACCTGGTATCACATAACTTTTCCAAAGGCGGTTGGGCACTTTTTTCGCTCAAGAAAATTTTCTGCTGCTCAATCGCCTACTTTTTATTTTTTAGTTTATTCCCTTCTAGTTTTTCCTATAATCTTTGTTATGTAAACTCTGCCATTCCCATCCTTAAAAAATTACAATTCTTCGCCAAAAAACATTTCTGGATCCCAAAATATTATCTGCAGTTTTTTTCATAGAAGTCC
>SMUZ01027108.1_pt1 | contig 11142 bp, 8 predicted proteins | sample 2456421 | NCBI WGS metagenome assembly SMUZ01 (sample SAMN11095932, study PRJNA526329) | marine sediment metagenome | biome: Marine sediment; feature: Surficial sediment; material: Deep marine sediment; isolation source: Hadal surficial sediment | place: Pacific Ocean | collected 2014-11 | depth 0-1... | reverse complement strand
TCTGCACGAGGCGCTGAAATCCCTCGAACAGCGGGTGACCACGGAGGAGGAACAGCTGGAGATCTCCGCCGCGGCCGGCCGGGTATTTGAATACAACAATACCCTCTCGGCCCTGCTCAACCAGAACATGAAGGAGTATGTGTACTGGCTGGAGGTGACGCCCAAGAAGCGGTTCGTGCGCGCCACTCTGCGGGGTGCGCCTATCAGCATCAACGAAGAACTGCGCGAACAGGTGTTTTCCAAAATCGACCGGGTGATTCTCACCTCCGCCACGTTGACCACCAACCGCAACTTCGAACATATCAAGGAACGGATCGGTTGCACGCCGAAAGAGGAAACGACCCTGGACTCGCCGTTCGATTACCCGAGCCAGGCGCTCCTCTACCTGCCGCGGGACATGCCGGAACCGAACGAGGATGTAGAAAAATACGTCGCCGCGTTGGCCGACCGGGCGCTGGAACTGATCGAGGCCACCGGCGGGAAAACCTTCATCCTGTTCACCAGCTACGACATCCTCAACCGGGTGTACAAGATTCTGGACCCGCGCCTGCATGGGTACCCGACCCTGAAACAGGGAGACCTGGCCCCCAGCCGGATGATCGAGCGGTTCAAGGAAAAGCCTTCGGTGATTTTCGGCACCAATTCGTTCTGGCAGGGGGTGGATATTCCCGGCGACGCGCTGTCGAGCGTGATCATCACCAAACTGCCGTTCGACGTGCCGACGGAGCCATTGATCGAAGCACGGATCGAGGACATGAAAAAGCGGTCGATCAATCCCTTCCGGCATTACCAGATTCCGCGCGCGATCATCCAACTGCGTCAGGGATTCGGCCGTCTGATCCGCAAGCGCACCGACAAAGGGGTGGTGGCGATTCTGGATTCGCGCATGATCCAGCGCGGTTACGGCAAACAGTTTTTGAACTCGCTCCCCGATTGCGCGCAGACGCAACACCTGGAAGACGTGAAACGGTTTTTCAGCCGGGATGCCGCCGTACCCAAACCCTGAACCGCCGCGTGGCCGAATAATTATTTAAACTGGGATGAAGACATCGGTTGGATTTCACCTTTCAGGATTTCAAGAACGGTGGGCCGGATGGCATCGTAGGAAGGGGCGGTTTTCGCGTTGAGGAAACCGAAGGTTTTGTGAACCCCGTCGGGATAGTACCCGTCGAAATGATACACCCGTTCATCGGTCTGGATGTCTCCCAGCTCGCGGGACAACTGATGGGTCATTTCATAACTTCCGAGAGAAATGAAAAACGCTTCCTTGCCACCGGCGTCGGCCACCGAAAACCGGTATAACTGCATCCACTCTCCCGACGGCTCGAAAAACTGATACGCCAGGACCCGCCTTCCGTTCATCTTGAACTGCTCCCGGCAGAACCACCGGGCATCCAGAAATTCCGGGTCCAGGGTTTGTGCGCGAAGGCGTAACAGTTCCGCCAGGGTTTCATCCCTTAGCTCGATGCGGCCCAGGGCCTGGTAGGTTTGAATCAGTTTGGGAAGCACCCGCCAATCCTCGGAGCGCAGGGTGCGGTAGCGTTGCCAGTAGGTGAGGGCTTTTTCGGGCTGTCCCGCCGCGGCCGAAGCCAGCCCCAGGTTCCACAGAATGTTGGAGCCTTCCGGATAACGGTTCAGCGCATGTTCCAGCGGGGCAATGGATTCCGCATGCTTGCCCTGCTCGTACAGCCGCACCCCCCGGTCGAACGACCCCTCCTGCGGAGCCATTCCGGGCGCGGAGGCGGCGTACAGGAACAGCGCCGATACCCCTGCGAGCAATGCATTCATACGGTATCCTTTTTCATCCAACGGCGGTCAGAGCGGATTTCATCGGGTGGCCTCTACGGACACACGAAGCTCAGGCCTTGGCGGGTTTGGGGTTTTCTTTCGAGGGGAGAGCCGGTTCTTTGCCTGCGGCGGCAACGGGCGTTTCCTTGGAAGCGGCTTCCTTTTTCTTGTCCTGCTCCTGCGGCGGTTCAGCACTCACCAGGTTTTTGAACCATTTCGATTCACGCGCGGAGGTAAACAGGATTTCTTTGTTGAGCACCTCCAGCTCCGGAAGGACATGGTGTTCCTTGCACCGCTGGAGCCATTGGCGGCATCCCGTTTCGTTGGCCAGCTGGGCCTGGAGGCGTGCCAAGTTGTAGCACCCGGAACCGGGTTGATTCTCCTCGGCCTTTTGCAGCACCCCTTTGGCTTCCGCCAGCAGGGGATGGGCGTTGAGGCCTTTTTTGCTTTTGGCCTGCGCGATCAATCCTTCTCCCATCATGTTGAGCGCTTGGGGATTGTTCTCCTGGATTTCTATGGCGGATTGGAAGGACTGAACCGCTTTTTCCAGCAGATCGCCCGCCTGATCCGCCTTTAAATTCCCGGCGCGCTTCAGCAGGATTGAACCGAAATTGATCAGGGCGGTGATATCGTTGGGATGGATCTTGAGCGCCTGCTCATATTTCTTTTCTGCCTGGTCGTACAGCTTCTCACTCGTCCCGTCCTCCTTGAGAGACGCCAGCCGGAACAGGGTATTGCCCCACAACACGATGGCCCGGCTGTAATCGGCTTTGATCCTGAGGGCGTCCTGATATTTTTCAATCGCGGAATTGAGCAGGTTTTCGGCTTCCCGGCCTTCCTTATTCATGGAAAGATGGTAATAAACATTCCCCACCTGTGACAGCGCTTCGAAGTTTTTCGGTTGCAGTTTGATCACGTCAAAGAAATGGTTCATGGCCTGGGAATAGAGCGTTTCCCCATTGGACCCTTTATGCAGATTCCCCAGTTCGAAATACACACGGCCCAGGCGGGTCAGGATTTCGAGGCTTTTGGGATTGCGTTCGAGCCCCCGCTTGAACTTCGCCGCAGCCTGTTTGAGCAGGTCGACGGCTTCCTTGCCGGATTTTTTCTGCGCCAGGTTGTACTGCCCCACGCCCCATCGGAAATTGATGCGATGCATATCCGGCTTGAGCTTCAGAACCTCCTGGTATTTTTCGAAGGCTTTGTTGAAGAGCCGGTCGGACATCTCATCGTTTTTCAGGGACGCTCGTTCCATCAGGACGTCGGCCCATCCGAACTGTGCCTCAGCATGCGCCACATCGATTTGCACGGCCTGCTGGAACTTCTCTTCGGCCATCATCAGGAAGCGGTCGGCGTCGTCGCCTTTTTTGGTTTTCGAAAGAATAAAGAGGGATTGCCCCATTTCCAGAATGGCTTCAACCCTGCCCGAATTGCCCTTCAGGGCGATTTTGAGCATCTCCACCGCTTGTGTGTATAACCGGACGGCTTCCGCGCCTTTCTTGCGGCGGGCCTGAATATACAGCATGTGTCCCGCGCCATACGCGGCATCGGGATGATTGGGATGAATACGGAGCCCTTCCTGGAATTCCCTGGCGGCTGATTCGTACAAGGCATCCGACTCCTGATCCAATTTCTTGCCGGCCAATTCCGTCAGCACCATTCCCAGTCCGTAACGAGCTTCAAACAGGTCCGGATTCAACTCTAGGGCCTTTTGGAATTGTTCGGCGGCCTGCTCCAGTATTTGGGGAGAGGTGTGGTCCGACAACACCCCGGCCTGCTGGACCATCAGCTGGCCCACCTTGAAAAACGTTTGAGGGGAATCCGGCCGGATCGAGAGCGCCATTTCATAATGGGCCTGGGCGGTCCTAAATTTTTCAAGAGCCGGTTGGCCGGACAGCTTTTCGGCCTCTTCCAAAGCGGTGTCCCCTTCCACCTGGTAGGCCCAGTTCAACAGGTGGCCCAACTGAATGGAAGGCGTCTCTTCATACTGTTTGTGTTGTTCGATGATTTTCTGTGGATTACCGGCCATCAAACCGGTGCGCGCCGCCTGAATGGCTTTCAACAAATCCGGATCGTCCACCCCGCCGGCGGCTTCATCGTCTTCGCCAATTTCGCCTCCCCGCTCGGAGCCTTCGTATTGCTGAATGGCTACTTGGGCCTGCCTGATGGAAATATCCGAAATATTCAAACCTTCCTTATGGCCGGGCGCGGGATAGGAGGCCACTTTCTTCAGCCATTGGCCCAGAAATGTGAACGGGTAACTGATGAGGTCGGGGGATCCCATTTTCATCATGCGGATCATTGAAACCAGAAAGGTGTCCGGGTCCTCGGCATGGGCATATTGATTGCTGGCTTTGTTGAACATCTGGTCCTGAATAAACCCCGCGGGCGGGCGGCTTCCGGAAAATACCCAGAGCAGGCCTTTGTGAATTTGATCCAGCCAGGCGATCTGCTCATACACCGGGTCCTGGGGATCGGGATTGTATCCGAGGATCAGCCAGGGGCCGTAGCGTCCCGCGCCGGAAAATACGCCGTCCAGGGGTCCGGGTGTCGCCCCCAGCATCTGTCCGTTCAAGTGAATAATCGCCTTGTTAGGAATTAAATCCGGTTTGGTGATGGTCCCCACGGTGCAATCGTAAACAGTCGGGAACACATCCACCAGGGTACAGGCCCGCTCCAACAGGGGGTCCGGGCAGGTGGTGTACACCCGGCTGATATAACCTTCCTTCATCAACAGAGCGGCACACCAATGAGCCCAGCCCACTTTGGATTGCTGTAAATGAGTTTCGAAGATCCCAGCTTTCTGAGAGGCGGTCAATTCCGCCACGCAATTCTTCAGATTCTTGGGGGAAGCGTGATTGTAAGCCTGGGGATAACTGGTTTTGATCGCTTGAATCCATTCCTGGGCGGTGGGCATTCCCGCGCGCAGGGAACATTCGTCACCCATCAGCAGGGTGCCCCCTCGTTTCGCGATCTTCGATTCAACGAGGTGGTCGATAAATTGATTGATGACGCTGGAAAATTTCATGAACCCTGAAAAATTAAAAGAGTTGATTCATACTTTCCTGAAAACCCCTCAGGCGGATTTTATTTTTTTATAAAACACATATCCTGCGAACACGTTGGAACCCACCGCGGTAATCGCGATAAAAATATTCAATTGATCGACCAAGGCCATCACAAACAGAAAATACAGAAAGTCCCGGTTGGCCAATTGGTCCGCCCAGCCGGAGGATTCGTATTCGCTGCCGCCCCTCTCTTGAAACACGGAAGCCCGCAACAGCCACAACGACATCACCGCACCGGCCATGGACAACAGACCGCACAAGATATAAATATCGTTTCCCATGGTCCGCGCCACGCCCCAGCCGATGCCGAGGAACACCGCCCAGTGAACCACGTTGTCGCCGATGACATCCAGGATCATGCCGAAGCGGGATTGCTGAAACCGGAGCCGCGCCACTTCGCCGTCGGTGTTGTCCAGCCATGCCGAAATCATCAGCAGAACCGCCCCGATCATTCCCAGACCATAGGTCCCCTGGTAAAAAAACCAGGCCGACCCCACACCCACCACCAGATGCATCCAGGTGATTTGGTTCGGAGTCACTGACGTATCAATCAACAAGCGGGTGAACTGCCGGGAAAAATGCCGGCTCACCCATCGGTCCATAAAACTGTCGCTGGCCATACCGCCCCGGGTCAACAGGCGTTCGCGTTGAACCTTAAAATCCTCTGCCCGCCGAACCTGCATGGCGGGACTGCCGGTCACCACCATTAAACGATGATCGGTGTTTTCCACCGGCCCGGGAGTCCACACCGGTTCGACTGCGGCCTCACCGGCCTTGTCAAAATAGTCCATCACCTGCCGGACCGCGCCGGGTGACGTTTCAAAGCAACCCATCGTCCGGGCGTGTTCCGGTTCCAGCGATCCGTCCAGGGCCGCCGCAATATCGGCCTGGTCGTGCAACGCCGCACCGTTTATCACCAGACGGCAGGAGTTTTCCTGTACGATCCGGTCCAGGGTTTCAAACTCTGAAACCCATTCCACTGCGCCCTGCACCCGGGAATCCTCCGTCAACGGGGTCAGCGGATTGCCCCCCGGAGACGAAAGCTCCGGATGATAAATCACCACTCGTTCGACCCCACCCTGGTGCAGGTTCAAAACGTTCAACAACAGAAACGGAACTCCGACAATTTTCCTCAGGTACCAGTCCCGCACATCGGACCCGTCCGCAGGTGAAACCAGGATCAAAACCCCGCACACCGGCTTCTCCGGTGGTTTTTTCCGGGGAGAATGGGCCTGTGCATCTACGGTCAAAGGTGTATTACCACGGTTGTTTTCACTGACTCTGAATAATTTTAGGATAACAGGAAGATTATAGGATTCAAGTGGTTATATAACTCAAGCGGGGTAAAAAACGTTGGCCAAATGGCCCCTGGGACTGTCCCCATCCGGCCCCGAAAGAGAGGGGCTCAAGACCTCCACAATTTTCTAATCCGGCTCCTGGAGCAGTTATCCGGACAACTAGCGGAGGAGAGATAACCTACCGGGGCGGGTGCCTCTAAAAGTTGCTCGTATCTAATTCCGGCCGGGTACGGCCGCCCAAAAATTATTTTAACTTATTGAATTTTAAAACTTTTCACGATCTGTCCCGGCTTGGCCCGAAGCCTCGGACGCACCCCAAAGTTTGGCATCTTTCAAATTTTTGAAGCGCCGGTTCACATAAAAGGAGCGCTGGGACCCTCTTTAGTATTAAAGTATAATGGACGGAAATCAACCCGGGCCCGAGGGCCATTAGGAATTCCATGCCGCAGGATAAAATACTCAAACTCCTGGAATTGACCAAATCCTCCAACGACGCCGAGGCCCTGAACGCCATTCGCAAAGCCAACGATATTCGCGAGAAGGCGGATATGCAGTGGGAGGACGTGTTCGCCAAGACCATCACCACCTATAAACCCTCCGACCTGCCGCCGTTCTTCAACCGGCGGCCGCAACAACCCCAGTTTTTAACCGTCGAAACCATGTTTCGCGAAATCCTGCGCCGCGATCTCAGCGATCTCTTGCGCTCCAAGATCGAACAGTTGAAATTCGTCTACGAATGGACGCAGTCGCTCGACGGCGAAGAAGTCAGCACCCTCATCAACACCTACAACCGTAATTGTTTTTAAAAATCAGTAACATCCCGCCGGTTTTGCCTTACCCTGATAAAAAGACACTTTTAGGGAGTTGACCCATGGGATACTTTTTTCTTTGGTTGGAAACGATGGCATTGGCCTGGTTTCTGGTGGCCGTGGTGTTTTCTTTTACCGGGCGGTTGAAAAAATGGCCGGTCGTTTGGCCTATTCTCATGGCGGTTATAATCACTGTGCCAGCTGTCCTTTTATCCATTTTGTCGGGAAAAATTTTTTTCCTCCACATCCATCCGCAATGGCTGTTTCCCTATAATCTATCCTGGACCCTGATTTTCCTGGCCGGGACCTGGCTGCTTATCCGGCAGGGACAGCGCCCATCCAGGGAAGCCCCGGCAGCCGCTTCCTGGTCCCGTTCTAAATGTACCGGAGCGCTTCTTATCCTCCTGGCCCTGCAATGGAGTACGATAAATTCTCTGGACAACACCTCTATGGTGAAAGCAACGGCGGCTCAAACCATGGCCCTGACCCGGACCCAAGCCATTTTTCCTTCTCCTCCTGCCAAGGATGAAGACGCGGTCGAAATTTATAATCAGGCTGAAGAAGAAATGGGAAAGTTGCCCGGTTGGCTGTGGGAGGCGGCCAAAGACCCGGCCTTTGACACCCGATCGGATAAAACTCAAACTCTATTGCAGGACAAGCATAAGGCCATCGCTCTATTGAAAGAGGGATCCCGGAAATCCCGTCTCTATCACCCGTTAACTTTGACTTTTGATTCTGAGATACCCAGATACGCTCCTTTCCGAAACGGCGTCAACCTGCTGGCGCTGGAAGCCCGCAATTTTGCGCGCAAGGGGCAAATGGCCGCTGCATTGGCCAATATTTCTGACATGGAAAATATCGCGGAACAGATCAACCAAACCCCCACTTTGATTAGTACTATGGTGGCAAGCGCCATTCATTCGAATTCCAAAAATACCCTGGAAATCATACTGGCCGAATCGCCCGGTCATTCCAAAATCAAGGTTAACCTGCCGGTAAAAACCCACGATCAAATATTGCAGGGTCTTCAAAAAAGTTTGGTCATTGAAGATGCCATGCAGGATTTCGGTATGGCGGATATTTTAATCAATCACCCTTCCATGTATTTATTCAGCTATGCTTTCGATGAAAGCTTTTGGGGTGGTTTTGAAAACAAGCTGTACCGTGTCTTTCTTTACCCGGACGATCTGGCCTCTCATGGAGACTATTTCAAAAAGGTTTATGAGTTTACGAAACAACCGTATTATCAATCCGGTTCGGAATTCAAAGAATGGGAAAACCATTTAGCGGAAAACATTGAATTAGGGATAATGTCATCCATTGCCCTTCCCAGTATTTTCCGGTACTTTGACAAGACAACCTACCACCAGACCGAATTTCTTCTGGGCAGACTGGGACTGGCGAGCGCCGCCTACCGTTCCGATCATGGCAAATATCCGGCGACGCTTAACGCGCTGGTGCCAAAATATATCAGGGAAATCCCGAAAGACCCGTTCAGCGGCGAACCGCTTAAAATGCTGGCGGTGGATGGCGGGCTGATCCTGTACGGAGTCGGGGAGGACCTTAAGGACGACGGCGGGCTGGCCTACGACGATATTAATAAAACCGGCGACCCCGCCTTCTATTTAGGTTCCGCCTTCAAAGAACACCGCCTGAAACCGGCCATCGAAAAACAGCGCCAGCAAGAGGCAAAAAGAACGAACAAAAGGAAAAAATAGATTCTCCGCTCATTTGCTTATTCATCCGGGCGGATGAGTGGTCAAACCGCTCTCAATGATATAAACTGGGGCCATGCAACCCAAACTGGTCACCCTCGCCGCGTTCAACATGCCCTACCAGGCCCACCTCGCCAAATCGCGCCTGGAGGCCGAAGGCATTCCCGTGTTCATCCGCGACGAACACCTTATCAGCATCAACTGGTTCTACTCCCCGGCTCTGGGCGGAGTGAAAGTGCAGGTGCCGGACGTCCACCTGAAAGAGGCGCGTGAAATTCTCGACTCGGTGTCGGACGTCGAACTGCGGGACGAGGAAGCCCTGCAGGCCACCATGCCGGAAGAACCCGGACCGGAACCGCCGGAATTGATGGAATGTCCGCAGTGCGGAAGCAAAGGATTCGTGGAGGAGCTCCACTATCCCGTCGAACGGTTCCTCAATGAATTGCTGTTGGGATTGCCTTATCTGTGGCTGGGACGCCCGCTCCAGTGCCGCGCCTGCCGCCACACCTACCGGGCACAGTAAACGCTCCCTTCACCCGCCGCCCTTTTTGTCATACACTGACGGTATGGAAACCCGATTCGTCACCATTGCCAGCTATCACATGCCCCACGAAGCAGAGGTGGCCGCGTCCTTCCTGGAGGAAAAAGGCATCCCGACAATGATTCGGGACAACAACACCAACCCTCTGCAAGGCGGGTATGTGGAAATTCGCCTGCAGGTGCCGGAACAGGACGCCGACGACGCTCTTTATATTCTGGACACAGTGATGGATGAGGGGGTCGATCTGCTGGAAGACATCGAAGAGGATTATGAAATTGAAGAGAAGGAAGAAACCGCTGCGTCCTGGAAAGACCCGGATATCAACCCGGTGGTTTGCCCGCGGTGCCTCAGTGTCAATGCCCAAAAAACCCTGCCCAGCCCGGTCCCCGGATGGCTGAACGCGCTCCTGCTCGGCATCCCAAGAATGTTCTTCCCCGCCCAACTGCAATGCCGGGGCTGCGGCGCTATCATCCAATAAACTTAAATCAGGTCGTATATTCCGCGTTGATGCGGACGTAGTCGTATGACAAATCGCAGGTGTAGGTTTCGGCTTGGGCTTTGCCCAGGTGCAGGCCGACGGCGATTTCGATTTCCTTGTTCTTCATTTTTTTCCGGAGCGCGGACGCGGACACGCCTTTCACATGCTCCCCGTTTTTGACCAGCCGGGTTCCGTTCAGCACCACCTCCAGTTTCTCAGGCTTGATCGGCACTCCCGCGTTGCCAACGGCGGCGATGATCCGCCCCCAGTTCGGGTCCTCGCCGAACAGCGCGGTCTTCACCAGCAGGGAATTGGCGAGGCGCTTGCCGATCCGCTCCGCCTGCTGTTTCGTCTTCGCGCCGCTCACTTTAAAGGTGACGAACTTGGTGGCGCCTTCGCCGTCCTCCACAACTTTAAACGCCAGCGTTTTGCACACATGGGTCAACGCTGTCACGAAATCCCGGTAAGCCTTCGATCCCGCTTGGATGGACGAGTTGCCCGCCGTGCCGTTGGCCAATAACAGCACCATGTCGTTGGTGCTGGTTTCGCCGTCGACGGTGATGCAGTTGAAGGTCGGGTCCACCGCCTCTTTCAAAGCCTTGTGCAGGGCGAATTTGCCGATCCGGATGTTGCTGGCGAGGAACGCCAGCATGGTCGCCATGTTCGGCTGGATCATGCCCGATCCCTTGGCGATGCCTCCCACCACAACATCGCCATACTGCACCGCGCAGGTTTTGGACACCAGGTCGGTGGTCAGGATGCCTTCCGCGGCCTGGACCCAACCTTTCGGAGAAAGTTGATTCACCAGTCGGGGAATACTCGCTTCGATTTTGTTCACCGCCAGCGGTACGCTGATGACGCCGGTGGAAGCGGTCAGCACTTCTTTCACCGGAATGCCCAGCGCCTTCGCGGTCGCCGCCACCACTGCTTGGCAATCCTTCACGCCCTGCTCTCCGGTAAAGGCGTTGGCGTTGCCGCTGTTGACGATTATGGCGCGGCTGGTTTTGGAGGTCTGGAGCGCTTTCCGGCTGATCGGCACCGTCGGCGACACCACCTGGTTGAGCGTGAACACCCCGGCCGCCGTCGCCGGCACTTCGGAGACAATCAGCGCGAGGTCCTTGACGCCCTTCTTCTTGAGGCCGCAGGCCACCCCTCCGGCCAGAAACCCCGGCACCCGAACCTGTTTCAGCTTTTTCAGTTTCATTATTTTGAATCAGGGGAACAGCGGGGGATGGTCGAGTCCTGTGGTCTCGCCGATCCCCAGCATGAGGTTCATGTTCTGAATCGCTTGGCTGGAGGCGCCCTTCATCAGGTTGTCGATGGCGCTGGTGATCACCGCGCGGCCGTTGCGAGCGTCCACCTGCACGCCGATGTCGCAGGTGTTCGACCCCGCCACATGGGAGGTGTTGGCGTACCGTCCCGGCGCCAGCACCCGCACGAAGGGT
>SMUZ01011277.1_pt1 | contig 11143 bp, 11 predicted proteins | sample 2456421 | NCBI WGS metagenome assembly SMUZ01 (sample SAMN11095932, study PRJNA526329) | marine sediment metagenome | biome: Marine sediment; feature: Surficial sediment; material: Deep marine sediment; isolation source: Hadal surficial sediment | place: Pacific Ocean | collected 2014-11 | depth... | reverse complement strand
CAAAGCTGCAATGGCTCCTTGTATGACCTCTCCGAGGTATAAGAACACGGCGGCCGCCAAGATGGACGAAAACAGACCGAGCAGAAATGCTTCAATCAGGAATTGCGCCCGTATGCCCCAAGGGCTGACCCCAACCCAGCGCTGAATCTGAATTTCAACCTCGCGATTTAGCACCGCCAACTGCATCGCGGTCAGAGTCATCAGCAGCGCCGCTACAAAAAACCCGATGATCAGAACGATACCGCCCCGCTGCAGCGCGTTGGAAATACGATAAAGGACCTCGGCGAAGCCCTGGCCCCAAATCACTTCGCCGACCCCGGCAACCGCACGAATCCGCTCGACCACCTGCGCACCCTGTGCCGGGTCGACCAACTCCACCGAAAGGCTGTCGGCAAACGCGTCGGCCGGCAGCGCGTTCATCAGCGTTTCCTCACCGAATACCGGTGCCAATTGCGCATAGACTGCTGCGCCATCCAACAGCTGCACACCCCTTACTCCAGGTACCGCCCGCAGTGGATCTGCCAACGACTGCGCTGCCGCACCTTCAGCAGCGAACACCCGTACCTGGACTTGACGCTCGAGCATCGCCGCCACTTGCACGAGATTGGCGTTCAGCCAAAGAAAGCCGCCAAATAACAACAGGGTTAGTGTCAGCAAAACTACCGTGGCCAGGCTGGCCCAGCTGTTTCGGGCGATGCCCTCGCGCGCATCCCGCAGGCGATAATAAACGGACCACCAATTCAGACCGTTCAACTTGATGTCGCCTCTTCGTTTGCCCAGTACCCTCCGGCGGCGGCGTCGCTCACGATACGGCCGTCCTGCAGGCGCACTACTCGCCGCTGCAAGCGGTTCACTATGGTAACGGCGTGCGTGGCGAACAGCACCGTTGTGTGATGTTCGCGGTGTACCTGGTCGAGAATTTCCAGCACGCGGTCGGTATTTTCCGGATCAAGGTCACCAGTGGGTTCGTCCGCGAGAATAAGTCTCGGCCGATTAACGAGTGCGCGCCCGATCGCTACTCGTTGCTGCTCTCCTCCGGACAGTTCCGCCGGCAAGCGGTGACCTTTGTCAGCAAGCCCCACCAGCTGTAGGATCTCCGTAGTGCGGCTGCGCACCTCGGACGCCGGCATGGCAAGAACTTCTGCACCGTATGCTATATTTTCGTAGGCGGATTTTTTTTCCATCAAACGAAATGTCTGAAAAATTATGCCCATCGACCGGCGCAGCTGACTGCCCCGAATCTGTGCCACATCGGTGCCACCAATGATGACGCGCCCCTCATCTGCGAGCTCCTCCCGATAGAGCAATTTCAGTAATGTCGTCTTGCCCGCGCCCGATGTGCCGACCAGGAACAACCATTCACCGGACGCTATGCGCAAAGACAAATCATCCAGCGCCGGATAGTTCGCCAGAGGGTAGCGTCTGGACACGTTTTCGAAAATGATATCGATGAGGGCTCCTTGGTCTGTCGTTATTGGCCTCAGCCCAGCCTACGGCGTCGGAAAAACAGTACCAGGCCGAGTACCACCACTGCTGCGGTCAGGCCGTAGCGGAGGAGGCGGTCGGCTGGTGGAGGCTCACCCGGTATATCCACCATCGCCTGCCTTGGATCTGCGGCTACAACCTGCTTAATCTGCTCAGATTCCAGGTAAGTCCACATCGTAGAGTGACCCTCGCCACGCACGAAGGATCGTGCCACAGTTCGACCCTGCCACTGCAACAGATCAACCGGACCGTTGGCGACACGCCCATGCGAATACATGGGCAAACTTATCCCTTCAATCGTGATGATGTAAGTCGCAGCGCCATGATGGCTGTCACCGGTTGTCACTGCTGAGACGACACCGGCACTGCCGACTCGCAGGCCCTTCCTGTTGAGCAGCACCAAACCAGTTTCCATTTCCAGTTGCTCGGCAATGATGGTCGCAGCCTCTGCTTTGCTTGGCACGTTCCCCCCATGTTCAACGGATAGAGCTCCGGCGAAAATCGCTTTATTGAGATCGTCGATGGTCGCATCTCCATCCAGCGTGTCCACCAGACCGTGATCGAGAGCGCTGTCGGCGAGTGCAGCACTGTCCGGTGTTTCTCCACCGAAACCGAGGTCCGCCGCTAGCGCCGCCCAGACCGCCAGCTCTCTTTTCGACATTGGCAAGTCTGGTTCAAACACGGGGGTTTCCGGAATGATGCCCACCCCCACCAGTACCACGATATCGAAGCGTGATTCAGAGAACTCGATATCTGGAAACTGATTGGCTTCATTTTTAATATGCGCCAGCGCGTGACCACTTAACAAGCAGCAGACGATTAAGACCATCGCGTTGCGTGCCCTGGGATACCTGAGATTGCTTGTCATTCGAGCTCACCTTTTTGTTCAACAAGAATTTTCCCGATAGCCTCTGCCGCCGACTCTCTGACCGCCGCACTGTCATCCCCCGCGGCTACCCGCAGACTCGCGATTGACGATCGTGCTGGTAAGCCGATTTCCCCCAACGCGATGGCCGCCGCCTTTCTTACGGCGGCGTTTTCATCCCGCAGTTTATCTGCCAGCGCTGACCTTGCACCGGATGTTGAAGCAGTACCAAATTGTCCTATGGCAAGAGCGGCGACCCCGCGCACCTGCCACTCCTCGTCAATCAACGCCAGGGTCAGCGACGGTAACGCATCCCGGTTTCCCTTACCCACTACGCCCAGCGCACGTACTGCTGCCCAACGAACTGTCCACCCTGTGTGCATTAACAATTCCTCTATCGCGGGGCCGACGTCAATCACCTGGCATGTCCCGGTCTGTGCAGCACTGTCTTGTTCTGCACTGACTACCCGACTGAGTGCTGGCAGCGCTGCCTCCGCCACGACGCCCATCTGCTCCAGGGCAAAAGCCGCAGCCTCGCAGACTCGTGAGTCCCTATCCGTCAACGCATTGGCCAGCGCCGGAACCGTTAAAGCGAGATGTGCCTCGCTCGCTACAGCGCCGATTGCGCGAGCGGCGGCCCAGCGCACAACCCAGTCCTTATCGGTCAGGGACTCGACCAGATTCGGTGTGGCCGCCGCCGCCGCTGGGCCGATAGCCCAGAGCGACCTGGCGCTGGCCCAGCGCACCTGCAGTGATTCATCTTGCAGAACACCCGCCAGCGCTGACACAGCGTCGACCGATACTGAACCGATGTGCCCAAGCGCACGCACTGCACCCCAGCGTGCAATAAGGTTGTCGTCCTGCAATGCCTCAATGAGTATCGGTACTGCCGGCTTCCCTATGCGTGACAATGCCTCGATAACCTGTTCGGTAACACCCCAGTCCCGGTCACGCAATGCGTTCGCCAGCGCCGGTAAGCTACTGCTTGCCTCTTCGCCGAGCGCCCCGATAGCGTGTGCGGCAGCCGCTCGCAATTGCCAGCTGTCCGAAGCCAGCGCCACCTCCAGTTCCGGCAGCGCCTGTGCGCTGGCGGGAGCAAGGCTCGATAAGGCCAGCGCGGCCGCGGTGCGAATGTCGGTCGATTCGCTACTCAATACGGTGCGGATCGCCGGTACAGCGGTTGAAGATGTCGGTTGCAAAGCCCCAAACGACAGTGCGGCCTGACGCCGCACTACCCAATCTTCATCACTAAGTGCTGTTACCAGTCCGGCGACGGCCTGTTCTGACTCCTGACCAACTGCTGCCAACGCCTGCACGGACGCACGCCGAACTTCCACGCTGACATCAGCCAGAGCACGGATCAGCGCAGGAACCGCAGTGCCGGAGGTATCTTTGGAGTCGGCAATCCTTTGTGCTGCATCCCGTCGGGCAGTCCAAAGTGGGTGGCCAAGATTGCTGATCAGCCGGTCGATGCGATCCGCAGCATACGCCTCAGTGGCGCAATGCATTGCTGCCGGAAAGATGAGCATAGCAAGGATGATAGACCGCATCGAATACCTCGAATCTTGGGTCGGTTATTAGCGACCTTTTGCTTTGAGCGCAGCATCCAATCGTGGATATACGCGCCGCACATTCCCCTCGAACACCTTGCGCCGATCCTGTTCGGATAGCGCGAGTGCATCAACATATCGTTTGGTGTCATCGAAATTGTGCCCTGTCTCCGGGTCTATCCCCTTGACAGCGCCGAACATTTCGGAAGCGAAAAGGATATTGTCGATATCAATCACCTGAAACAACAGGTCAATTCCCGGCTGATGATAAACGCAGGTATCAAAAAACACGTTGCGCATGATGTGATCGGTCAGCGCAGGCTTGCTGAGCATATCGGCCAGACCACGATAGCGACCCCAGTGATAAGGCACGGCGCCGCCGCCATGCGGGATGATTAACCGCAAGTCAGGAAAATCCTTGAACAAATCACCCTGTAGAAACTGCATAAACGCAGTTGTGTCTGCATTGATGTAGTGAGCGCCAGTCGCATGGAAATTGGGATTGCACGAGCCCGAAACGTGGATCATAGCCGGCACGTCGAGTTCCGTCATCTTCTCGAAGAACGGGTACCAGGCTTTGTCTGTAAGCGGCGGTCCGGTCCACATACCACCTGACGGGTCGGGATTGAGATTGCAGCCAACGCAGCCCAGCTCGAGCACACAACGTTCAAGCTCCTCTATCGAGTTACTAACCGGCACACCGACGGATTGCGGTAACTGACAGACAGCGATGAATGTATCTGGATATAGTTGCGTTACCCGATGGATCAGATCGTTGTTGATTCTGGTCCAGGTACGGGAAACTGCCTCATCACCGATGTGGTGCGCCATGGCAGAGGCTTTTGGCGAAAAAATCGTCATGTCCGCACCGCGCTCGCGCAGCGCCTTTAGCTGGTTTTGCTCGATAGACTCGCGAATTTCGTCGTCGCTTACAGCTTCAAGCTCCGCCAGCGGTCGCGCCGGATCTTCGAAGTGTGCGATCTGAGCGTCTCTATAAGACTGCAGCTGCGACGGTGCTGTCGTGTAGTGGCCGTGACAATCGATGATCATCCTGTCTCTCCCCCGAATCAATCCGCTGCGCTACTGTCCTTATATACGAGCCCTCTTTCGGTGAGCCGCGGACGCATATTATTAACATCGAGGCCGAGTTCACCGTTCGCATACCGGCGGCGTGCATCCGCCTCCTTCGCTTCGCGTTGGGTGGATTCTGCCACAACTGTGGCCAATTCCTGTCGCCGCACGACCACAACTCCATCGTCGTCTGCAACGATGATGTCACCAGGCTTAACGGATTGACCTGCACAAACGATGGGAACATTAACGCTGCCCAGCGTTTCTTTGACCGTGCCCTGCGCGCAAATGTACCGCGACCAGACGGGGAAACCCATTTTGGTCAATTCACCGACATCCCTGACCCCGGCGTCAATGACCAGTGCCAACACACCACGCGCCATTAACACAGTCGCCAGCAAATCGCCGAAGTATCCGTCACTGCAGGGCGAGGTCGGCGCCACAACCATGATGTCTCCTTCGCGGCACTGCTCGGCTGCGACATGGATCATCCAGTTATCGCCAGGCGGTAGCGATACTGTGACTGCCGTTCCTGCGACATGGGCCCCGCTGTAAATCGGTCGCATGTACGGCGCCAGCAATCCACTTCGTCCTTGGGACTCGTGCACCGTTGCGACTCCAAATTCGGTAATTTTGGCCACAGCATCCGAATTGGCACGCGGGCAGTTTTGAACGACTACACCCATCTTGGGTCGCTCCTGTTAGTAAATGTGATCCCGGCCATACGCTCAGAAACTGTCGTCGCCAGACTATTCCCAGGGCATTAGTGAGACATGAATGACGTCTTTTGCGTCACCCACGGACTTGATTGCGTTGCCCGTGTCCTTGAGACCCATACGATGCGTTGTAATCAGGTCCAGGGGAAATCGGTCCGATGACAGTTGCTTCAATGCCAGTTCGCATGATTGATAATTATGGCCCCGGGCACACTTCACGGTGATGTACTTGGTGGTGATCTTGGCCAGCGGAAAGTCAGGAAAGGTCTTAAGCTCTCCCTGGACCAGAATCGTGCCACCTTTGCGCCGTAATGCATCAATGCCGAGATGGACTGGCGCGATTCCGCCCCCTGCGGTGCAGTCAAGCGCAACGTCCACACCGTCTCCTCCGGTAATGACCCGGATTCTTTCCAACGGGTCCTCCTCCTCAACATTGATCACATGATCGGCCCCCAACTTAAGGGCAACATCGAGGCGCACCTTGTCTTTCGACGTTCCTGTTACGACGATCAATGAGGCACCAGCCTGTCGACACGCAACAACCTGCGACAGTCCCTGCTGGCCAGGACCCTGAATCAGCACGCTGGAATCATAGCCAACGCCACAATCGAACAGTGCCCACTGAATTCCATTTGCCATCGGCGTGACGACGCCTGCAAGTTCCGGGCTAACCTGGTCCGGTACTTTATGCACCACCGCATTCCAGGGCAGGTACATGTATTGCGCAAAGCCACCCCAAAGGTGTGGCGCGCGTTCGGCCGATGTATATCCGTAGCGTATGGCATCGGGATTGTTCCGCCAGTCCGTACCGTTACACAAGCGATAGTCTCCCTGATGGCACCACTCGCAGGCGAAGCAAGGCACGTAGTGTTCGATGAATACCAGGTCACCCTCTTTGACTTTTTTGCGCTCCTGAAACTGGCGGCCCGCTTTGGCAATGTAACCGATATTCTCGTGACCCATGATTACTGGTTCGGTAATCGGTGGATTCGCATAGAATTTGACATCTGTACCACAGATGCCTGCTACCTCCATCTTTAGCAGCGCTGCGTCTTGGGGCACCTCCGGCATCGGAAACTCCCTCAACTCCATCTGATGAGCCCCGGTACGAACGGCTGCGACTACTTGTTGTGCCATGTTATTCTCCCGCATCAGGCAGTGGCGGCAGCGTTTCCTTTTCAAGCTCGTAGGATTCGTCCATGCGCGGTTCAAGACCCTTCTCCGCGAGCGCCTCTGCAAAGGTAGTTCGAACCTGTGGACTTTCGTCGGCATAATCAATCTGGTGACCCCCGATACGGCGGCTGATCCAGGCCTTAGGCACACCCTGGGCATTGCGAATCGCAACACCTTCGTATTTGAATGCCAGGTAACGCGCAGGCGTAGTCCCTTTGTTGAAGTGTTGGTGATACCACATGTTCGGTGGCGTAATCATCGTGCCTGGTTTCCACTCGTATCGTTTTGGCTCCTCACCTTCCGCCCACATCAGCGAATAACCTTCGCCGGCAAGAATGATGACGTGGGCACCCGGCCCATGTGCATGGGCTTTCTTGTAGGTGCCAACCGGAAACTGCGAAATATGTGTATTCATCGAGCTTTTGGCCAGGTTGAATCGAATATGCCCGCCGCCGGCACCGCGTTCCTTGGCTTCAATCAGCGGCAAATCGACCACGTCGGCGACAAAATTGGTCTCCAGCAGTAATCCGCTGACCTTGTCTTTTGGCGCGAAGTAATCGGGTTCGCCGGAGAATCGATTCTTGAAATCATAGGCCGTGTTGAAAATGAATTCGGGTTCCTCGAATACGTTCATGAGCAGAGCCAGATTGGTGACTGCAACAAACCGAACTTTTTCATCGCCGGACCCATTAAAATGCTGATGCCAGGTATTTAGCGGGATGGAAAACATCGCCCCCGCCCGCCATTCAAACGATACTTTTTGGCCCGCATCGTTCCACACGCTGGTTGCTCCGCGCCCGCTCAAAATCAGGATCATTTCTTCGTATAGTTGTCTCTGCGCAGTTAGCTCATCGCCGGGTCCGATTTCGCAGACGTAGCAATCGTTAGACGTTCGTGAGGCGTCGTGATTGATAAAAACGCCATAACCATTGCGCCGCGCCCACGGCTTGAGCTCCACCGCGTTCAAGTCCGGCACATAGATGCCATCAATAATGTCGAGGCCTTCTTGCGCGACCCAGCGCGTGTAGGGCGTTTCCTTTTCCTTCACGAATTTGCTTACAATGTCGTCAGAAACGAGTGCGTCTTTTTTCATGGCGATTTAGTTCTTTATCATTTGTTGATTGTTCAGGCCAGGGCCGATCATTATCGGCTATAGTTCGCTGCCGAAAAACTTGCACCCCGGATAGGCTACAGTCATTAAACTCCTTTTTTTCTAACGGTGCCAGCGTCGACAAATTGGTTTAGACCACATGCGTATGAATTTATGCGATAAGCTCCTGATACCCTATTGTGAGACGCCGTTTGAACTAAAACACAGGAATCCGATGGAATATTTCTCGCTGCTTTTTTTTGGCTTCATTATCGGCATGCAGCACGCCCTCGAGGCTGATCACCTCGCGGCTGTCGCGGCCTTGAGTACGGGATCGACCTCACGCCGTGCTTTGTTGCTGCGCGGCGGATTCTGGGGCCTTGGCCACACCATAACCTTGCTGACGATCTGCGGCTTGTTGCTGATGCTCGGCGAATCCATCTCCGCGCGCACTGCTTCATTACTGGAGTTTGCCGTTGGCGTGATGATCATTCTGCTTGGCGCTAATGTGTTGTTAAAGCTGTTGCGAAAGCGCATGCACTTCCATGTTCACCGGCACAGTCGCGGCACGTTCCACGTGCACACACATTCACATGCCAACGACACCGCGCCGCACCCTGACAGTGCGCACGATCATGTGCATCACCACTCGGGATTTGGTCGGGTACTTCTAATCGGCATGGTGCATGGCGCGGCAGGTTCTGCGGGATTGCTTGTGCTTGCGGCGGCCGCTAATACCCTCGTCCAGGCCGTCGGGTACGTACTCGCATTCGGTGCCGGTTCGATACTTGGAATGGCCTCGATGTCATTCGTGGCGTCTTACCCTTTGCGACTTATGGAGCGCTACGCCATCTGGCTGAACACGGCTGGATTTGCGTGCATTGGATGTGCCGCTATTGTCATCGGCAGCAGTCTGATGGGTGATAGCTGGCGAGGGCTATGAGTACTGTAACCCGCGTTCAAGTCGAGTCCGGTCATCGCCAATCGCTGACCCATGCGATCACGATTCTTGAACGCCTCGGAATCATAGACTTCAACGGCCATTTCAGTACTCGTTTGCCGGACGGCAATATACTTATTAACACGGGCAGCTCGGTGCGCAGCGCGATTACGCCGGATGACTTCGTAGTGGTCGGAACGAACGGCGAGTTCAGCGACAATGTGCCACCGCCGCCTAAAGAACTTGCCTTGCATGTTGCCCTTTATAAGGCGCGGCCAGACGTGCATGCCGTGGTTCATGGCCATCCGAAATGGTCGACGCTGCTGCCGAGTGCCGGGCTCGATTATCAGGTTACAATGGCGCAAGGGGCGTTACTCGGCAAGGTTCCCACATACCCGTCACCAAGGTCGGTGAATAACCCGGCTGTCGCAGACGAAGTCGCCGAAGTTCTTGGCAGCGGTCGAGCCGCCCTGCTTCGCGCACATGGCTCAGTGGTTGTAGCCGAAGACGTTTTGCACGCAGCGGTGCTTGCCATATATCTGGAATTGAATGCGGAACGGTATGTCAACGCGTCTTTGCTGGGCGAGCCGTACGTGTTTTCCGTCGAAGAAATCGAGGCATGCCAAAAGGGCCTGTCGAGTCGTGGGCTTTTCGAGAAGTGCTGGAATTACTATCTTGCGTCATGCGGATTATCCAGCCGGATATAGATGCATAAAATGGAGAGATAAACTGATGTGTGGTGATTTTGACGATCATGATCGATTTGACGATGAATTGTTCGAACGTTTCATAGAGTTAACCGGGCGTTTCGGCGTCACCCGGGGGCAACCCGGCGGTAACGCGCCGGTTCGGCTGGCTGACGAAGATGCGCGCGCGGCGTACATGAAGGACTTGTTCAGGGCAGGATTGACACGATCGGTGAATGATGCCGCCAATCTGCCACAGGGTGAACATATGGACGCGCTGGCTGGCCAGGCCATTGTATTTGCCCGTTTGGCCGGCTTTCTTGCGGGACAATTTCCTCCGCAAACGGATTTATTCCGTACTGTTTCAGGAGCGTTGATGGACGGGCACAGCGAACCAGCTTCATTGAGCCAGCAGCCCTTATTGTCCGGCTAGCCACCCGGACTCAACGTGATCGTGTGTTTCATTGTGACCTGCTTCACATTCACTTGAAAGGTAAACAAAGACAAGGAGTTACGACATTGAATGAATCAACGAAAACCGGTACCGGAGAAGTCACCTGGGAGAGATGGTCCAAGAAAAGAACTTTTGTACGTGCGCTTGAGGGCACTTACGGAGAACTCGTGGAGGAGCTGTTTTCGCAGCCGAGAATTTATCGGACACAGGACATGAAATGGAAGGGCGGGCCGCAAATCTTTGGCAAGAAAGTGATCAATCCGCAAGCAGTGCGAGTCGCCCAGTCCATTGAAACGCATGTTGACGTATATGCACCGGGCGGTCACGGACAGAAACACGGTCACATGAATAGCGCGGTGTTTTTCGTGCTCAGGGGCAAAGGACATGATGTGCATGATGGCCGCCGCATCGATTGGGAGGTCGGTGACGCGCTGATTGTAGAAAATGGTTGCGTTCACCAACACTTTTCCGATGACAAGGACGGTGAGTCGATTGTCCTGATCATGAAAGCCAAGCCGCTGTTCCTGTTTATGCACCTGATGTTCCAAAAAATGGTTGAGTATCCGCCCAAGGAACCGGTCCCCGGGCAGGAAGATTTTGCTCCGACGAACGCCCTATGAATCTATAAATTGCCGATCTGAATTGGGAAATGAAACACTATGAGCACTGAATTATCATTCGTTGACGACACCGAGCGCCAGAAAGCCCGGTCCAATGTATCCGCCGACTTTTACGCCCAGGCGCTCGAAGCGTCGAAGCAGTTTCGCGCCGAGTATAAGAACCGCGCCAATGTAGTAAAGGCAGCTGACATGCCGATGGAGCGCACCGCTGACGGGCTCATCAAACACATCATCAATGAAGGCATGAATACCAAAGAATGCTGTATCGACATTTACATGCAATTCCTGCCACCCAATGGCGCCACCGGCACCAGCCGGCATCTTTCCGAAGAGGTTGCTTTTGTGATTGAAGATACCGGCTACGACTTGCATTACGATGTCAAATTCAAGTGTGAAAACGAATTTATCTGGGAGTGGGATACCGAACCTAAGAAGTTCGAATGGGCGCCAGGCGACTTTATTTATATTCCACCTTATTGCGCCCACAAGCGAT
>SMUZ01060913.1_pt1 | contig 11155 bp, 12 predicted proteins | sample 2456421 | NCBI WGS metagenome assembly SMUZ01 (sample SAMN11095932, study PRJNA526329) | marine sediment metagenome | biome: Marine sediment; feature: Surficial sediment; material: Deep marine sediment; isolation source: Hadal surficial sediment | place: Pacific Ocean | collected 2014-11 | depth... | reverse complement strand
TGCAGGCCATGGCCGCCTTCTCGCCCATCAGCGCGGTGCCGGCGCCGAGCGCGAAGCCGGCGACGTGCCACAGCGGCGAGAGCAGCGTCGGGCGCACCCAGCGTTCGACGATCATCTTCTCGAACACCGCGAGGTGCCGGCGTTCGCCGTCCGCCATCTTCCGGATGACCTCGCCGACGGGGGTGCGGCCGAGGACCGCGAGCTGGCCCTGATAGATCCGCAAGGCGCCGTATTCGCCGGCGTGATCGACGCGGATCATGCGCCGCTTCATCTCTTCCGGGTCCGGGTCGCCGGGCATGCGTCCCTTGGCTGCCATGTTCCCTCTTTATCAAAGGCGAGGACGGCTCAGGCGTCCGCCCGGTCGCCGCCGGCCCGCCACATCCCCCTGGCGGCGATCGCGCTGGCAACGAATAAGCCCAGGGAGGCGAGGACATTATACCCCGCCATCGAGATGCCGAACAGCGACCAGGGCACCTCGTCGCAGCGCACCACCGGCGCCGCGAGAATTTGCGCACGAAGCTCCTCGATCGTCCGCGCCGTGGCTCCAGCGGCTCCACAAGCCTCGGTGCCCTGCCACCACTGCTGCTCGACGCCGACATGAAAGGTTGCGATGCCGGCGTTGACCAGGAAGGCGGCGGCGCATAGTCCGGCGAGGCTTACGATCACGCCCTTCGGCGGCGGCGCCAGGCCCGAGAGGCCCAGGCCCAGGCCCGAAAGCGCGATGACGACGCCGTAGGGCACGCGCTGATAGAGGCAGAGCACGCAGGGATCGAGCCCGCCGAAATATTGGGAAGCGAACGCCGCCGCCAGGATCGCCGCGCTGGCGCCCAGCAGGAGGGCGAAAACGAGGCGCGGGTTGGCGGTGATCTCGGCGATTGTCATGGCGAGAGCATTACCCGATTAGCTTGACCATCCCGCTCCCCTCGACACGGCCACCCATAGCCTACGATGCCTCAGGCTGTCGGGCGGGGGAGCGGGCCGGGGCGATTCCACACCAGTGGATAATGTACTAAATCCCGTTGGTCTTCGCCCACCGCGCTCAAAACAGGACCTTCACGGCGACGAAGCCACCGATGAGTCCGGCGAAGAAGAGGGTCGTGAGCCAGCCCAGATTCTTCTCGATGAAGGCGCGTATCGGCGGTCCGAAATACCACAACAGCGCCGCCTCGGCGTAAAATCGCAGGCCCCGGGAAAAGACGGCGGCGGCGGTGAAGATGAAGAGATCGAGCTTGGTGACGCCGCTGGCGATGGTGATGACCTTGAAGGGAAAGGGCGTCAGCCCGGCGCCGGCGACGATCCAGGCGCCCCATTCATTATATTGGTTCTGGAAGCGGGCGCAGCTGTCGGCGTGGCCGTAGAATTCGAGCAGCGGCCGGCCGACGTTTTCGAACAGGAAATAGCCGATGCCATAGCCCGCCAGCCCGCCGGCGACCGAGGCGAGGGTGCAGACGGTGGCGATCCTGAAGGCCTTGTCGCGCTCCGCCAGCACCATGGGGATGAGGAGCACGTCGGGCGGTATGGGAAAGACCGAGCTTTCGATGAAGGAAATGGCGCCTAGCGCCGGCAGCGCCCGGCGATGGCCGGCAAGCCCCATGGCCCAATCATACATGCGCTGCAGCATCGCCCACTCGGTCCCGCGTTGAACCCGGACGCGCCTTCGCGCTATCGGGCGCGCCGCCCATCCGGCCGGCCATCTGGCCGGATAGTGCTCTAGCAGGCGCCGCCATCAGGGGCAATGGCGATGTCGCGCGAGTCCAGCCGTCGCCCCCGGTCCCGCTTCGCTTGGTAGATCGCCAGTTTTGCCGCCGCTTTACCCCCGGTCTTAGCGAAAACCGGACTGTGCAGCGCATTGGGCTTGCACGAAACAGTTGTAGAACTATCCATTATAATATATTAATACGTGCAGTGAGTCGCCGCCATTTACGCCCTGATCGTCTAGGGATCCGCGTCGGCTCCGAATCATCGAACATGAGGAGCTTTCACATGGCAGACGACAAGGACCTGAAGGAGGTAATTGCCAGAGTAACAAACGCGGTCTATCGGGAGATGAAAGGCCATGAGGCGGAGGGATTCAAGGTTTCAGATCTTCGCGGACAACTTGAGGACCTAGCCGCCATAGGAGATAAGACTGCCTGGAAAATCACCTACGACACTTCGGGCGACAAGATTGTAGCCCTCGGAGACAGGATTGTATCCCTCGGAGACCGGGCCGGCGGCCCCGTGGCTTGGAAGATCACCTACGACACTTCGGGCGATGTAATCGTACGCGGGGGGAGGGAAAAAAAATAGCCTCATAGGTAACGCATGATCGATAGTAGGACTTGGGAGGGCGTACAGTCTCTTCTGGATAACTACGCTCGAATTGGTGCCGACGACATTGTCGTCGTGCTGTATACGAGTGATAGCTATGAGTCGGCAGCTTGGGTATGTGCCGCTCTAGAACTGCGCGAGATACCCGTCAATAGAGTGTGGATGGCACCGCTAAACGATGATGGGTTTCCGGATCGTCTGACGTGCGCTCTCCCCTCGCCGGCCGAGTTCGCGGGCCGGCTTGTCGTCCTGACTTTTGAACGGGATACAATGTCGCATACCCGAACTCTTGCCACCGCGCTTTCTAGGTACGAGAAGAGTCGATGTGCGGTATTTCGCGCGATCAGCGCTAGCCCTAGCCTCTTCTCTGACGCGCTGCGCGCGTTGCCCGAAGAACTTTCGGCCCGGAATACCGCGATTCTTGAGCGATGCATGACGGCGAACCAGCTGTCGATCAAAACGCGTGGGGGTACGGACCTAAGAGTCACGATTGACGCTAATCGTCATCGCTGGATTAGCAATCGCGGAACTTCGCGCCCAGGCGGGGTGGTGATTCTTCCAGCTGGCGAAGTTGCCACATTCCCAGCTTCCATCTCTGGGGTGCACGTCGCGGATTTCGCATTCAACGTCAATGCGATTACGGATCGCGATGCCCGTCTTCAGGATCATCCAGCTACTGTATGGATTGAAGAAGGACGGGCCGTCAAATACCAGTGCGATGACGCTGCAATGAGTCAATTTCTTGAGGAATGCTTTCGCACGCAATGTGCGTACAATGTAGGTGAACTAGGGTTTGGTACGAACTTTGAAATAAGTGATGCTATCTCCATGAATTCTCACATAAATGAACGCCGTCCAGGAGTTCACATCGGTTTTGGCCAACACAACCAGGACCCAGGCGTAGTTGGCTACCAGTGCTCCATCCACCTAGATCTAATTGCTAGAGGTGGGATGGTCTGGGTCGATGACGATCCCACCCCTCTGGATTTAGAACACATTGTGCCTTCATCGAAGCCCCATCCCACAAATTCCCGTGATGAGGACGTGTTCTCGCCTGAGTCAGAAGATCTTGGCGTGGACGATTGCTGTGGCATTCTGACAAGCGACGGTCTCCAGTTAGCGTCCCCGCAAGCCCAGTGACTGAAAACCTGTGGACGGAGCATGCGTCCGCCCTCGGCGATGCGTATATCGACCGTGCGGGTACCATCCGGTTCGAGTTGGTGACGCGCGCATTGCTGATGCACATGCATCCAGAGCCGCAGCGAGTGGTAGACGTGGGCGGGGGATTTGGGCAGCAGGCAATCATGTTGGCGCGAGCGGGTCACTCGGTCGTCGTTGTGGACTCGGATCCGAAAATGCTTGCTGTCGCTCGAGATAAATTATTGAGTGAACCCGAGGCGGTTTGCTCACGGGTCGAACTCGTCCAAGGTGAGGGAGAGGACGCAGTAAACCTCGTCGGTACAGATTTCGATCTGGCGTGCTGTCACAGCGTTTTGATGTACCAAGATGATCCTGCTCCGATGCTACTGAGCTTGGTGGAAATGGTGCGCCAAAATGGGCTGATCTCCGTGCTCTCCCTCAACACCGAAGCCAGGGCTATGCGGTGTGGGTTGCAGGGGCGCTGGCTAGAGGCAGTAGCAAGCCTAGAGGCCGGCACACAGATTGACAGCCAGTACATCCCGAGTCGGGAACACTCTCGCAAAGATGTCACCAAAATCCTCGAAGCGGCTGGTGCTGGGGTCAAGGCGTGGTTTGGAGTCGGCGTGTTCACTGACCATCTCACGGAGCAGATGGTTGTAGAGAATCCCGAAGTAGTCTACGAAGCAGAGTGGCTCGCCGGTGACCGAGATCCTTATCGGCTGGTCGCACGTTGCTTTCATCTCCTCGCCCAACGCACCTGATGGCCCTTTCTCGGTAAGTTACATCCACCGTATGCGCCTTCGTGCTATCGGGCGCGCCGCCCATTTAGCAGGCGCCGCCAACAGGGGCAATGGCGATGTCGGAGGAATCTATAACGCCCAATCGGGGTCGTGCAGTCGGTCGAAGACGCCGCGCAGCCCGTCCGCCCAGTGCTTGTGGAGGTAGGTGAAATAGGCCTCATCCCCGTCGATGCGGAGCTTGCGCCCGGCCTTGAGGCTGTCGCGCCGGCAGCAAAGAAGATCGAACGGCGGCCCCACCGAGATGTTGGATCGCATGGTGGCATCGAAGGACAGCAAGGCGCATTTTGCGGCCTCGGTGAGGGTCGAGTTCCAGGTGATCACGCGGTCGATGATGGGCTTGCCGTACTTGGTCTCGCCGATCTGGAAATAGGGTGTATCGGCGGTGGCCTCGATGAAGTTACCGGCGGTGTAGATGAGAAACAGGCGCGGCGTCTCGCCCCGGATCTGGCCGCCGAAGATGAAGGTGGCGCGAAACCTGGCGTCGTGCTCCTTGAGATACTTGGCGTCGATACGGTGCACCTCGCGAAGCGCCGCGCCGACGACCCGGGCGGCGGCGAACATGTTTGGCGCGTCGAGCAGGCCGTCACGGCCGTTGTCCTCATCGATCGGCTCATTCAGGATCGACACCACCGCCTGGGTCACCGCCAGGTTGCCGGCGGACAGCAGGACCAGAAGGCGGTCCTCGGGACGCTCGAACACGGCCATCTTCGAGAAGGTGGAAACCTGATCCACCCCGGCGTGGGTGCGGGAATCGGAGGCGAAAACCAGCCCGGTTTCGAGCAGGAAGCCGACGGCGTAGGTCATGGCGGTCTGATCCGGCCAACTGGATGAGAGATCGAGACTATAATCGCGCCCGGTGGCGGGAGTCAGGGAATTAATGCGCGATGAGGCCGCTTTCGCTCACTGGTGCACCTCGACCTCGACGCGCATGGTTTCGTCGCCGCCGCCCCGGCGGACGCCGCGAAGGGGCGCGCAACCGAGATAATCGACGCCGACCGCAAGGCGCAGATGGGCGTCGGTCGGACACACCGCGTTGGTCACATCGAAGCTGACCCAGCCGAGGTTCGCGACCCAGGCCTCGGCCCAGGCGTGAGACGCGGTCTGGACCTCATCGACGTCCTCGACATGGACGTAGCCGCTGACGTAACGCGCCGGCGCGCCAAGCAGCCGCGCCGCCGCCAGGAACAGATGGGTCTGGTCCTGGCAGACGCCGAAGCCCTGCGCCAGTACCTCGGCCGCGGTGCTCTCGACGTCGGTGGTGCCGCCCCGGTATTCGACCGCCGCCCCGACGGCGCGCGACAGCGCGTGCAGACCGTCAAGCGCGTCCTTCTCGAATGAGGCACTGAGCGGCCGGGCGAAGTCCCTGATCGCGGCGTCGGGCGCGGTCAGGGGCGTCGGACGAAGAAAGACTTCGCGCGGCAGCACATCGGCGCCGTCGGCAAGGACGCCCAAATTGTCCGTGGTTTCCGCTTCGCCCGTCACCTGGATGCGGATTTCTTGGTGGGCGGAATCGATGACGAGGACATGCATGATATTGCCGAAGGCGTCGGTCTGCCGATAGGTCCTTCCCGGACAGTCGAGCCGCCAGTTGAGGATGGTCTGGCTGGCACCGCTTAGCGGCGTCAAACGGATGTGCTGGATGGAGTAGTTGACCGGCTGGGCGTAGCGGTAGACGGTTTCATGGGTGATGGTGAGCCTCATGCCGACACCAGGTAGCTGTTCTGGATTTCGGTGCTGAGCGCGTTGTTGCGGGCGAGGAATCGGGTCAGGAACTCGTGCAGGCCTAACTTGTAAATCTCCTCGATCTTGCCGTAATGGAGAGAGGCGTGGATCTCGCCGGCGATCCTGCCGGCCTCGGTGGTCCGCGGGCCGCTGATGCGCTCAAGGATCTCTGAGATGTTGTCGTGGCAGGCATGGAGCGAGCGCGGCATCGAGGCGTTGAGCACCAGGAGCTCGGCCACCCGCCACGGCGTGATCTTATCGTGATAGACCTTGTGATAGGCGCGGAAGGCGCTGACCGAGCGCAGCAGCGCGCCCCACTGGAAGTGATCGACGGCGCCACCGACCTCCTGATGGGAGGGCAACAGCACGTGGTACTTGACGTCGAGTATGCGGGCGATTTTGTCGGCGCGCTCGATGAAGGTGCCGAGCCTGATGAAGTCGTAGGTCTGATCGCGCAGCATGGTGCCCATGGTGATGCCGCGAAAGAGGTGCGAACGCTCCTTGATCCAGTCGAAGAAATCGCGATAGCCCCGGCGCGCGAGCTTGGCCGGGGTGAGGTCCCGGACCTCGATCCAGGTCGCGTTCAGGCTTTCCCACATCTCCGACGTGATCGACACCCGCTCGGCGCGGGCGTTTTCCCGTGCCGAGCGGATGGCGGCGTAGACGCTCGAGGGGTTGAGCGGATCCAGCGTCATATAGGAGACGATCTCCGCCGGGCTCGCTTCGCCGTAGCGCGCCGTGAAGTCGGCGCTATCGCCGGCGATCTTCAACACCGCCCGCCATTCGCTGGCGCCGACCTTGGCGACGTGGGGCAGCAGCGCCATGCGCTGGCTGATCTCGAGGATACGCGCGGTGTTCTCCGCCCGCTCCATATAGCGCGCCATCCAGTAGAGGTGATCGGCGCTGCGGCTCAGCATGTCCTAGGTCTCCGCCCCGTCTTCCGCTTCGATCACCCCGTCTTCCGCTTCGATCACCCAGGTGTCCTTGGTGCCGCCGCCTTGGGAGGAATTGACCACCAGCGATCCCTTGCGCAGCGCCACCCGCGTCAGCCCGCCCGGCACCACCGTCTCGGTCCCGCCGGAGATCACATAGGGACGGAAATCGACGTGTCTCGGCGCGATGCCGTTGCGAACGAAGGTCGGGCAGGTGGACAGCGCCAGCGTCGGCTGGGCGATGAAGTTGGCGGGATCGTCCTCGATCCTCTTGCGGTAGGCGGCGATCTGGCGGGCGGTACTCGCCGGTCCGATGAGCATGCCGTAGCCTCCCGCCCCATGCACCTCCTTGACCACCAACTCGCCCAGGTGATCCAACACATAAGCGCGGTCCTCGGCGTCGCGGAGCGTATAGGTCGGCACGTTGGACAAGATCGGCTCCTCGCCGAGATAGAAGCGGATCATCTCGGGCACGTGGATATAGACCGATTTGTCGTCGGCGACCCCGGTGCCGACGGCGTTGGCCAGGGTCACGCCGCCGCCGCGGTAAACCGAGATCAGCCCCGGCACGCCGAGAGTGGATTGGGGATGGAACGCCAGGGGATCGAGAAACTCGTCGCCGATCCGCCGGTAGATCACATGCACCCGCTCGGGGCCAGCGGTCGTTCGCATGTAGACGGCGTTGTCCTTGACGAACAGGTCCTGGCCCTCGACCAGTTCGATGCCCATCTGATCGGCAAGGAAGACGTGCTCGAAGTAAGCGCTGTTGTAGGGACCCGGCGTCAACAGCGCGACGGTCGGGTCGGTTACGCCGGCGGGCGCCACGGCGCGCAGGTTCGCCAACAACAGATCCGGGTAGTCATCGACCGGCGCCACCTGCTGGGCGGCGAACAGCTCGGGAAAGAGGCGCATCATGACGTGGCGGTTCTCGAGCATGTAGGAGACGCCCGAAGGCGAGCGCAGATTGTCCTCCAGCACGTAGAACTCGGTCTCGCCGGTGCGCACGAGATCGAAGCCGGCGATATGGACGTAGACATTGCCCGGCACGTCGATGCCCACCATCTCGGGCCGGAACTGGGAATTGCAGAGGATGACATCGGCCGGGATGCGCCCGGCGCTGATGATTTCCCGCGCATGATAGATGTCGTGAAGGAAGGCGTTGATGGCGCGCAGGCGCTGACAGGCGCCCCGTTCGATCAGGCTCCATTCCTTGCCTGAGAAGATGCGCGGGATGATATCGAACGGGATCAGGCGCTCGGTGCTGGCGCGCTCGCCGTAAACCAGGAAGGTGATGCCCAATCGCCTGAAGAAGAGTTCCGCCTGGCGGCGCTTCTGGGCGAGCTGGCGGTTGGGGATCGAGGCGAGCCATTCGGAGAAGCGCGCGTACGCGGCGCGCACCTTGCCGTCCGAGACCTGCATCTCATCGAAGAAGGCTAGTGGCTCGGCATAGGCTTCGAGACGGTCTTGGGCCTTGTCGGATCTTGAGGTCATGACCGAGATGTTCCCGTGGTCCTGGCCCAGATTAGGGTTCGGGGCGGAGCGGCGCAAGGGCGCGGGCTTGATCCGCCGGGTCCGGGGACTATGATGAACCCGTTCATTTTGCGTGAGTCGCTTGGCCCCTGTGGCGGAATCGGTAGACGCGGCAGACTCAAAATCTGTTTCCCGTAAGGGAGTGGGAGTTCGAGTCTCCCCGGGGGCACCAGGCTTCGCTCTTCGAGCTTCGCCTGGCGCAGCCAGGCCGAAACGAGAGCGGAGCGAAGCCTGCCCGGCGTAGTGTGGCGATCGCCGCACGAAGACGGGCTGTAGAAGAGTATGTACTACGTTTACATCATCCGCAGCATGACAAACCCTCGCCAAATCTACATTGGCGCAACGGAAGATTTGAAACAGCGGCTTGCGGATCACAACGCGGGAAAGTCTCCCCACACGGCGAAATTCATGCCTTGGGAATTGGAGTGCTATGTCACATTCCCTGAGAAAAAACAGGCCTATGAGTTCGAGAAATACCTGAAATCGCATTCAGGCAGAGCCTTTGCGAGCAAGCACCTATATCGGAAGAGATCGCGTAACGACGACCATTAAAAGCTGGACCGACTTGGCAAGCATGAGGTCTTAAAAACCCGTTCCCCCCGGCGTGTCGGTTCCGGCCTTTGCTGCTGCGCAGCTACGGCCACGGCGGCCGGACCGCCCGCGACCGGGTATCGTTTTCGCCGATCAACCCCTTCGTTGCGCGCGACGACGGCAACGGCGGGGATGCCCTCGACGGGCTCGCCGTCGTCCGTCCCGGGCGGCAACTTGTAATGGTCAAATGTGGCTGATACCCTGACCACCGAATCGTCGAAATCCGGCGGTCGGGAGCGCGGAAATGGGGCCCGCGGCCGATCGCCGGGAAATAATTGCCCCGGTGACTGGGAGGACACGCCGTATGGCCGATGACGCATACGAAAACATCAAGATCGAAAAAGAAGACGGCATCACCTGGCTCATCCTCGACCGGCCCGAGAAGCGCAACGCCATGAGTCCCGAGCTCCATTACGAGGCCGACGATGCGTTGGCGAAGCTCGCGACCGATGCCGAGACCAAGGTTCTGGTGCTGACCGGCGCCGGAGAGGAGTCGTTCTCGGCCGGTCAGGATATGAAGCTCTATTTCCGTGGCACCGCCGATGACCCGGTGGAGCGGGCGAAAGCGGCCCACGCGGCGAACAGCTGGCGGTGGCGGCGGCTTTCCACTTTTCCCAAGCCGACCATCGCCATGGTCAACGGCTTTTGCTTCGGCGGCGCCTTCACGCCGGTCTGCGCCTGCGATTTCGCCATCGCCGCGGAGGACGCGCTGTTCGGTCTCTCCGAGATCAACTGGGGCATCATTCCCGGCGGCATCGTCAGCTGGAACGTCGCCGACGTCATGAGCTACCGGGACGCGATCTATTACGCCGTCACCGGCGATACCTTCGACGGCAAGAGGGCGGAGGAGATTCGCTTCGTCAATTTCGCGGTGCCGAAGGAGAAGCTGCGCGAGGAGACCATCAAATTGGCCCAAAAGCTGATGGCGAAGAACCCGGCCGCCGTGCGTTACGCCAAGGAGGCCATCCGCGCCGTGCGCCACATGAGCCTGGACCAGGCCGCCGATTACCTCAGGGCCAAGAGCGACGCGCTCAAGCATGTCGACAAGGAAAGCGGCCGCGACGAAGGCATGAAGCAGTTCCTCGACGACAAGTCCTACCGTCCGGGCTTCGCGCCTTACAAGCGCGGCGCAGGCTGAGGGCGGATCGAGCGGGCGGGCCTGGGGCGGGCCCCAACCCGCGGTTCCCCGTGCCATCCGTTTCCCGGCATCGGCGCCAAGGGGCGCATCGCCCTGATCGCCGCGGGGGCGGGGCGATCACTCCCCTGAACGAGAGGCTAGCACCATGAACGGCGGCGGGGCGGATAACGGCGGGGTCGGCGAGGGCGGCAAGGACACCGCCGGGGTGATCGCGCCGCCGCCCGTCATCTATCTCGCCTTCCTGCTGATAGGGCTCGGCGCCGATGCCCTGTGGCCGGTGGCGGTGCTGCCCCAAGGCCCGCGATACGCCGCCGCCGCCGCCGTCATCGCCCTAAGCTTGGCTCTCGTGTTTTCGGCGTTTGGCCAGTTCCGCCGGCACAACACCAGCTTCAAGCCCCATGAGCCGTCGACGGCGCTGATCACCGAGGGCCCGTATCGCTTTTCGCGCAATCCCATGTATCTGGCGCTGAGCCTGCTATACGCCGGCATCGGCATCGCCGCCGACGGCCCCTGGACCCTGGCGCTTCTCGTGCCGCTGCTGATCGTGTTGTATTACGGCGTCATCATCCGCGAGGAGCGCTACCTGGAACGAAAGTTCGGCGACGATTACCGGCGCTACAAATCCACCACCCGCCGCTGGCTGTGAAGGGGGGAGGTGTACAGTCGGTGACTGGTGGTACCACTCCATCCACTGTGCTGAGAGCGTCTCCGCCTGTTCAGGCCCCCCCATCCATCTCCACCGTCTCCGGCACGAACAGCTCGCCGACCGTCAAGAGGCGCGGGGACAGGTGCTGCTCGTGGGAATAGCGGCACATGTCGGATAGCTCCTTGGCGTTCTCGGCCACCCCGTAGCGCCAGAAGTCCTTGCCCATCAGCGCCTTGGTCTGGGCGAGCTCGGCGGCGAACCAGGGCAGGGTGATCTTGTTGGCCGACGCCTCGGCGATGGCGTCGAGCTCTTCCATCGCCAGCTTCTTGGCGGTGAGGAAGGCGCG
>SMUZ01080319.1_pt1 | contig 11158 bp, 12 predicted proteins | sample 2456421 | NCBI WGS metagenome assembly SMUZ01 (sample SAMN11095932, study PRJNA526329) | marine sediment metagenome | biome: Marine sediment; feature: Surficial sediment; material: Deep marine sediment; isolation source: Hadal surficial sediment | place: Pacific Ocean | collected 2014-11 | depth... | reverse complement strand
TGCTTGTTGCTCCATCTGTCTTGCCTCGACTTCTATTCTTAGAAGATCATTTTCTGCCTTTTGTGCCTTTTGTTCTGCCTCTACTTTAGATTCGATTGCTGAGGAAAATAATGCAGAAAATTGAAAATCAGTAATTGAAATAACCTGCGTATCGATGTTGTATACTGAAAGACGTTTTGTAATTTCTAGTTCAATGTCAGACTTTACCTGAGGTCTCTTTGTGATCAATTCCTCTGCGTTGTAATTTGCAGTTACCTGTTTTACGACCTCCTCTACTGCTGGTTGGATGACCCTGCTTTCATATTCTAATCCCACTTGTTGGAATAGTATATTTACGGCATTTGGGTCAGGGCTGTAGTTTACCGTTACCTCTGTGGATACATTCTGAAGGTCTTTTGATGCCGAAGACGTAGCCTTTACAAATTTCAAAGTTCTAACTTCCATGCTTACTATAGTATCTTGGATTGGAACTACAAAATGAAGCCCTTCTTCCAGAGGAGGTACACTTGTATCTACTGCACTCCAATGTAGTAAGACTCCACGGTGTCCTGCTTCAACTATTTGGGCTGATTGTGAAGCAAGAACTCCAACTATGATAAGAACAACAATGCCGCCAATAATGCCTTTTGCTTTTCCAGTGCTTATCCCAATTCCTGGTTGCTGATATTTAGACAACGGTAAAAGTACTGAAATACCTTAATTATACCATACCTTTCTAAGAGTAAAATTTCTTGAATCCCTTGTCAGTGGGAACCAGCTCTATTTTTGGTCCAAACATACCTTGCTTGTGTTGAATCTTCATCAAGCCTTGATTTTCCAAACTTTTTAGAGCCTTTTCTAATGTTTTGCCATCAATTTCAAGATTTTTCTGAATAGAATTAAAATTTTTTATTCCACGATTTAGTTCTCCTAAAATTAACATGTCTAATGTTTGTGGTTTCATTTCCCTTGGAATGTCTTCTCGGTCTGTTTCCCTTGTGGATTCTGTAATTACTTCGCCTGTTGATTGATATGGTTTTTGTGTAAATTGTTCAGGCGCTCCACGATTCTTTTCTTTCCATTTTCGTATTAATCTAGGGAGAATTCTTGATAATGGAATAACCGCAAAAAACACCAAATAAATCCATGCCATTCCACCATGTTCCATGTAGGTTATTCTATTGCTTCCTATTTCATCATTGTCTTTTTACTGCACCAGTTTGTGCGTAAAATTATTAGAAACTTTATTTTTAATTTTTTTAAATTTTGTCTATAATTAAAAACAACTTCATATTTTAACTATTACTAAATTACAAAGATTCAGGCCAAGTTTGAATCAAACATGAAGATTCATAAAGCAAAAAAACTTTCTATCGACAAATTATGGAGACATCAATGGAATACTTTGGAACATTAGAATATGTTCTTGACAAGTATTCAAAAACTTGGAGCTGGAAATTAACAGGCAAACGCGCCGTCAATATGATTTCAAAACTTGTGCCTGAGGCATGGTATGGTGAAAATATAGATGAAGTAATCGTTCCTGATAGCAACGAAAGTGTGAAGCAACTAAAAGCCATGATGGATAGATATCCATTAGAAATTCTATCCAAATCTGTATGGCAAAGAAAAGTTTTCAAAACTTTTGCCCCAAAACCCTCCCTACCACCCATAAAACATAAACTCAATCGGGCAAAAGCTGCCGAGCAATTTAGAGGAAAACTACTAAATTTCCAAAAAGAGGGATTGGATTTTTTACTAAAATCATCTGGTAATGCCTTACTTGCTGATGAAATGGGTCTTGGAAAAACAGTTCAAACCTTAGCTTATGTTTCTACAGAAAAGCAAACATTTCCAGTTCTGGTGGTCGCCCCCTTGGTTACCTTAAAAAACTGGGAACGTGAAATAATTAAATTTGTAAAGAAAAAAAGTAGAAATGGGAGAATTATTGAAAATGAATCTCCAACTTCTACAACGATTAGGACTGGAAGGTTACAAGAAATTCCAAAATCAGATTTTTACATTATTAACTACGAGTTACTTTTAAAACGATTACCTGATTTATCAAAATTAAACTTCAAAACCCTTGTCTGCGATGAGGTCCAAAATCTTCGTTCAAAAACTACTCAAAAATACAAGGCCATAAAAAAACTGGCCGCTCTACCTTCAGTCACTTACCGAATTGGACTTTCAGGAACTCCAATTTATAATCGCGGTTCGGAAATCTGGCCAATAGTTGATATTCTAAAGCCTGGGTTGCTTGGGAACTACAAAGAATTCTGTGAATACTTTTGTTATGTAAATGAAAAAGGAAAAGCAATTGTTCTTGAAAATAAAAGAGCTTCGCTAAGAAACGAATTACAAAAACATGTTATGCTTAGACGAAAGAAATCTGATGTACTCAAGGAACTCAAAGATAAAGTTCGTTACAAAGAGGTTATAGAGGCAGACACTGATTATTATCTTGAAGAACTAGATAAGATTTGGACTAAGTTAGCAGAAGAGCAAAAAGATGCTGAAACTTCGTTTAAAAAATCTGCCGCATATCAAAGAGCTATACAGAGCGAAAGGCAAGTGGCGGGAATAGCCAAGCTTCCACACGTAATTAATTTTGTAAAAAATATTATGGAGATTGAAGAAAGTGTAGTTGTATTTTGTCATCATAAAGTTATTCATAAATTACTTCATGAGCGTCTTGCAGAATTTTTACCAGTTTCAATAATTGGTGGCCAATCCGATAAAATACGTCAGGAACAAATAGACCAATTCCAAAGAGGTGAATCAAAACTTATGATTGCTGGCATCCGAGCAGGCAGCGTTGGTATCAATTTAACTCGCGCAAAATATGTTATTTTTGCTGAATTGGACTGGAGTCCCGCAATACATCGACAGGCCGAAGATAGGTTGCATAGAATTGGTCAAAAAAATACGGTATTTGCATATTATCTAATTGGGAACGGAACCCTAGATGATCATGTGGCAGATATTTTGGTAGACAAAAGCTATGAAATTGATTCTATAATGGATGAAAAAATCGAGTCGTTCGAGAATAAGGACAAGGCTAAACTAATTTTAGCACAAATTCACGATAAGATTAGCTCAAAGAGTTTAAACTTCTAGTTTATCTTTAATTTTTACCAGATTGGAAATTATCTCATCTTTTTTTTCGTCTGAGATTCCCTCAAGCCTCTTAACTTCTTCAATTGTTTCTTCGATGATGGACCAAATCTCTATATGTGGTTTTTTGATCTCTGGTTTGTTTTGAAATCCTTCAGATTGGGCTTTTTTAATTTGCTCGATCCCTTCTGGTAAAATCTCATACATTTTTACAAGTCCAGTTTCATTTCTAAAAGGTGACATAAGTACTAGTTGCCTTTTTCGTAAATCTTCCATTTCATCTCGTATCTGGTCTTGGGATAATAACAAAAATGATGAAATTTTTTCAAGGCTCTGAGATTTTATCTCTAAAATTCTTAAGATTTTTATCCACACAGGTATTTGCTTATCCCAAAGAATATGCCTTGCCATATTGGTTATCGAAAAGGACCCATCGCTGTTCAAGTCAATTAACCTTCTCTCTTTCAGCGATGCTAACTGATCTAGAATTCTTCCTACTCCAAGCTTTTTTAATTCTGATTGGTCCAAGTCTTTTTCATCAAACCTTCCATTTCCTTTTATTCCCAAATACAAAATTAGCAAATCTACCATACTCAATTTTGTCATTGTTTGTTTTTAGAAGGTTTACAGTTATCATCTTTTCGACTTTCAAATTATATGTGGATGTATATTATTTGAACTATGGTCCTGTACCAACTTCCAAGATTACCATATGGTTATGATGAACTTGAACCATATATTGATGAACAAACAATGGAGATTCATCATCAAAAACATCATCAATCATATGTAGATGGATTAAACAAAACACTTGAAGAAATATCCGGATCTTTCCATCCTCAATACATAACATCTGTCCTTTCAGATTTACAGTCAGTTCCAGAAATCTCAAGAAACAAAATTACTTTTTTTGGAGGTGGTTTTGAAAATCATAGATTATTTTGGGAGATAATGAATCCAAATGGCGGAGGCAGTCCTGGTGGAAAATTGGAAGATTCAATTGATGTGTATTTTGGTAGTTTTCAAAAATTCAAAAAAATCTTCTTAGATACCTCTTTGTCAATTGATGGAAGCGGTTGGTGTTGGTTAGTTTTTAATCAAACCTTCAACAAAATTGAAATTATGACAACCAAAAACCAAGACAGCCCATGGATTCAAAATAAAATACCCCTATTAGGATTAGATGTCTGGGAGCATGCCTATTATCTAAAATATCAAAACAGAAGAAACGACTATGTAGAATCTTGGTGGAAGGTGGTAAATTGGGATTATGTCGTAAATAGATTTTCAGAACTATCTGAATAAAAACACTCGATTTGGAAAAATTCCTTCACGCTAAAACTAAATTTAACAGATGTTTATTTTTTTAAAATAATCGAAACAAATTTTCAGTAAAAAAAGCGATTATTTTATGTGTGTGGATGATAATAGTAAGTTATGAGCCATGTATATGTACTAAAAAAAGAAGGACTAGAAGAAGAAAAAATCAAGCAAGCCTTGGACATACTTTTGGAAACCAAGTTCAAAAGTGAATTTAGAGAAATATCGAATATGGTATTACCAAAATCGGGATCTGAGCCCATAAAAAATTGGGAGCAATTTGTAATGAATTTCTGCCTAGACCTTAATGAGGCCTTTAAAACTTGGTCAGGAGATTCGGAATTAACTCCAACTTCACCCCAAAAAGCCTTGACTATTCTAAGACAACTATCAATGAAAAAAACAGCGATGAATCAATTAGCTTATCTGATGAATATCGCATATGACCTTGCTGAGCAATTCAAAGAGATCTATCGAAGACTTTGATGATTTTTTAATTTTTTATTTTTAGAAAAAATCTAGTTCCACTGCTTGCGCTGTGGAGTAGAATTACAGAAAAGGATTGGCTAGATTATTAAAAAATTTCTAGCCCTTGCCAATTCTGAAAATAGCAGTACTACAAGTTGGACATGTGCCCTTGATTGCATGTTTGCCATTTTTCATAGTGTATGGACCGGGGGCAGTGATTTCTCTTTTATCCCGGCATTTTACACAATAACCAATTACCATGTTATTACTAGGAAGGAGGTTATATTAGCGAGAACTTGTTAATTTTTTTTTACTATGAGGCAAATTACCGATCTCAATTTTTATGTTCAAAAACATTTTTTTTGTAATTATCTCGAGTTATTCAGTGTTAGATTTTTAACTTGCAATTATCTCCAAAGTGGCGGTGTTGGTTAATGCACCTTGACGTAACAAAGTGTCCCACACAAAAATCTCCGCAAAATATACTCCTGAATCGTTTGGAGTCCATGATAAAGAGGGACTAAAACTTTGATATTTAGTAAGGGAACCTGATATCCATCCTAATTTAACAACAACATCATTTTCATCTTTTATTTGAACGATGTAAACAAAGTCCTGATCATCATCTTGTGTATTTGTAATTTTTGCGGTGATCTGGACCTGCTGATTGACTAAAATATGTTCACCAAGAGTAGATCCGCTTAGATTTACTAATCTTTCATCATTAATTACGGCTCTTTCTAGAGGCGAAACCCCGAATGCGGGGTTATTTACCATGAGTATCATTGAGGTAACTGCTGTAAATATGAGAAGTTGTTTTATCACGTGTCTGTGAAATTTTTTTTGTTAATAAAGCCTTACTGCATATCTATTCTTAATCTTTTTAGCCCTTTTTAGAAATTTTCTATAATTTTAAACCGTTTATTGTGACTGGTTATTTTTCCAGGGTTTAGGATTTTTTTAGGGTCAAAAAATTTTTTTATTTCTTTGAAAATTTGAAAATTTTTGTAACCATATTGTTTTTTGATAAACTCGGACCTTGCTATCCCATCTCCATGTTCTCCAGTTATTGTCCCGCCTAATTTTATTACCTGATCAAAGTAGGTCTCGGAAATCTTTTCCAAAGTTTTCATTTTTTGTCGATGTGAAATTATTCTTACATGAATATTTCCATCACCTGCATGTCCATACATGACGGTTTTGGTTTGAAATTTTTTGTTCATTTTGTCTATTATCAAAAATAATTTTCCAAGTTTTGCCAAGGGCACAGCTGCATCTTCAATAATGTATGGATTTCGTTCCTCTAATTTTATTGATTTTAAACTAAAAGACAAAGCTAAATCTCTATACCTCCACCAGTTTTCAATTTCTTTTTCTATCTTTATTTTTTTTACAATTTTTCCTGTAGCAAATTTTTTAAATCTCTTTTCATTATATTCAAGATTCGAGTCATATTCTACAAAAAGTAAGCAGCTAGTATTTTTTCTAAATTTGAAATCAATGTTCTTTAAAGTTAGCCTATCTACAAATTCTAATGCTGAAGGTTTGGAATTTTTTATTATTACACAATTATCTGCTGCATCTAGAATAGATTGGTATTCTACAACAAAAAGCAGTCGGTTTTCAGGGATATTTTTTAGGCATAACTTTGCAGATAATATGATTCCTAGAGTTCCCTCTGAACCAACTAATATCTTGTGAGTATTTTTTATAGAATTCACGCGATCTAATCTATAACCACAAGAATTTTTTGATACTTTAGGAAATCGTTTAAAGTTAATTTTTTTTGTAAGGCTGATAATTTTTTTTCCAATTTTTTGATCATGCGGTAAAGTAATTTTCTTGCCATTACCATCAACAAATGTGATTTCTTTGATATTGTCGATTGTGCTTCCATACTTCAAAGTCCTACTTCCACTGGCATTGTTTCCAATAATTCCTCCTAGAGAACAAAAAGGACCAATTGCCGGATTTGGGGGGAAAAATTTTCCTTTTTTCTTTAGTTTTTTATCCAAATTTCCTTTCATGACTCCAGCACCTATCTCAACATAATTTTTTTCAATACTGATTGAATCAAATTTTTTTAAATCAATTATAATGCCATTATTTAATGCACTACCAACCAATCCCGTACCTGCTCCTCGTACAGTAACCGAAATTTTATTTTTATTTGCAAATTTTACCACCGAAATTACTTCTTTTTCTGTATTTGGGATTATCACCACCTTTGGAATTATTTGATACAAGCTCGCATCTACTGAATAAAATTTTAAAATTTCATCATCCCACCACACATCCCCTGTAATCAAATTTTGCAAGGATTTTCGAATTTCTGAAATCTTCATTTGTTATTGTGATTAAATTGGTACTCTATAGTAATCCCATCTCTCAGGATCAAAAAGAGTCACAAATTCCGCCTTTTCTTTGTCCACTCTTGCTCTTATCACATCTCTTAATGCAAAACTAGATAAAATCTTGTATTTTTTTGCAACGGCTTGCATGATAAACATATGTCTCATCTCACTTCCTCCTTTGAGTCCCCAATATCCCATTTTCAGTGCCAGCGGCTCAAGAAATATTGTGTTGTTGTAGCCATAATTTTCATCTCTTATTTCAGGCCGCAATTGATATGTCTCTAGAGGCCCGCCTTTTGCAAATCCTACAATTTCTCCTTGGCAATCATTAAGGCGCAAAGTATTTAGAATAACATCTGGGTTTTTCACTGAATCGTCAAATTCTTCATTTGAAAATTGAAGGGGTTTTGGTAATTCTTGGAAAATTGAGTAAAGTGATTTGATGAATTCTGGGTTTTTTCGAGTTGACATTTTTTCAATAGTTGGAACCAATTTTAAATTCTCATAAGCGTAATCAGCTTGAATAGTAATTTCTTGTTGCCGAATATTCATAAACTCAAGTACCGTATCAAAGAAATTTTTTCTCATGTGTTTTGGAAGAGACTTTAAAATTAACTTACACATTTCAGTTTCTCTATTTAGCAACTCTTCAAAGTATGCAACAGAGCTACGAACTATAAGGGATGGCCTCCATGCTAAGGCATGTGCATTCATTTTTGCCATCTCCATTGCTTTTGCAAAATTTCCTAAAGTATATCCGCTAACCCTATCTACTACTGATAAATACCATCCAAGATACAACACATGCTCTTGATATTCTTGATTATTTTTTGTCAGTTCCGAATTTTTAAAACAATTTTGAATTTGTCTCTCTGCATTTTCCTTTAATTGTCCACTCCAAGGATATGTGGTCCTTAAAATCAATATTTTTATAATTTCAAGGTCTAACCTTGCTGAGTCTAACAGTTGGCGAAGTTTTCTGTCCATCGAAATAAATTTCAACACACTTTCTTCATGAGGTTTGTCTACACTTTTTTTAGGATCAAAGTCGTGGAACAAGGCAGAAGTATATAGATACTTTAAATCCTCTTTGGAGAATATTTTTGAAAGATCATTCATGTTTGCTGCTAGGAGGGTAACATAGGTTACCTCTAACTCGTGATTAATATTGTGATATCCATAATAATCGGCTCCTAGACCTTGAGTTTCAAAAAGCTCTATTGTATAATCTAGCATTTCTCGATAGCAATCCTCGTCTAAACCGCTTTCAACAGCTAGGCTTAAAATTTCATTTCTTAGTGCTTGAGGATTGGCAAATTCTTGCAATAAAGTTGGATCATAACTGTTATTTTTAAAGATGTTCGGTTGAAAAGAGCTGTTTTAGTTGAATATCCTTGATTTTTTTAATAATTTTTGTTTCACTATACAGGAAAGATTCAAAAGAATTACAAATTTTGTAGTTCATAATGACAGTTGATCTTGACTTGCTAGAAAATCTCATGAAAACAACCCAAACTCATTCTTGTCAATTTATTCTTCACCTAAACAAAAAAGAATATGTCTTAAACAACGTTTCAATTTCCAATTCTCCAACTCCTGTTAAATCTCCCACAACAAGAGGAGGGGTATATTTTTCTGATAAGTTTGCCTACAAACTAAAAGGAACTATCAGTGATTTGTCTGTTGTTCCTCTACTGACTAAAACCATGCTTGGTCCAAATACTGAATTTGGCGAAATAAAAATTACGACACAATTTGAAACCGATGGTCAAAAAAAAGATCTTTCTATTTATGCAAATTTAACAAATAGCGTTCAAGGGCCCTCAAAGATTGAGCTAAATATGATTATAATTAAACTACAATATAATTAGCTAACATTGAGATGCTGGTCATATTTTTCTTTTATTTCCTTATTGGATAAAATCTCATAAGCCTTGTTGATATTCGCCATAGTTTCATCTGGTTTTTCTTCCTTGCTTTTATCTGGATGTAATTTCTTGGCCAATTCCCGATATCTTTTTTTTATCTCATATTGAGAGGCATCACGTGGCAAATCTAAAATTTTGTAATAGTCTGGGAGTGTTGAATTTTTTGCAGCTTTTCTAAATTCTGCATCAACCTGTGTATGTCTGGTATAGGTAAAATCTACATAATCATCTGTCCAATCCGAATGATATTTTTCATATGTTCTGTCTTTTTTTGATTCAAATTCTTCTTTATCATACGACGTCTTTCTTCTTAAGATTGTGTCCCGAGCAAGATACAAAAAAATCGCCACAACTGCCAAGGCAAATCCTCCAAACAAAATTATATTTTCCTCGGTTGTCATGGTATATTCCAAGTTTGAACTTGAATTCTCTACCTGGGCAGAAATACTATGAAATATTCCTAGGAGTAGAAGGGTAAAAACCAATGTGTTTATTTCTTTCATTTTTTCTCCTATGCCAATCTGAAATCTTCTTTAGTTGTATTTAGAACTACGTGAGTAATTGTGTTTTCCACATTGGCCATAGATGACAAGGACTTTACAAACGTACTCAATTCACTTCTTTCCTTAAACTTAGCTATAATTATTGTATCTGTATTTCCGGTAACGTCATACACACCACAAACATTATCAATTTTTGATATTTTTTCTTCAATATCTACAATGTTTTTGTTGGCCACGACTTCTATAATTGCAGTTAGGTCATATCCTAGCTTTTCATGATCAATTAATGCAGTGTATCCTTTGATAATTTTTTCTTTTTCTAATTTTTTTATTCTTGATAGAATAGTTACTGTCGACATTCCCATTTTTAGGGCCAGTTGTCTTGCTGAAACTCTTGCATCCACCATCAAGTTTTTTAGAATTTTTTCATCAATCTTGTCTATATTCATCTAACTTCATTAAGGTAAAAATACATTTAAATTTTAATAGATTTTTTAAAAAAATATTTAATTTTTAGTCTAAACTATGGGTGTTGTTCCTCAATAATGGTTTCAGATTTAAAACTAATGAATTCTACACAAGAATATGAATGAAATTTTAGAATTTATAGACAAAGGCAAGGATTTTCTTGAAAATGGACAATATGAAGATGCTTTGAGATGTTTTGAGCAGGCTATTATTATGAATCCAAATGACCCTGATTTGTGGAATTTTAAGGCTGTGGTTTTAAGGAGTATTGGAAGACATGAAGAGGCTATAGAATGTTTCAATAAATCCTTGAAAATTGATCCGCGTGACAAAAACGCTTCATAATTTGGATCAATTTGGAGTATATCTAACACCATTGTTTTTCTGTTCAGGATAATCAGGCAGTCCTATCGTATTTGATAAATTTTAAACTAGAATTTTTTAATTTATTTAAATAAGGTTTTTGCAACAAATTTTTTATGACATTCACTACTCCTATAATAGAAATTGTAAACGTTGTAGCCTCTGCTACTATTGACCAAAAACTGGATCTAATTGAAATCCAAGAAAAATTCCCCGATGTCGAATATCATCCCGAACAATTCCCCGGTGCTGTTTTTAGGTTAAAATCACCAAAAACTGCTACATTGCTTTTTAGAACAGGAAAAATGGTTTGCACAGGATCCAAGTCTGAAGAAATGGCAGTAAAAGCTGTAAACACTGTGGTTCAAAAATTAAGAAAAGGAGGGATTAAAATTAAAAAGAATGCAGTAGTTACAGTCCAGAACATTGTCTCCTCAATCAATCTTCAAGGCAGAGTACATTTGGAAAAAGCCGCAAGAACCTTGCCCCGAAGCATGTATGAGACGGAACAGTTTCCAGGACTCATTCACAGAATGATAGATCCTAAAACCGTAATTCTGGTATTCTCGTCAGGAAAACTTGTTTGCACTGGGGCCAAAACAGAAAAGGACGTATATCGTTCAGTAAACAATCTTCATAATTTACTTGAAGAGAAAGA
>SMUZ01026784.1_pt1 | contig 11174 bp, 13 predicted proteins | sample 2456421 | NCBI WGS metagenome assembly SMUZ01 (sample SAMN11095932, study PRJNA526329) | marine sediment metagenome | biome: Marine sediment; feature: Surficial sediment; material: Deep marine sediment; isolation source: Hadal surficial sediment | place: Pacific Ocean | collected 2014-11 | depth... | reverse complement strand
GGCAGGTGACGACGAGGCCATGGCGTTTGATCATGACTATATCAGGGCGCTTGAATTCGGCATGCCGCCGACAGCCGGCATAGGAGTGGGCATCGACAGGTTGGTGATGCTATTCACTGACTCGCCGTCGATTCGGGATGTGTTGCTGTTCCCGCATATGCGGCCGGAAGTCTTCGACTAACCGCACTGCATTATATCTACTTGGCCGACGGTCGACATCATTCCCTAGCGGACTGCTCGCTTTAGCGAGCTTTATGTCTCGCTACGGAATATCTCGCCCGCCGACCGTCCACCCATGGCGCGGGTAGTGAGCTCAAGCTGGTGGTTGGATGCTAGGGGTGACAGTGACCCTAACTGTCTGTACAGAAATTACTGATCTCACAGTTAGGGTCACTGTCCCCCCTAATCGTGCGCAAGGCGCGCTCCTACAAATATGGCAGGGACTGGCGAGTCAGCGTGATGCCATTGACTGTCAGGTCGCCGTCCGCTTTGTCGAGCGGAATCACGGCCAGGAGATCAAGTCCCGCGGTATTGAGTACTTCGCCGATGTCGCGTTTGCCATCTGACACCTTGTCGCCAACGGCGAGTGGTTCTGCGCTGGTAAATCTCAGCGTGCGGCGCCTTGTGGCACCCTTGTAGTGGGTTCGGGCGACAATTTCCTGGCCGGTGTAACAACCCTTGTCGAAGCTGATCGCGCCCAACAGGTCCAGGTTGAGCATATGCGGTGTGAATTTTTCACTTTGTTCGCGGCCGATGAACGGAATACCGCTGTGAATCGCCTCGCTGGGGTCAGCAGATGTTTTCGAAGCTCCGATCTCGAAGTCAACTTTGGCGCGGAATCGAAACATCGTCAGGCGACTGACAATCTCGTCGGCAATCTCCGTCGGCACTGCGAAGTCGTAGCCGCCGGCGGTACGCGTCAGGTTTGTCAGGCAAATGACACGACCTTTCGGATTGCACCAGGCCGTCAGCAACGTTGGCTTGTCCTCAAGGAGGCGCAGATCGTTGCTCAGTTGCCCCTGAAGAAAGTCGAATGCGTCGCTGCCCGTAACATTGATTATCGAAGCTGCAATCTTTTCTGGCATAATTTCATCATGAGCAGAGAGAAACCTAAGAATAAGGCCGAGAATACCAATTCCAAGGCCGGGCGTTGCATCGATTTTTGTGGAATGACCCATGAGCAATAACGGCAGGCCACTGTCGCCGCACCTCTCGATCTACCGCTGGCCCATTACGATGACGTTATCCATCCTGCACCGGGTAACCGGTGTAGGGCTGTCGGTAGGGTTTGCCGTCTGGGCCGCATGGTTGTTCGGCGCGATGTTGGGAGCCGAGGCCTATGCCGGCGTTATCGCGATGCTGGGAACCGTTGTCGGCAAAGTTCTGTTGATCGGCTGGAGTTTTGCGTTTTTCTTTCACCTGTCCAATGGCATACGACACCTGGTATGGGACATGGGGCGGGGGTTCGAGATCGGCCAGGCGAATGCTTCGGCATGGTTTGTCTTGCTCACAAGCATCGTGTTGACCGGACTATTCTGGTGGCTGCAATCATGAGTGCAGGGTCACTTCCGGGTCGTTTTCTCGCAGCGTTCGTCGCCAAGAACGGCACAGGCCACTTTTGGGGCCAACGGCTGTCGGCGATTGCCCTGGTGTTCCTGGGCCTCTGGTTCGCCTGGTGCCTGACGACAATGTCAGCTCTCGGCTATGCTGATGCTGTCGAATTCATTGCCGCGCCAACAAACCGGGTTCTGTTGCTGATGTTATGTGGTGCACTGGGTTATCACTCCTATCTTGGTGTGGAAGTCGTCATCGATGACTACGTACACGGCACGCGCATCAGGCCTGTTTCACATAATCTTTCGCGCTTCGCACATGCCGTGATCGGCGTGGTGGCGATGGTTTCGATAATGCAGATTGGACCAGGCGCATGAGCGACTACGAATTCATCGATCACAGCTACGATGTCGTGGTCATAGGTGCCGGCGGTGCAGGCTTGCGCGCAACCTTTGGTCTGGCCGAGGCGGGCTTCAAGACCGCTTGCCTCACCAAGGTGTTTCCGACTCGCAGTCACACCGTTGCGGCGCAGGGCGGCATCAGCGCAGCGCTGGGTAACATGGGTGAGGACGACTGGCGCTGGCACATGTACGACACCGTCAAGGGCTCCGACTGGCTCGGCGACCAGGATGCGATCGAGTACATGTGCAAGGAAGCGGCCGCAGCCGTCATCGAGCTGGAGCACTACGGTGTGCCGTTTTCCCGTACGGAGGATGGCAAGATATACCAGCGCCCGTTTGGGGGCATGACGACCCACTTTGGCGAAGGCACCGCACAACGCACCTGTGCGGCAGCTGATCGCACAGGCCATGCGATGCTGCATGCGTTGTATCAGCAGTCCCTCAAACACGATGCCGAGTTTTTCATTGAGTATTTTGCCGTTGATCTGATAATGGAAGATGGCGCATGCCGGGGTGTCGTCGCGATCGACCTGGCGACAGGCCGCTTGCATCGTTTTCGCTCGCACCAGATCATTTTCGCTACGGGCGGCTACGGCCGTGCGTATTTCTCGTGTACTTCCGCCCACACTTGCACGGGTGACGGCAGCGCCATGGTGTTGCGCGCCGGTTTGCCAGTGCAGGACATGGAATTTGTACAGTTCCATCCCACTGGAATCTACGGTGCCGGCATGCTGATCACGGAAGGCGTGCGTGGCGAGGGCGGATTTATTACCAACTCGGAGGGCGAGCGCTTTATGGAGCGCTATGCGCCGAACGCGAAAGACCTTGCATCACGCGATGTTGTGAGTCGCGCAATGACCATCGAAATTCGGGAAGGCCGCGGTGTGGGTCCCGATAAGGACCACATATTCCTGCATCTGGAGCATCTCGGGCCTGACGTTATTGAAGAACAATTGCCCGGTATCGCCGAGTCAGCCCGCATCTTCGCGGGCGTTGATGTCAGGAAAGAACCGATTCCCGTCCTGCCGACTGTGCACTACAACATGGGCGGTATTCCGGCGAACTTCAATGGTCAGGTCGTCACCAGCAAGGACGGCGATTCAGAAGCGCTTGTGGCCGGCCTGATGGCGGTGGGTGAAGCCGCTTGTGTATCGGTACATGGCGCGAATCGTCTCGGCTCCAACTCGCTGCTCGATCTTGTCGTTTTCGGTCGTGCGGCAGCCCAATGCTGCGTCGCAGCGATGACTCCGGAGGCGCGCCACAGGCCGTTGGCGGCAGACGCCGGACAGAACAGCGTTGCACGTATCGACAGGTTACGGTTCGCGAACGGTAGCCGGCCGACTGCCGAGATTCGACTTGAGATGCAGAAAGTCATGCAGGGACACGCCGCCGTTTTTCGTACGGGTACAGTTCTGGACGCGGGGATCGGATTGTTGCGCGACACGTTTGCGAGCTTCGCCGACGTCCGCGTCAGTGACCGTTCGATGATCTGGAATACCGATCTCGTTGAAACCATGGAACTCGAAAACCTGTTGTTTAACGCAGTGGCAACCATAGAGTCGGCGGCCAACAGGCTGGAAAGTCGCGGCGCGCATGCGCGAGAGGACTACCCTGACCGGGATGACGAGAACTGGATGAAACATACGCTCGTGTGGGTCGATGACAGCGGCAAGGTCAGTTTTGACTACCGTCCGGTCCACATGGAAACATTGACTGATGAAGTTGAATACATTGCGCCGAAAGAGCGCGTCTACTGAAACCATCGGGACATTCGACTGTGGCTGAATTCAGACTCCCCAAAAATTCGCGGATCGTGAACGGCAAACACTATGCTGCGGCCGTTGGCGCGAGCAATGTCAGGCAATTCGCCGTTTATCGCTACGACCCGTCCGCCAAGGATAATCCACGAGTCGACACCTATAGCGTGGATATGGACAGCTGCGGGCCGATGGTTCTCGATGCGCTCATCAAGATCAAGAACGAGATCGATCCGACCCTGACATTTCGCCGTTCGTGTCGCGAAGGAATTTGCGGATCCTGCGCGATGAACATTGATGGCAGCAATACACTTGCCTGTACGCTCGCGATCGACAGCGTCAAGGGCGATGTCAAAATTTACCCGCTACCGCACTTGCCGGTGGTCAAAGATCTGGTCCCCGATTTGACGGATTTCTACGCGCAATATGCGTCGATCAAACCCTGGCTGCAAACCCGCACTGTGCCGCCAGCGGGCCAGGAACGCTTGCAGAGCAAGGATGACCAGGAACTCATAGACGATCCGGCTGCCTGCATATTGTGTGCGTGCTGCTCGACAGCTTGCCCGAGCTATTGGTGGAACAGCGACCGGTTTCTTGGACCTGCTGCGTTGCTGGCCTCCTACCGTTGGCTGGTGGACAGCCGCGACGAAGCGGCTGACGAGCGTCTCGACGATCTTGAGGATTCCTTCCGCCTGTATCGCTGTCACACCATCATGAATTGTACCCAGACCTGCCCGAAGGGCCTCAATCCGGCCAAGGCGATAGCTGCGACCAAGAAGATGCTGGTTGAACGAAAACTCTGAAGTTTCCAAATTGCGCTGGCAATGCCGACGTGGCATGAGTGAATTGGACGTATTGCTGCAGCGTTACCTGGAAACGCGCTACGACGCTGCCGGCGACGACGAAAAATCGGCTTTTCGGTCTGTTTTGGCACTATCAGACACCGAATTGAACGGCTATTTATTGCAGAGGCAAACGCCCTCATCGGAGTCGATCGCGCGTGTCATCGAACACATACTCTGCACAACTGCGCCCTGACGAGTGGTTGCGCCTGATTGTGATCACCTGCGGCCGCTTGCTCGCCGCTGCCGGATTCGTGCTGATTCTGGTTTTGCCCCTCGCCGCTGGCCTCAGGTTCACCGGGTGTCTCATCTGGCTGGCCTGGTCCTGGCTGGAGTTGCGCCACTATCACCAGGCTTATGCGACATATTGTGGTATCCGCATCCATGTTGGCGCGGGCGTACAATTACTCAATAACGACGGCGAATGGGTGCCGGCGCGCCTCCTGACCGGGAGCGTACTGTTGCAACGCATCGGCTGGCTGCATCTGCAAACCAGCGACGGCCGGCAGTTTGCCGAGCTGATTCGCGGCGATTGTCGTGAAAGTAACGACTGGCGCCGGTTGCAGGTAATCTGGCGGCACATTGGAGCAACTACCTGAAGCTGCTACCATTCTGCGGCCGCGTGCGGAACGGTGTCACAGAACAGACATGAATAAGGCAAAAAATCGAGAACTTATCAGGCCAGGGTCGGTCTATCCCGGAGTCGAGTGGCTGTCTTTTGACGCCGCAAGGCGTTACTGAATGTCGAATCAGGCATCCGACCAAAAGCTGGTCGAACGGGTCCAGAAAGGCGATAACGGCGCGTTCGATCTGCTGGTGCTGAAGTACCAGCATAAGATCGTTAATCTGGTGATGCGGTATGTGCGAGATCCCGAACTGGCCCAGGATATTACCCAGGAAGCGTTTATCAAGGCATACCGGGCGTTGCCGCGGTTTCGGGGCGAAAGTGCGTTTTACACGTGGATGTATCGCATTGCGGTGAACACAGCGAAGAACTATCTCGCGGCGCAGCGTCGACGGCCAATGGAGTTAGAGCTTGATATGCAGGATCCGGAGCAATACGAATTGCACGCCATGCTAAAAGAGACCGATACCCCTGAGGGGATAACGCTCAGTAATGAATTGATGGAAATAGTGGAAAATGCGATTGCCGCGCTGCCAGAGGATCTCCAGACTGCGATCATCTTGCGAGAACTGGAAGGCATGAGTTACGAGGAGATTGCCCAGACGATGGAGTGTCCTGTTGGGACGGTGCGATCGCGAATTTTTAGAGCGCGCGATGCGATCAGCAACAAGGTCGGATCGTTGTTAAGGTAGAGGGCTGAGAGCCCATGCAGGTGGAGTATGAATGAGGCAATAAGGATGCAGTTGTCTGCATATGTTGATGACGAACTGCCGCAGAATGAGGCTGAATTGCTGCTGCGCCGGTTGAGTCAGGACGTCAAACTACGACAAGAGGTCGCAGAATATCTCGCGATCGGCCGCGTGATGCGAGGCGAAGTCGGGGTGGCCGGCATTGACGGCATTCGGAACCGTGTCTTGGCGGCGATTGATGATACGGCCGGTACTACCGACGCGGTGATAGAAAATGAACCGGCGACGCGGGCGCTCAGGCCGCTGGTCGGTGTTGCCATTGCAGCGACCGTTGCGCTGGCGGCGATATTTGGCCTGCAACAAACGACAGGAGTCGACGATGTTGTACTGCAAGACGGCAATCCGCTGCGAGTTAAAGTTGTCCCGGATTACGCCCCGCAACAGGACCAGCTGCGACAGTACTTCCTGAGCCACGGGGAAACTTCATCGCAACTCGGCGCGAATGGCATGAAGTCTCGGCTCGTGACGCTGCGATTCAGCGAAGAGCTTATCGATGCGACAGTCAGGGAGTTGAGTGAGGGCGTCGAGACCAATCCCGAAGCCGTCGACACCGACGGCACGACAACCCAGCCGTAATGCATTTTCGTCAACGACAAATTATTGTCGGGCTGATGGGCGTAGTCGGCTCGTTCGCGTTGGCCGCCACTGCATTACATGCCGAGATAGCACCAGGCGACTGGCTCAAGCGTATGGCCGCCGCCGTACAGACGACCAGCTACGAAGGTACGGTAATCCGCATTCAGGACGGCCAGGTGGAAGTCTTGAAAGTGGCGCATGCCGTTGACAACGGCGTGATTCGGGAAAAGGTCATAGCACAGGAAGGCAGCGGACTTGAAATAATTCGTGTTGGCAACGAAGTGCATAGTATCTTGCCGCACCGCAAGTCAATCCTGGTAGAGCAATGGGGCGACCAGTCCACGTTCTTTTCGACGCTACCCTCGAGCGAGATTCGCTTTGGCAGTGAGTACGATGTCGCAATCGTACGCAACGAACGCGTGGCGGGTCGTGACACGATGTTGCTCGCCATTCGACCACACGACGCATACCGTTACGGTCATCGCATCTGGCTGGACACGGAAACGAGTTTTCCGCTACGCACTCAGCTGATTGATGACGATGGAACGGCGATTGAGGAGGTCAAGTTCGCGGATATTACCTTCATTAAAGAAATTCAGGCCAGCGCTCTTGCGCCATCGTTCAGCATCGAGAATTTCACGTGGCTAACGCAGACCGCAGGCCATTCGGCGACGGAGATCGAGACGAATTGGACGAGTGATGAATTACCCGCCGGGTTCCGCGCTGTTGCTACTCATGAAGAGCTGATGCAGGGCAGCGACGAGAGGGTGATACACATTCTGTACAGTGATGGCCTGGCAAACGTGTCCGTATTCATTGTTGCCAGCGACGGCAACATGCTGGCGGGTGCTGCGCGCCTCGGTGGCTCGAATTCCTACAGCATCGAGATCGGTGGACACGAAATCACAGCCATCGGCGAGGTGCCGGCCCTAACGGTCGAAACTATTGCCACTACAATGCGCCGGCGCTGAACGCGATAGCGTCGCGCGACTGCGCGAAGCCTCCTGTAAACTCTTGTCATGGAAAATCCACGTGGCCGAATCCTGTCCGTGCATGCCGCTGATTCCGGCAGCTACGCTGTTATTGAAATTGAGTCGAAAGTCGTCTGCGAGCGCTGCGCGGCAGGTAAAGGCTGTGGGGCGGGCTTGCTCGGGGGTGATGCTGCGACGCGCCACGTGGAGGCAATGATTGCCGCAGACGTCGATGTCCGGCAAGGAGATGAGGTGTTTATCTCGCTGGAGCCGAAGAACCTGCTGCACGCCGCGATACTGGTCTACGGCATGCCACTTGGCGGCGCCGTCCTCGCAACGATGGCGGCCTATGGCCTGGGCCTCGGCGATGCCGCTGCCGCGCTGACCGCGCTCGCCGGCATTGCAGCCGGTTTTCTGGTGGCGAGACTCAAACTGCAAAATGCACGCTGCCTGAGACAGTTCGTGCCGACCGTCACAGGCCGCGCGCCAGAGACGTTGGCAAGCGACTGAATGGCCACTTTCCACGTCTTCAGCCGGCAAGGCTGCCATCTCTGCGAGGTGCTGATAGACCAGTTGCTGCCTCTGCTGCGTGGCAAGGCCGATGTGGCCGTTCACGATATCGACACGCGCCCGGACTGGCGCGAGAAATACGCTGTGCGCATCCCTGTGCTGGAATTTGAAGGGCAAGTCGTCAGCCAGTTTCGGCTGGATCACGAAGCGGTAAAGCTTATCCTGAATCGTTGTTTTCCATAATGAAAAATATTCGCAATTTCTCAATCATCGCTCATATCGACCACGGCAAATCGACGCTGGCCGATCGCTTTATTCAATATTGCGGCGGGCTGTCGGATCGTGAAATGGAAGCGCAGGTACTCGACACGATGGATCTTGAACGCGAGCGCGGCATTACGATTAAAGCGCAAAGCGTGTCGCTCAATTACACCAGCAAGTCCGGCGCGGCATATCAACTGAATTTCATCGACACACCGGGACATGTGGACTTCTCCTACGAGGTTTCGCGGTCGCTCGCGGCGTGCGAGGGGGCCCTGTTGGTCGTGGATGCGGCGCAGGGTGTCGAGGCACAGAGTGTCGCGAACTGCATGACAGCGATTGATCAGGGGCTGGAAGTGTTGCCAGTCCTGAATAAGATCGACCTGCCGGCTGCCGATCCCGACAAGGTTGTCGCCGAGATTGAAGACATCATTGGCATCGACGCGCAGCATGCCATGCGCATCAGCGCCAAGACCGGCGCCGGTGTTCCAGAATTGCTGGAACAACTGGTTGAGTTGATTCCGCCGCCTCTCGGTGACCCGGACGGAGCCCTGCAAGCGCTGATTATCGACTCCTGGTTCGACAATTATGTCGGGGTAGTGTCTCTTGTGCGTGTCGTTAACGGGTGCCTGGAGAAAGGCAGCAAGACAACGATCATGTCGACGGGTGCGTCACACCGCGTGGATCGCGTCGGTGTCTTTACGCCCAAAATGGAAGAACGCAAGGTCTTGCGAGCCGGTGAGGTCGGATTCGTTATCGCCGGTATCAAGGACATCTACGGCGCGCCGGTCGGCGATACGATCACATCAACGCACCGGCCGTGCCAGGAGCCTCTGCCCGGGTTCAAACAGATTCAACCGCGCGTATTCGCCGGCTTATTTCCAATCAGCTCCGATGACTACGAGAATTTTCGTGAGGCGCTGCAGAAGTTGCGGCTTAACGATGCGGCATTGCATTTTGAACCGGAAACCTCGACCGCACTGGGCTTCGGATTTCGCTGCGGTTTCCTCGGCATGTTGCACATGGAGATCGTACAGGAGCGCCTTGAGCGGGAATACGATCTTGAACTGATCACGACGGCGCCGACAGTAGTGTTCGAGGTCGTCGATAAGCATGGCGACACGCTGCTTATCGATAACCCGTCCAAGTTGCCGCCTGTGAACGAGATTGCCGAGCTTCGCGAGCCGATTATCCTGGCGAACATCCTTGTCCCGGAGAAATTCGTCGGTGCTGTGATCAAGCTGTGTATTCAAAAGCGTGGCACGCAGAAACAAATGCGTTATCTGGGCGGACAGGTGTCGCTCGAATACGAAATACCGCTCGCGGAAGTCGTGGTGGATTTCTTCGATCGGCTAAAGTCGGTCAGCCGCGGTTTCGCCTCATTCGATTATCATTTTGAACGCTTCGAACAGGCAGATGTGGTTCGACTTGATGTATTGATAAACCAGGAACGAGTCGATGCATTGTCGGTCATTGTGCATCGCGATCACGTGAAAGCTCGAGGCCGCGATCTTGTGGAGAAAATGCGCGTTCTGATTCCGCGGCAAATGTTTGATGTTGCCATTCAAGCTGCGATCGGCAGCCAGATAATCGCGCGCAGCACTGTGAAAGCGTTGCGCAAAAATGTGACCGCAAAGTGTTATGGTGGCGACATTTCCAGGAAGCGCAAATTGCTGGAAAAGCAGAAAGCGGGTAAGAAACGCATGAAGCAGGTGGGTTCCGTATCCATTCCACAGGAAGCGTTTCTCGCTGTGTTACGCATTGACAAGTGAGTAAGCATATTGAGTATTAACCTCGCACTGATTCTGGCCGTGCTGACTTTGTTCACGGGCGTAATTGTTGCACTGGACAAATTGGTCTGGAAAACGGATGAGCGAGATTCTCGGACCGCGCCTGCAGCCGTTAATATACTGGTCGAATATTCGCGCTCATTTTTTCCGGTTTTGATTTTCGTGCTGGTGATTCGCTCGTTTATTTTTGAACCATTCCGGATTCCGTCAGGGTCGATGATGCCGACCCTGCTTGAAGGCGATTTCATTTTCGTCAAGAAATACAGCTATGGTTTGCGCTTGCCGGTCATCGAAACCAAAATCATCGAAACAGGCAGTCCCGAGCGCGGTGATGTCATCGTCTTTCGGTTGCCGTCAGACCCGAGCGTCAACTACATCAAACGTGTCATAGGACTGCCGGGTGATGAAGTGGTTTATGACAGACAGCGACTGACCATCAATGGCAAGCCAGTGAGTTTGAGTGCCCGTGCGGACATGTTAAATGGGGTGCCGATTTATGTTGAGGACCTCGACGGCCGCGTGCATGAGATTCTTGTGGAGAATCCGCACCAGTCTCGTCGTGACGGAACCTATCGGGTGCCGGAAGGGCACTACTTCGTCATGGGTGACAATCGCGATAGAAGCAAGGACAGTCGTTTTATCAGCGCCATTCCTGAGGAATACCTGGTTGGCGAGGCAGTACGGATCTGGATGCATTTCATACCGTGGAACATGCCTTTGTGGAGTCGAGTGGGTACAAAAATCCAATAGTGGGGTGCTAGTCACTGATTTGGCAGCTAGAATTGGGCTAATCTGGCAACTACGCCTGACACCTTATCGCGCCTGAACAACGGAGAATTTGGAATGTACGCCAAGCCTGCACAAAATCAGAGGTCCAAGTACCGGCAATCCGGTATGACAGCGCTTGGGCTGATCATCCTGATCCTATTTGTTGGCATATCTGCTTTTGCCGCCATTCGCCTGACACCGGTATACCTGAACTACATGAAGATTGTGAGTGTCGTGGAGGGCGTCGCTGAGGAATTTGACAGTACCGGCGCAACCCGCGCAATGATACGCAGCTCAGTGGCGCGGCGTTTTGATATCGACAGTGTCAGTACGATTACTGCCAGAGACATTAAATTAAAAAGTAAGGATG
>SMUZ01003311.1_pt1 | contig 11193 bp, 12 predicted proteins | sample 2456421 | NCBI WGS metagenome assembly SMUZ01 (sample SAMN11095932, study PRJNA526329) | marine sediment metagenome | biome: Marine sediment; feature: Surficial sediment; material: Deep marine sediment; isolation source: Hadal surficial sediment | place: Pacific Ocean | collected 2014-11 | depth... | reverse complement strand
GCGCGGCAGGTTTGTAAATTACGAAGATGAGATTAGCCAGAAGCCAAGTGTCTTTAGCCTGGTCAAGTCCGAAAGTAATCCTAAATGGCGCTGGTTATATAAATATGGCTATAAGCTGCGGTTTGTGAGCGCCGTTTACGGGAACACGGTCTACACTTATCCGGCCAAAGGAAAGGTCTTTGAGGTTTACGTGACAACCTCCGGATTTATCGCCAGGGTTCGAGAGGATAAGGATTTATCAAATCTCCTTAAGTAGCTTCTTCCAGCGCGCCCAGCCTTCAGCACGGGCTTTTTTATTTGCTTCAGATGCATCGGGAGCCTCACCCGCGCGCATAAAACCGTGTCCGGCGCCTTCATAAGTTACCGGGTCATAAGTTTTATCCAAGGCTTTCATAAGTTCAACGGTCTCCGGAATGGTCGCGTTGACGCGGGCATCGTTGCCTCCATAAAAACCGTACACCGGGCATTTGATTTTCTCCAGGGCTTCTTTCTCTTTAGGTCTGCGGCCGTAAAAAACAAACGCCGCTTTTAAATCCGAATTATTTGTTGCGAAACGAAAAGTCTGTGAACCTCCCCAGCAGAACCCGCCAACAGCTACTTTACCGTTGCACGCCTCTAAATTAGTGACGTAATCAAAAGTCGCATTTAAATCGGCACTGACTTGTTCGGGCGTAAGTTTGTAGATTCCGTCACGTGCGGCATTTCTGTCGGCGAAATCGCTGGTTTTACCTCCATCCGGACCCATGCCTGAAAGTAAGTCGGGTGCAATTGCTATGTAACCGACTTCAGCTAATTGATCGGCAACGCCGCGAACCCAGTCGGTGAGGCCGCGGTTTTCATGGATGACTAAGACGGCAGGTGCCTTTTCTTTAACCTCGGGGAAAACCAAAAACGCCTGGATCACGCGATTCTCATATTTGATGTTAACCCATTCGTGGTGACGCGGGGATTCGTTTAGACGTTTTAAGACATGATCTTGGGCAGTTACCGCTCCAAGTGATAAAAGTAAAGCAATAACGGTCAGAAAGATTCTGTTCATTTATTCCTCCTGATTATTTGGATAGAAGCAGGTGCAAATCTAAAATTATGATGCGGAAAAGCTCTTTACACTATTCGTATTTATTCATACCGCAACGCATCTATCACATTGGCATTGGCGGCGCGGATAGCGGGGTAGAGGCCGGCGACAACTCCAATCCCGGCGCAAATCACAAAACTGTAGCCGATCCAAATCCAGGGCAGGATAAGCTCCTCACCGATATTAAAATGGTTGAAAGTCGAGCCGCCCACAACTCCCAATAAACCGCCGAGAATTCCTAATAAAACCGCTTCGGTTAAAAATTGCACAATGATATAAATTTTTCTGGCGCCGATGGCCCGGCGGATGCCGATTTCCCGAATTCGTTCAGTCACGGAAACCAGCATGATGTTGGCAATTCCAATGCCGCCTACCAGTAGTGAGACGAGGGCAATGACAATAATAAATTCACCAATTTCTTTGTTGGTGTCTTGAATAGTGGACAAATAGAAATCTTGCCTGCGGACCCGAAAGTCATTTTCCTGTTCGGGGCGTAAGCGATGGTTGCGACGCAGCATATTCTCGATATCAAACAAGGCTTCATCGTAATCTTCCGGAGAGCGCATTTGTGCCAGAATACTGGATAAATGATCAACCCCAAAAAGACGTTCCTGTGCGGTTGTCAATGGCACAAAAACCTGGTTATCGGGGTCACCCCAGGTTTCACCTTTTGCGCCCAAGAGCCCAACCACCTGGAATCGTTTGGAATTAATCAAGACAGACTTACCGATGGGAGAGGCATTTTCAAAAACCTCTTCATGAACTGTGGCACCGAGGACGCAGACCCGGGATCTTTCTCTCAGTTCGTCGTGTGTAAAAAACCTGCCTTCAACAACTTTTTCGTTGTTTATCGTTTGGTATTCAGGTAATGTGCCGGTTATACGTGTATTCGTGTTTTTGTCTCTAAATTCTACGCTGCTATTACTTGAATAGGTTGGGACGACATTAGTGATAACTTCCGAAGTTTTTAAAATTTCCACTGCATCCTTATATTTTAAATTTACGACACTGGCCGCAGTGCGCACTCGGCCCCTGTGCCCGTATCCTGGCCGAATGGTCAAAACATTGGAGCCAAGCGCTTCGAGCCGCTCGTTGATGCTTCGCTGTGTCATTTCTCCTAAAACGACAACGTACAGCACGGCCCCAATCCCCACTCCGATACCGATGAGCGTTAAGATCGAACGCAAAGGATTGGCTTTTAAACTTTGCAGCGCTACAAGAATGTTCTCACTAACTATCATTGGACGTCTCCTTTAATTACTTTGTCTGCCTCTTTGATTGGAGGACGAAGAAGAATTGCCACTCGCTCCAAAGCCCCTGGTGCTTCTGATTCGCTCCGCAAATCTATTGTTGGCGTCCATCAACCGGGAAACCATGGGAACACCGACAATGTCCCCTTCATTCAAACCCGAAACAATCACTGCGTCTTTAAAGTTGGAAAGCCCGATCTCAACTCTTTGAGTGACGAATTCGTTTCCTTTTTTCAGCAAAGCCATTCGAACCTTTCTGTTCCGTCCGTGTCTGTTCTGTCCTTGCCCTCCTCGTCCTCTTGCTCTTTCGCCCCCGGGCATTTTTAAGGCCATAGCCGGCGCCAATAAGACATCTTCTTGTCTGACGATGGTAATCTCAGCATTAGCATTCATACCGGATTTTAATAAACCACTTCTGTTTTCCACTTCAATGATAACATCAAAAAGCGTGACGTTTTGTTCGATTCTTGCTTCAGGCGAAATGCGCACAATTTTCCCCCTGAACCTTCGTTCAGGATACGCTTCAGCAACCACAAGCGCTGTTTGCCCTGCTTCGATTTTACCGATGTCTATTTCATCAATGCCAGCTTCGATGTGCACTGAACTCATATCAGCAATATCGGCAATCGGAGTGCCGCCGCTAACATTGCTCACCCCTGAGGCTATGATCTGCCCCTCCTCAACATATTTTTGTAAAATGATACCGTTGATTGGTGCGAGGACAATTGCTTCGGCCAGCCGCTCAGTCGCTCGCGCCAAAGCCGTTTTTGCTTGAATAAGTTTTCCTTTCGCGATCGCTAAATTCAGCTCGATTACACCAAGCTCCTCTTCGGAAATAAGCCCCCTCTGGAAAAGCTTATCTCTCCGGCCGTAGGTATGTTCTGCTTGTTTTAATTCTGCTTTGGCAATACCAAAGTTTGCCCGGGTTTGCTCAACTTCTGCCCGTTCGTCTTTTTGATCAAGCCGCGCGATTAAGTCACCCTTTTGGATGATATCGCCTTCCTCGACTGGCAGTTCTTCAACGACGCCACTGGCTTTTGATTTAATTTCGATCCGATCAATGGGTTTTACTTCACCAGTGGCAGACACAATGATTTCAAAAGTGCCTCGACGAACTTCAAACTCTTTGTATTTCGGGGCGTCGCCAATTGCATCGCCAACCGAACCATCGTTGAAAAAAAGAAATCCCAAGAGGATCAGTCCAACGAGACTCAGTCCATAAAGAAACTGCCTTTTTGTTACTTTCATTCTGATTCCCTGATTTTTGATTTGATTCGATTTGATTTGATTTGATTTGATGAAAAATGTAGTCAAGTGTGAATTTAAAAGCAACATTTATTTCTAAAAAGGTCTTGGCGCGTCGTTGACTATAATGGATAAAAAAGAACCGACGCCTTGCGCGCCGGTTCTTTTGCTCCAGTCTTAGCCATCGCTGCCGAAGCATCCACCCCCAAGGCTCGCGACCCAGGCGTCCCAGGTAGCCTGCTGCGTTTCATCCAAGACAGCTCGGACATTGTCGAAATTAGCTGTCTTGCAAGCGCACATCGCTTCCTTAAATGGCTCGTTGTCCGGATTATTTCGGATCGCTTCGCGAGTGCTTTCGCTGAGTTCACGCAACTGCTCTCTGGCTTCTTCTCTGGTTAGGTCGCCACTTTGCAACGCGTCCATTATGGGTTGACGTTGTTCATTGGCAGCTGCAATGAGATCTTGGTTGGCTTCAAGGAAGGCCTGCAAAGGTTCTTGCACACATTCACGATGACCAGCCATCAATTCGGGCAACTGTGCTCTTTGGTCTTCGGTTAAGCTAAGGTCCCTGAGAATGTGTCCGAGGTGATTCCCAAACCTGGCGCCGAGACCGCTTGGGCCGCCTCTGCCAAATGGTCCCCTGGGGCCTCGAGGTCCAAAGGGTCCGTTGTTTCTAAAAAAGTCACCATTAAAAAGGCCCGGGTTCATGCGCATCAAGCTTTCTATGGTTGCGTCCTCGACTGCACCCACAGCATCTTCAAAATCAAACAGGGCAAATGCTCCTGATTCAAAATCAAGCTGAGAATCATTGTTTACACCGGTGCCGGTGTTACAGCCAGTGATCATTAGAAAGGTCATAATTATTAAGAATGGAAAGGTTGAATTCATAAACTTCATTACATATCTCCTTAAATTAACTTTTTCAGGTTTCTGAGCTCGTTGTAGAAACTCAAAAACTCACTATTAATAAATTCGACTTTCATTTGATTGACGTCTAAAGCGCCAACTTCAAAGACAAAAAAACTTTTTGATTTTCTTTGATCTGATTTGATGAGATGATGACCTTTCATTTTTAAATATGCTGAAAACGCCAGGTCATCTGTGGTGATGTGATTATTTGGCTTTTGGTTCATAGGCTAGCTCTCCATTGAAAGTGGCTTCACAATATAAACGAATTTAGATTTTCAATGCGGTCAGTTTTTTTAGAAAAGGGAAAGCCGAGGTTAAGAATCTGGTATTTTTTCAGTCTTTTCCTCAGCCTTACTTTTTTAATTATCCGGAAAGTGTTCCTGGATTCTTTCTTTCCGTTCCGCATTTAACTCGTCAAATTTTTTCAATTGCTCAGGAGTGAGAATACTTTGTATTTGTTGGTGGACTTCCTTCATATTGTTGCGCATGGCTTGCCGCAATTCTTCTCGATTTCGACCGTTTCGCTTGCCATTCAATTCACCACGAATTTCAGAATGAACCTTTGCAAAGATTTCCTCAATCTGCTCTTTTTGAGTTTCACTTAAATCAACAGCTTGCGACAATTTCTCAATACGGTTATGAGAGCCTGCACTCCGAAATCTTCTTCCGTTCTTTTTCATTTTCTCTTTTCTTTCCGTTTTCATTTCATTGAAAATTTCTTTTTGCTCCGGGGTAAGAATATTTGAAATTTGCTCTGCCTGTTCTTTATGAATTTCTCTTTGCTGCTTAAAAAATTTTCTCCGGTTTTCCGGTGGCTCGTTTTTTAGTAAAAGTTTCTCCCAAGTATCCAGATTTTTAATTTGATTTTTTTGATCCTCGCTCAAGCTGAGTTTCGTGTCGAGCCTTTCGATATGGAGATTTATCAGATCCTGAGGAACTTCGCCATTTTCAAGCTGTGACTTAAGTTGATCGAGTTTTGCTTGCTGTTCCGGAGTCAGCACTGCATAGATCTCATTTTTAATCGATTCATGGACTTCTTTTCGTTTGGCTTTTCTATCCTCAAAAGAAAGTCTCTCTTTGAATTGACCTTCGTGAGGTTTGAACAACTGACGTTTCGATTGCCTGATTTCTTTAATTTGCGCTTTTTGCTCATCCGTTAAGTTCAGGAGAGTCAGTAGAGCATTTCCGCGGTCATGGGAAAAATTTTTACCAACGAGCTCTTCAGAGATTTTGTTCAGGGCATCGGATTCGCTTGAAGTCGGACCCAGCCCCGCTTTATTTGAGCAATTTATGGAAATGCCCAAAACGGCTGCTGCGAAAAACAGGTTTTTCAATTTCATTTTATATGCTCCTTTCTTTGTGAGGTAAGTGTGTTAACTGATTTGGCAGCTAAAATTGTCTTCGTTGACCTCTCATTCTTTCCCGCATCTTGTTGCGCTGTTCTTCTATGATTTTCTCAAAGGCTTCTTTTTGATTATCGTTTAAAAGCGTTTTTACGTCTTTCTCACGTTTTTCTGTTATTTCGCGCCGGGTATTTCGCATCGCCCTAAAATCGCTGCGATTTTTGTCCAGCGCTTTTTTTAACTCAACAAAAGAGGCAAAGTAAATTTCGTTGACTTTGCTTTTGACTGAATCTGAAAACGAGAGTTTGGCAGCGAGCGTATCCACCATCACCTCAATCTGGCTTGAGTCCGGCAAGGCCCGTCTCTGTGGCTGTCCAAAGGTTGTTCCTACCAGAGTGAATATCATAATAATGCAGAACAGGCCCGTATATTTAATTAAACGATTTGATGCTTGCATTTGTTCTCCGTGTTTGGATTGTCGTTTTTCTGGCGGTTAGACAACTCAAGTGGAGAATGTATTCCCACTAAATTGAAAAAACTGTGAAAATGGTTTTGATCCAATTTTAATAATTAAGAAAGAGCACTAATAGAAAGTGCCTGAGGTCGGGTAGGGTAGAAGCAGAAAAAACGCTTTGCTCCTGAGAAACCACCGTGATAGCGTGCGATACACGGAAACCTGGTAAATGATCACTATTATTCGGTAAGTGCTTTTTTCTCAGCGATTATTGTGCTTATCTTCCCGGCCGTTTGAAAGGCGGCGGTCCCGGTGGGCCGTCAAATGGCCGACGTCTTTGCATTCTTAATTCACCGAGCTTTTCTTTTTGTTCCGGCGTTAGAACAGCTTCAATTTCTTCATGCATTTTTTGAAACTGATTGCGCAACATTTTTCGCCGATCTTGCCAATTTCCTCGCGCACCTTTTCGTTCGGACCGGGGCTGGTTTTTGAACTCAGCCATAATCTCTTCGATTCGTTTTTGTTGGTCATCATTTAAATCGAGGGCTTCGGTTAAACGCCCAATACGCGACTCAGCAATTTTATGGGAGCCTTTGACAATTTGCTCTTCGAAGCGTTTTTTCTGTTCATCGGTCAAAAGGATTTGCAAATCCGCGCGCAATGAATCGTAAATTGCAATAACTCCGGTTTGGTGCGTTTCGTGTAATTCCCTGAGCTGTTCTGAGCGGGTTTCTATAATACGTTCGACGTCATCGCGTTGCTCTTCCGAGGGATCGAGCACTCTTTCCATGAATAAAAAAAAACGTTCGTGGGGCGGCATCCTTTCGAATCTCTGTTTGCGCTGTTGGTGCAAAGTTCCACTTGCTAATGCACCGATGGCTACACCCATTGTAAGTACGCCGAGAAGAATTAAAGCGGATTTGGTTTTAGTTGTCATTTGTATTCTCCTCAAGCAGATTCTCCAATTGCCAGGTATCTTCAATACTCAATTGCGGTAGCCCTAAAATCGAATCTATAGAGAGGTCGGTTGCTAATTTGGAATTCAAAGCGAAAAACAGAACGATGGCTGCGGTTCCGACCATTGCAAAAACCCGGAACGCCCAGACAAGCGAGCCGAAAAAATCCTCTTGTTCAGTTTGCGATTCTTCAATACACCGCATGACCCGCCCGGAAAAGAATGGTTTGAATTTCCTTTCAGCCGTTTCGCCAATCATTTGACGCATTTGGGAAAGCTGTTTTTTCTCCTCCCGTAACTCAGGCGACCCAGCCAAGGCTTTGTCAAGGCTTGTTCGTTCGACTTCCGATAGGTTTTCATCGAATGAACGAATAAGCAGATTTAGCATTTGTTCGTTCATACTTCCTCCTCTATAAAAGGTGTTAATTTTTCCTTCAATTTTTTTTGTGCTCTCGATAGTCTCGACAAGACCGTTCCCATTGGAATATTTAGCATGCCTGCGGTTTCTTCGCTTGAATACCCTTCGATTAATCTCAAAACAATCACAGCTCTGAATTTGGGTTCGAGTTTTAGGATAGCATTTTGAACAATCCCTTGCCGTTCGTTTAAGGCTATCGCATCATGCGGATTGTTGGACGGTTCAACAATTCCGTTTTCTTCCGGCTTTGAAAAAAAAGATAAACGGCGCTTTCTTCTCTGCAGTTCATTGAGACTGAGATTGATTGCGATTCGCGTTAAGTAGGTACCAAGCGCCGAGTCTTCCCGAAAACGGTTCATACTTTTGTGGAATCGAATAAAAACCTCCTGGCCGACGTCATCTGCGGCGTCGCATTTGCCGAGCATGCCAATGACGGTTGCTGCCACTTGCGATTCGTATTTCTTGATAATTTGTTCGAAAGCTTGATTGCTGCCTTCACGAGCTTGCTTTATCAGTTCCTTATCTGTCACCTAATCGCTCTTTTAAATTTTCGCTGGTTAGACAAATGAAACTCGGATTTCATTCCCTGAAAACAATCAACTTTTGGCTTTGATGAATTTGTTTATTTGATGATTAACTATTTCTATATCTGCGGGAAGTTCAAAGGGTGAATTTGCATGTTTAGAATCGAGTGTTGGCAGGCGTTGTTCATGATACTTTATTTTAAAATCCACAAATTTCAAGCCATGGGCAGTTGAAATTATAACAACTTTATCTTTGGGTTTAATTTCTTTCTGGTCAACTAATTTTAAAAATGCTGCCAATGCGACCCCGGTTTGCGGGCAGGTGAACAGACCATCCCGGTCTGCAAGGGCACTGGCGTTTGCAAGCTCTTCTTCTCCGGCTTGCTCCACCCTTCCGTCCGTTTTTATTAGAACCCGAACTGCTTTTTTATAGCTGACCGGATTACCAATTTGAATGGCGGTCGCCAGAGTTTCTTTTGCTGTTTGCGAGTTGAAATCCTTAAATCCATTTTTGTAGCTCTCGAATAGTGGATTTGCATTTTTGGGTTGAGCGCAAACCAAGCGCGGTAGTCGGTCGATGAGACCCACGGCTTGCATTTCAACAAAACCTTTGCCAATCGCCGAAACATTTCCCAGGTTGCCACCCGGAACGATCACCCAATCCGGGGCCTGCCAATTTAATTGTTCCAGCATTTCAATACTGACAGTCTTCTGGCCTTCAATCCTCAACGAATTCATGGAATTGGCCAGGTAGATTTCTTTGGATTCCGTGAGCTTTTGCACGATTTCCATGCAGCCGTCGAAATCGGTGTCGAGAGAAAGAGTGAAGGTGCCATTTGCAATCGGTTGAATGAGTTGCGCGGTTGAGATCTTATTTTTGGGCAGCAGAACCAGCGCGGGAATTCCGGCAGCAGCACAATACGCAGCTAAAGCCGCTGATGTATCCCCCGTTGACGCACAAGCAACAGCTTTGATGTTTTGCCCGTCTGCAATCACTTGATTGACCATCGAGACTAGTATTGTCATTCCCAAATCTTTGAACGAACCGGTGTGGCTGTTACCGCAAAGTTTGACCCAAAGATTTTTGATGCCGGAATGCTTCGCCAGTTTTCTGGCCGGGAACAGGGGAGTGCGGCCTTCACCGATTGAGATGATGTGTTCAATTTCGAGTTCCGGACAGATCCATTCTTTTTTACTCCAGACGCCGCTGGCAAATGGTCCTGTGGAGTTTTGATGCCGCTCAGCAAAAAGTTCTTTCCACTTTTGTGGAGATTTGCTGCTCAATCTTTCCAAATCGTGTTGGACTTCCAATAGGTCGCCGCATTTCGGACAGCGGTAGATGATTTCAGTCAGGGGATAAGTTCCTGAACAATCATCAATGCATTTGTACCAGGCTTTGTAAGAGTGGCTTTTCAAGTGTTTGTTTGATTATTGGGTGAGCTTTCTTGAAAAAGTAGAGAGATGTGGCCTAATTGTCAAGCCAAAATTTTCTGAGTAGCTCTAGAATACTTAGTGGAGAGTAGAAACAGAAAAATCTAGTTTAGAATTACCAGCAAGAAGGCGAGAACGGTTATTCCAATAGCGGCTAAAGCTAGTAGTTGATGTGTTCTGGTTTCTTTTTTCATCTCAATGAATCCTAACAGTGATGCTGACAAATAACCTCCCACAAATCCGCCAGCGTGAGCGAAGTTATCAATTCCCGGAAACAAGAAACCGAAAATAAAAAGCACAATTGCCCATTGACCGGTTTGTTTATAGATCGCAGTGCCGAATGAACCGCCGCGTTTTCTACCATAATAAACAAGCGCTCCCAGCAGCCCGAAAATTGAGCCGGAAGCTCCGATGGTAAAATAATTTCCCGCAAAAGTTGAGAAGACGAACCCAAGAGCGCCGGAAATTGTGAAAATTAAAAAGCTGCGCGAGGTGCCAAAAAACTCTTCAACGGTGGGTCCCAGTTGTCGAATCCAAAGTGTGTTGAATATGATGTGCAAGATACTTCCGTGCAAATATATTGCGGTGATTAAAGTCCACCAATGACCTCTTGAGATTGGATAAGCTCCGGTCATACCCAAACTGACAAGACTATTGGTGGACGGGGACAAAAAGCCCAAGAAACCCTGTGTTTGAAAAATTGCTTTGGGAGCAAGCAATAAACTGAACACATAAAGAGCAATGCAGGTTGTGGCAATAATAGGGGCCAGGCTGATTTGCCCGCCAAAATACTTTCTGAGAATTTCGGAAAATCCCCAGAGATTCGGGTTTTTGCTGCCACAGTGCATACACTCCGTGGTAGTGGCACTGATCAGTTTGCCGCAGTTTGGACATAAAATAGATCCTATGTTCCGGCCTCCACTCATTAGCTATCTCCAAATCTGATTAGTTAGTTTCAATCGGGGTTTCTCTAATTAATATTTGATCGCAAGTTTCATTTACGCTTAGACAATAGAGCATGTTTCTTTCAAGGACCCAGTGGCTTGGCAGGAGTCTGCGTTGCTGCCGGGTTATACGAATAACTGCCGGTTTATGGGTTGCACGAAGAATCGCAAGTCTTGAGATCTCGAAACTTAACCAGAGACGACTCAGAAGCCAGGAAATTACGATTAAGAAAATGCGATGGTTATGGGATACTTTTTGCGACATGTTTAAGTTACTCAACTGACTATGTTGGACCGAAGGTACAAAATTCAAAAAGTATTTTCAAGAGTTACGAGCATTTTTAACTAAAAAAAGAGCCCAGCGAATATCTCACCGGGCTTTGTAAGCAAATTCGGTTTTCAAAAAAGCTATTCCACATCCCATGTGTCTCCGGCCTCAAGAAGTGCCTGCAGGTCGGGTTTGCCAAACTTCTCCTTGGAATCTTCGATTTGCTGGGCCATAGCGTCTTCATAGCACACCTTGTCGATGGCGCGGAAAACTCCCACCGGAACGGGGAGGTTTGGGTTGTCCATCATGTGACTCAAAATGAAGGCGTAGGTCGCGTCGGTGTCTTTTTCATCATGCACCATTAAGTCTTTCTC
>SMUZ01017980.1_pt1 | contig 11200 bp, 11 predicted proteins | sample 2456421 | NCBI WGS metagenome assembly SMUZ01 (sample SAMN11095932, study PRJNA526329) | marine sediment metagenome | biome: Marine sediment; feature: Surficial sediment; material: Deep marine sediment; isolation source: Hadal surficial sediment | place: Pacific Ocean | collected 2014-11 | depth... | reverse complement strand
GATCGTCGCCTTGGTGAGCCTTTACCTCACCAACAAGCTAATCCGACTTAGGCTCATCCAATAGTGCAAGGTCCGAAGATCCCCTGCTTTCCCCCGTAGGGCGTATGCGGTATTAGCTCGAGTTTCCTCGAGTTGTCCCCCGCTACTGGGTAGATTCCTAAGTATTACTCACCCGTCCGCCACTCGACGCCTGGGAGCAAGCTCCCATCGTTTCCGTTCGACTTGCATGTGTTAGGCATGCCGCCAGCGTTCAATCTGAGCCAGGATCAAACTCTTCAGTTTAAAGCTTTGAGCTTTATCTAAAGACGTAATCCCCAACTTTAAATTACAAATTAAACTTGGTTCTCACGTTTGATTTTGCCAATGCAATTTCCAACGCGAGCACCCACACAAATTATCTGATTGAGTTGTTAAAGAACGATTTTTACCGGACCCACAATTATACAGGCCAAACGGGACCATTGAACAGCCCGGGCCTGTTGTCTTGCATCTAATTGGAGGTCAACTGAAGGACACCATACCCTCAGCGAGCGGGGCATTATAACGACGTATCGGCACCCGTCAACACTTATTCAGCGCATTTGTGAGGATCCGTCGTCCTGGCCAGGATGCAAGGCGGTTTTCTCTGGGATTTCAGTGACTTTGAACCTCTCCGATCGCTCACAGAAGTGTCTTCACGGGCCCATTCTGGGGCCGCTGGCGCAACCGCATGAATGAATCCCGCAGACCCATGGCGGTCGTCAGGTTACCGTGCGTTTCCAGGTACAACATTTTGCCGCCAGTAGAGTCGAATCGCTTGATTGACGCGGCCATCAGCGCGAGGCAGCCCAGGTCTTGAATTCGTCGGAAGCCAGCAGCGCCGCAAAACTCTTGTCGCGCTCCAACGCCTCGGGTCCAAGGGAATGACCGTGGTGCTGTTCGAGTTGCTGCAATGCCTCGGCCGCGCCGGCAAAATTCGATGACGCTACGCGGGCACGCAACGCCGACCACCACCCAAGTTCCAGACCAGGCTCAAGCTCAATCGCCCTGTCGGCCAATGCGCTGGCATCTGCCGAGTTGCCCATCACCAGAACAATCGCAGACAGGCGCGCCTCCATTGCGGCATCGTCAAAATCAAACTGCTCATAGGTCCGTCGCAATGCCGCAACGGCCTCCTCATACATTTTCGATGGCACGTAGTAGTCGAGCAGCATCAGCGAATACAGGGGTTCCTCGGGAAAGTGGTTCGCCATCTGAATCAGGGCCGTACGCATCATTCGGCGGCTCTTGATGGTCTTGGTCAGCTGCACGCCGGTCAGGACAACGATTCGCTGCCGCTGCATTTCGGGGCTCAGATTGTTGATGATATCGATGTAACGATCGGCACGCCGATCGCGGGCTGCTTTTAGTAACTCGGTAAACTGAAACAGGTCCGAATCCTTGACGTTCTTGTAGTCGATCAGTTTGCGCATGGCCTGTTTGCTGGGTAAGGCAATGGTCAGCGACACGCCCACCCCGTCCGTGAATCCTTCGCCGCGCAGAAAATCGACCCAGTCGACGACGATCACCCGGTTCTTCTTGTCCAGAATCAGTTCGTATTCGTGATAACCGAATTGCAACTCCGGCAAATCAAAGCGAACAACCGCGCGGCCGCGATCACCGCGAGACTCGACACCCAGCAGAGTGGCCTTCACACCGTCCTCTGAAACTGCAAACCCCGACTTGACCAGGTCGGCGAACTGCGTCTGCATGTTCTCTCGAAAATCACGCTGAATTGTCTGCGAGATCAGTGGCAAGCCGAATATCCGATCGATAAATTCCTCACGGTTAATTGAACTGACCAGCAAATCGAATGTACCGAGATTCAGAGATTCGACGATTGTGGTGAATCCAGATCGGAAGGCCTGCTGTCGAGCAAGCTCCAGTTCTTCGCGATCATCGGCATCATCGGCGAGAGCGGGCACAACGAGCAAGACGATCAAAAACGCCAGCAATGCTCTCGTCGGCTTCATCAGGTCAGGCTAACCCGCGAAAACCTGCGTTTACCGACCTGGTAGACAGAACTGCTGCCCGCGTCGATAAGCAGCGATCGATCTTCGACACAAGTGCCATCGATGCGAACAGCGCCCTGTTTGATCATTCTGAACGCCTCCGAGGTACTGGCAACGAGCCCTGCCTCTTTCAGCAGGTGCGCGATGCCGAGCTGGCCGTCCTTGCTCGGCAGCGTCAACTCGGGAATTTCCTCAGGCATGGCGCCCTGCTGAAACCGCGCGATAAATTCCTCTTTCGCAGCGTCCGCCGCAGTACGGTCATGAAACCGCTCAACAATTTCCTTTGCCAGTTCAAACTTTGCGTCCCGTGGATTCAATCCTTCCTCGACGCGCTTACGCACACCTGCAATATCGTCGAGTGAGCGGAAACTTAGAAGCTCAAAATAGCGCCACATCAGCTCGTCAGAAATCGACATTATCTTGCCAAACATGTCTCCCGGCGCGTCGGTAATGCCGATGTAATTTCCGAGAGACTTCGACATTTTTTGCACACCGCCGAGACCTTCGAGCAATGGCATCGTCAGGACGACCTGTGGTTCCTGCCCATAGGCTTGCTGTAACTGCCGCCCTACGAGCAAGTTGAATTTCTGGTCGGTGCCGCCGAGCTCGACGTCCGCTTTGAGGGCCACTGAATCGTAGCCCTGAACAATCGGATACAGGAATTCGTGAATCGAAATTGGCTGCCCACCCGTGTAACGCTTATTGAAGTCGTCCCGCTCCAGCATGCGCGCAACCGTGTGATGGGACGCCAGGCGGATGAGCCCTGCTGCGTCCATGTCACCCATCCAGCTCGAATTAAACTCAACGCGTGTTTTCTCTGCATCGAGAATTTTGAAGATCTGCGACTCGTAGGTCTCCGCGTTCGCCTGAATTTCCTCGGGCGACAGCGGCGGACGGGTGGCATTCTTGCCCGACGGGTCGCCGATCATGCCCGTAAAGTCACCGATCAGGAAAACAATCTCGTGGCCGAATTCCTGAAACTGGCGCATCTTGTTAATAACGACCGTATGGCCGATGTGCAGATCCGGAGCCGTCGGGTCGAAGCCTGTCTTGACAACGAGCGGACGACCCAGCTTGAGTTTCGCTTCCAGGGCGCCGTCGGGCAGCACCTCTTCTGCGCCACGCACCAGTTCCTGCAGTTGTTGTTTGATATCTGTCATTGCGTCGTGTCCGACCCGTGAGTTGCAGCGGAACTGTAGCATTCTCGACGAGTGATGAAAGCCACGAAATACAGAATCAGAACAATGCGTTTTAACACCATGACTTATAACACTTTCTTTGACCTTCATGAAACCTCACGGTAGAGTAACGGCATCCTGTATCGAGGAGCCGCCGACTTGCATCGATCGAGCAGTCCACTGCTGCACGACTACAAACCGACCGCAACAGAAACGCCGAAAAAATCCAGGGCGTTGCAATGGTTTATCGTTGGTCTCGGCGCCCCGTTTCTCGGCCTCGCATTGGTCTCAACGCTCGACCAGTCCCAAGGTGCGTCGCAGTCCGCATCGCATACTCCAATCATGACGGCGGTAGAGGGCGACGAGTTTCGCGCCGATCAAAACCCCGGCGACTTCGTCGTGAGCTCGATTCCGTTAGTGTTGGCACCGGAGCCGGAGTACGAAACGCTGACGCTGAAGATTCGATCAGGAGACACACTGGATAAATTGTTTCGCAAACATCAACTCGACATCGGCAACCTGGTGACAATTTCCCGGCTGGACGAAGCCCGAACACGATTTCGAAAAATAAAGCCGGGCGATGTTTTTGAAATCACACATGACGATGGCAAATTGGTCAGCATGTACTCTGTACTGAATCTGACCAGTGCCTTGGTTATTGAACGCGGTGAGTCAGGCTATACGGCCGCGATCGTCGAGCGGCCAATCGAAATACGCAAGCGCATGGCGTATGGGGTGATTGACACGTCATTGTTTGAAAGTGGGGCGGCCGCCGGTCTTTCCGACAAGTTGATTATGAGCATCGCCGGTATATTTGCGTGGGATGTCGACTTTGTTCTCGACATACGCGTCGGCGACAACTACTACGTTCAGTGGGAGGAAATCTGGCAGGACAGCGAGTTCGTTACGGATGGCGAGATTATCATGGCGGAATTCAACAACAACGGTCGAACGAATCGTGCCATTCGATTCATAGACGATTCTGGACGGGCTGATTATTTCACGCCCGACGGGCACAGCGTGCGAAAAGCCTTTATTCGTGCGCCAGTCGACTTCACACGAGTCAGCTCGAATTTTAATCCGCGCCGGCGACATCCTATTCTCAATACGATTCGCGCTCACCGCGGGGTCGACTATGCCGCGCCGAGAGGTACGCCGATCAGGGCTGCCGGCGACGGCAAGGTAATTTTTCGCGGCACCAAGAACGGTTATGGCAAGGCAATCATAGTGCAGCATGGCGGAAACATTACGACCCTGTACGCTCACATGTCGAAATATGCGAGCAAGTCATGGGTCGGAGCACGGGTCCGGCAAGGCCAGACAATCGGCTACGTCGGTGCCACGGGGCTCGCTACTGCAAATCATCTGCACTATGAGTACCGGATCAATGGCGTGCACCGAAATCCACGCACGGTCAAGTTACCTCAGGCAAATCCGATCGCTGATAAATACCGTGCTCGCTTTCTCGCGGCCTCTGCACCGATTCTTGAGGAACTCGAGCAATTCAAAAGTACGCAGCTCGCAACAGTCGCATTCGCGAGCCCATAAGCGGCGCCAGGAAAAACGATGGGTGATCTCTACATCGGCCTGATTTCCGGCACGAGCATGGATGGAATCGATGCAGTGCTGGTTGAGTTCGGAAAATCCTCGCTGCAGATATTACAGACCCGCGATAACGCTTACCCTCCCGAACTGCGCGACCGTCTGATCAACGCGATGCAACTGCCGGAGAATTGCACGGTGGATGACATCGGCGAACTGGACCAGCGAATAGGCGCGTGTTTTCGCGACGCGGCACAAGCATTGCTGGAGGATGCCGGTGTTGCCGCATCCGCGGTTACCGCGATCGGCAGTCACGGTCAAACGCTTCGACATCAGCCAGACGCCGAACGACCTTTCACTCTGCAGATCGGAGATCCAACACTGATAGCGACCGGAACGGGTATTACGACGGTCGCCGATTTTCGCCGCGCGGATCTGGCTGTCGGCGGTCAGGGCGCGCCATTGGCGCCGATTTTTCACGAATGGTTGTTTCGGCAATCGGGCTCCGGTCGCACGATTCTGAATATCGGCGGCATAGCGAACATCACCATACTTGCCGATGACCGTGCGACCACGGGTTTCGATACCGGTCCGGGAAACACGCTGATGGACGCATGGACTCGCAAACATCGTAATGAGACCTTTGATCGAAATGGCGAGTGGGCCGCGAGTGGCTCGGTCGACACCGAATTGCTCAAGCGCCTGTTGAGCGATCCGTTTTTTTCCGCGACCCCGCCCAAGAGCACAGGATTTGAGCAATTCAATCTTGAATGGCTGGAGGCGGCAGGGGCGGGGTCGATTGATGCAGGTGATGTTCAGGCGACATTGTGTGCGTTAACGACCGCCAGCGTATCGAACGCTATAACGGCTTTTGCCGTCGGCACCAAAGAAATACTCGTTTGTGGCGGCGGCGTCCACAATGCAGAACTCATGCGTCGGCTCGGCGAGAGCATGCCCGCCCTAGGCCTGTCATCAACGGCAACGGCCGGCCTCGACCCCGACTGGGTGGAAGCCGCCGCATTTGCCTGGCTTGCGATGCGCCGCCTGCAAAACCTGCCTGGCAACCTGCCGTCGGTAACTGGCGCGCAGCGGGCCGTGACGCTCGGAGCGATACATACAGCCGGCTAAGTAGCCCACGTCGTTGCTATAATGGGCGGCCCGGCGATTTCGAGGCCCCGATGGACGCGCAATCACTGCCGCCAGTCGATCTGTACATCAATCGCGAACTCAGCCAGTTTGAGTTCAACAAGCGCGTAATGGCTCAGGCGCTGGATCCGGAAGTGCCGCTGCTCGAACGGCTCCGGTTTTTGTGCATTACGTCCACCAACCTCGATGAGTTTTTCGAAATACGCGTTGCGGCGCTGAAACAGCGCATCGAAGTCGGGGCCCCGGCCCTTGGGCCCGAGAAAATATCCGCGCAATCGGTCTTCGAATCAATTCGTCATGGAATGCTGGGTGTTGTGCAACAACAGTATCAGCTCCTCAACGACGTGCTATTTCCTGAACTTGCAGCCGCCGGCGTGCGCTTCCTGCACAGTGATGACTGGTCACAGGAACAAAACTACTGGCTGCAGGAGTATTTCCTGGAGCAAGTCGTGCCGGTTCTTACGCCGCTGACGTTCGATCCGTCACGCCCATTTCCGCGGGTTCTCAACAAGAGCCTGAACTTTATCGTCCGCCTGCACGGCAAAGATGCGTTTGGCCGCCGGCGTCACCGCGGCATGGTGCAGGCACCTCGATCGTTGCCTCGCGTCATTCGATTGCCTGATCATTTGAGCACGCCCGGTTGCCACGACTTTGTCTTCCTTTCCTCGATCATTCGAGAACATGTCCACGATTTGTTTCCCGGACTCAAGGTCGATGGTTGCTACCAATTCCGCGTAACGCGAAACAGCAATCTTTACGTCGACGAAGAAGAAGTCAGCGATCTGGTACACGCGCTTGAAGGCCAGCTTGAGGCGAGTCGCCACGGCGCCGCCGTTCGCCTCGAAGTTGGCCACCAGTGTCCCGAAGATCTACAGCTGTTTTTGCTCGACCATTTTCAACTTCAGGCACACGACATGTACCTCGTGGAGGGTCCGGTTAATCTGAACCGCCTCGCAACAGTCTGCGATGTCGAAGATCACCCCGAATTGTTGTATCCACCGTTTACGCAAGGACGGCCACCAGAATTGCTCGGCAACGAGAATATCTTCTCCCTGCTCTCCAAGAAAAACGTGCTGCTTCACCATCCCTACCATTCCTTCGCGCCGACGATCGAATTCATCAGCTCAGCATCGACGGATGAAAACGTCCTCGCAATCAAGATCACTTTGTATCGAACCGGACCGGACTCGCCGATCGTGGATCATCTCGTCGGTGCGGCAAAGTCCGGCAAGGAAGTGACGGTGATTATCGAACTGATGGCACGGTTTGATGAAGCCGCCAACATAGCGCTGGCCAATCGGCTGCAGGAGGCAGGCGCGCAGGTTGTCTACGGCCTGGTGGGCTACAAGGCACACGCAAAGATGACGCTGGTCGTTCGCCGCGAGAACGACAAGCTGGTTCGGTACGTCCATCTCGGTACCGGCAACTACCACCACGCCACAACCCGTGTTTATACCGATTACGGTTACATGAGCAGCAGCTGGCGCCTTGGTGAGGATGTGCACAAGATATTTATGCAGTTGACCAGCCTGACCGAAGCACGCGACCTTACCCGTATGCTCGCCTCGCCCTTCAGTCTTTACGACGCGCTGATCGATAAAATTGGGCGTGAGGCAGACATCGCCCGCAAGGGCGGCGAAGGCCGAATCATCGTCAAAGTCAATTCGCTGAATGAACAGGGAATTATCGATGCGCTTTACGCCGCATCCGATGCTGGCGTGCAGATCGACCTGATCGTCCGCGCCATTTGTTCATTGCGACCCGGAGTGCCGGGCCTGTCCGAGAATATTCGCGTACGCTCAATTGTCGGTCGATTTCTCGAGCATTCTCGCGTCTATTATTTCCGCAACGATGGCAATGACGAGTTTTATTGTTCGAGTGCAGACTGGATGGAACGAAACCTGTTGCGGCGCAACGAGTCCTGCTTTGAAATTCGCCAGAAGCGCATGAAAGAACAGATCATGCACGATCTCGAATTGTTCCTTGCCGACAATTGCCAGGCCTGGATTCTGCATGGGGATGGCAGCTATGAACGTCTAAGTCCCGGCTCCAAGACTCGGGTCTGCGCGCAGGAGTGTTTCCTCGAATCGCTGGCGACTACCAACTAGGACCTGGATCGAATGATCTTCGGCGGGAGACTCAGACCGTGAAAGACGACCCGCAACCACAAGTCGTTGCCGCGTTCGGGTTGCGGATGATGAATTGCGCTCCCTGCAGGTCTTCCTTGTAGTCGATCTCTGCACCCATCAGGTACTGAACGCTCATCGGGTCGACAATTAGCGTCACACCCTGATTAGTAACCTGGCTATCACCATCCTCGATATTTTCGTCGAAAGTAAACCCGTACTGAAAACCGGAACATCCGCCACCCGAAATGAACACCCTGAGCTTAAGCTCGGGATTGTCCTCTTCTTGAATCAACTCACTGACCTTGTTCGCCGCGGCGTCTGTAAAGACGATCGGCGGCGGTGGTGGGGCGTTGCCAGTTGTGGTTGTTTGCGATTCCATATTAAGACTCTGATTCCATATTAAGATTCTGCAGCAATGGCTGCCGATTGGTCAATGCGGTTGGTCTGCTCGAGCAATCGCACCTGGCCTTCGGGCTGATGTACCAGCTTGCCATTGATCTCGGCGCCAATCGCCATCTCAATCAGATTATAGTACACATTACCTATGACCCGGGCGGTCGGGCCGAGTTCTACGCGTTTACTGGCAAATACATCACCGCGAACGATTCCGTGCAATACGACATAAGGCACGGTTACGCCACCTTTGATATTGGCATCTTCGCTGATGCTCAAAGCCGAATCGCTTTCCGTGTCCGCGCTGACATTCCCGTTGATCGTGCCATCCACATGGCAACCACCTTCAAAGTTGAGATCGCCGTTAATTTTGGTGTTTCCGCCAACCAGCGTATCGACGACTGTATGCCTGCGTTGTTTTCGATTAAACATTTATTGCTCCCGCGCATTTGCCTCTCAAGCACGCGCCTGTATATCAACCCGAACTGGTGGTCCAGGAAAAAATTTCTTCAATGCTCGCTACCGAGCGAGTTCTGGATCGAACTTCAATCTTGATTCGTTCCGGTGTAAAGCCGTCGGGCAGGACAATCTCGCGATCAAAATCCTGAAAGTAGCGAAAGGAAAATGCCCAACTGCTATCCGATTTATCCGACAATAACTGCGAGAGTGCATACGTCGTCTCGTTGCCATCCTGCATGCCTTCAACGACCAAACCGACATTCCCCGACACCCTGCGGTCATGTTTCAACGCTTGCACCAGCACCAGGCGCACATTGTAGGCTCGCTCCGATTTGGCTCGTGTCAGTCTGAGGTTTTGCACGCGGAGACCGGCAGCGCCATCTGACGGAGAGACAATCCCGCGATAAAATGCGATCGCGTCAGTTTGTTCCTGAATCTTAGCCTGCAATGCAACCAGGCTGACCTCGACATCCTTGTACGCTTCCCGATCGATGTCCCGATGTGTTTCCAGCAATGCTACCGCTTGTTTCAGCGAGACGATCTCCGCATCGAGTGTCGTAATGCGATGGTCATAAACCTGCCGTTCCCGGCCGGCGTCGACGATATTGTAATTCGCCTGAATTCGGCCGAATTCGAAGACAAGGTACACACCAGCGGCAACCAGGGCGGTCAAGAATACGCGCGTCATCGCAACGCGGCTTCGGCTGTGCAACTGAAATGGTGAGAATCTGGCCACTGAATCCGTCTATATGCGCAAAGACCTTATGGTACTAGGAGGTCCGGCCACTGAGAAGTGCCGCAGGCCAGTAACCTCGGCTGCATACGTGACGAGGTTCACAGGTTTAGGCATCATATTGCGATGGCAGCTTACTATCTATGGCTCAAAGGCCTACATATTGTGTTTATGGTGACCTGGTTCGCAGGCCTGTTTTACCTGCCCCGGCTGTTCATTTACCACACCACAGCCACGGATCCCGCCAGCCGGGAGCGGTTTTCCGGCATGGAAATCCGCTTATTCGTCATCATGACGATCGGCGCGGCACTAACGGCCATATTCGGCTTCTGGATGCTGGCCATCAATCCGGCGTTACTCGAAATGGCTTGGTTTCATGCCAAGCTGGCGTTGCTCGCCGGTCTCGTCATCTACCATTATCGTTGCTACCGCTGGATCGCGACATTGCGCACCGATACGCCCGTGCAGAATACGAAATGGTTGCGCTGGTTCAACGAGATTCCAACGATATTCTTGCTTGCAATAATCCTGCTCGCGGTCGTCAAACCTTCGTAGCCGCAGCGGCATCTTTGTCAAACACAGACCGCCAGCGATTGGGCCACCAGCGAGGCTGTGGCGGCAGGCCTGGCGGATAGACGGTCGATCCGAGTTCGTGTAAAGCCTGCGCGTACACGCGCCGCTTGAAGTAAATGACTTCGTTGACCGGTCGCCAGAAATCCACCCAACGGACACGATCGAATTCAGGTACCTCACCGAGATCGAAACGAAACTTGTCGATCGAACAATCGAGACGCAGCATGAACCAGCGCTGCTTTTGACCAATACAAAGTGGCAAGCTTTTGTGCCGTATGAATTTGTCGGGCAGGCGGTACCGGATCCAGTCCTTCGTTACGCCGAGCAGGTCAACGTCGCCTTGCTCGAGACCGACTTCTTCGCGCAATTCGCGGTACATCGCTGCAGCCGGATCTTCTCCGACCAGCATGCCTCCTTGCGGAAATTGCCAGCCCTTGTTGCCCGTGCGGCCACCCAGCAGCAGCTTGCCGTCATCATCTGTAAGAATGATGCCCACGTTAGCGCGGAATCCGTCTTCGTCAATCCAATCGCTGCTCATGGCAACCGATAAAAATAAAGTAATTGCCAATTACTTTACACCAATCACCGGCATTGATTAGCCTAATGAGCACCCGGCACATTTGACGGGTGCTTTCAAAGGAAATTTTGTTGCTTATCGGGCGTCCCGCAATCTTGTTAACCGTGCTGGCTATCGTTTCCGGCACCGCATTGCTGATTGCCCTCGCCTCCGGCAGCGCCGACATCAGCCTGGCGGAAATGCTGGCTGGCTTGCGCGGCGACGCCAGCGACAAGGTTCAGGATGTCGTCATCAACCTGCGTCTGCCACGTGCGCTGACAGCGTTTGCGGTGGGCGGACTGCTCGCCGTCGCCGGCGTATTGATGCAGGTGCTGCTGCGCAATCCGCTCGCCGAGCCCTATATCTTGGGAACCTCGGGCGGTGCGGCGGTTGCGGCCCTGCTTGCGATGACATTGGGTATGGGTAGCCTGATCGTGGACTTCGCCGCGTTTGGCGGCGCG
>SMUZ01043439.1_pt1 | contig 11211 bp, 10 predicted proteins | sample 2456421 | NCBI WGS metagenome assembly SMUZ01 (sample SAMN11095932, study PRJNA526329) | marine sediment metagenome | biome: Marine sediment; feature: Surficial sediment; material: Deep marine sediment; isolation source: Hadal surficial sediment | place: Pacific Ocean | collected 2014-11 | depth... | reverse complement strand
CAGAGTTTATGTTGTTAAAATACAACATAAGCCTCGTCAGCAAGGTTCATTTATTATTGCGGGCTCTAGGCGATCCTTACGTCGTCGCCTACTTCGCCGGCAATTTGTTCGCAGGCTCTACCCGGGGCGACAGCGTTTGGTTGTTCTCGTTGGGCGGCTCAATCGAGGAAATTGTTCCAGTAGCTACGGCACCCTAATTCACGGCGCTTGCGAACTGTGCGGCGACATCGGAGCCGATTCAAGATATCAGCGCCTACCACCCACACGCTTCGCGCAGCGGCCCGATCGCATCTCCGAGCTTGCTGGTATCGAACACTGCGGTCACTGCGGTTTTCACATAGGGGGTGACTTCGAATTCGACGCTACCGGCCTCTATCACGTTCTCAATAAAACTTATCGCGCCGCGTGGATAGAAAGTAGCTTGACCGTCTGTGGACAAGTTCCACTGCCGCGTTCCCAGATCGTCGTCCCCGACACGAGTCCGCACATAAGCCCAACTTCCCAGATAGTCCTCCCAGCGGACATACAAATCCGTCTTCTTGCGCCGGCAGCGAATCACCATCGAGATGGCATCGCCTTCGCTCGAGGTACCCGAAACGGCCGTAGATGTGACCGTTACACTGGATGGGTCAGCTGCGGTGTCCGAGACTTCCGAAACCGCCCAGGTGCCGGGTTCGATCACTATTAGCGCGGTCACCTCGAAGCCCAGAGAGATCGCCTGCTCGTCGTAACACGCCAATCGATCCAAACTGTTCGTTATGGCTACGCACTGCGCCATACCTTGCTCAGATTGAGCGCAGATCGTGAAAGGAAATAGCGCCAGGACAACGATTCGCCAGGTCTGAGTAACCTGCATGGCTTATTTTCTCCGGCACGATCGCATCAACCGTAGTCTAGCAGAACCGAATTTCTTTACGGTCGGTGTTAGTAGACCAAGCGGGATGAGTCGGCGCTATTTCGTCGTGTAGGTCTCGCTGTAGTGATTGCGACCGTTGCTGATCGTGTAGCTGCTGCCGTCGGGCTGTACCTCTGCCTTGATCCAGAAACCCTGATCGTTCTCCTCGGTGAGGTTGGCTGTCATCCGCTCGCTGGTATTGTGATCGTCATCGGCGTCGAGCGCGCGATGAAGTTGCCAGATTCCTTCGATACCGGGGACCGTCGCCATCGTTCGGTATCCTTCCGGGCTACCGCCTTTGTGGGCACCGGTGCTGGAGACCGCCACGGTCGGACTGAGCGCCCATACCAGTTGTTGCGCGATACCGTTACCATGATGTGGAACTTGCAGCAGATCGACGACACCCAGAAGATTCTCGGGACAGGCAAGCGCGTGCTGTCCGCCGACCGTCAGGTCGCCCAGGTTCAGGAACTGAAAATCCCCGAGCGACACGATGTAACCAACGCTGCGGCTGTTCTCACCCGCGTCCTCACGCCCAGGATCGGCATTCTGACACAAGGCGTTCGGCCCCTGAGGGTCCAACGGCTTGGAAGGGACGGCCCGGTTCGATGCCACGATCGTAAAATCAACGCCCCTCAATGGCAGCACATCGCCCGGCCTGACCGACATGGTTTTTCCGGTCGCTGCCGCCGCAAGAAACGCTTCCCACGCCGGACGACCACGCTCGGTCTCCTGCTCGACGCTCTCGCCGTGACCGATGAATTCTCGAATCGGCACGAGCTGCGCGAGCGCGGGTACACCGCCGACGTGATCACCGTGAAAATGTGAAGCGATGAAGTAATCGAGTCGGTCGATTCCGGCATCCGTCATCGCCGCGACGACACGTTTGGCATGACTGTCGTCCGGCCGATTATAGCCGGCGTCCATAAGGACAGACTGCCCTTCCTGCGTTACGATTAGCGTCGCTGCTCCGCCTTCAACGTCAATCCAGTAAATATCCAGTGTCTCCCGCTGAGCCTGGGCAGTCAGCCCAAAGCAACACAGCGCAAGACCGGCGCACAGGTTCATTCCTCGCATCTGACCCTCCAGTATCCGGACATTATTGCAGGCTCTTGTGGCCAGTGCCGGTGACCGTGAGTATACCGCTATAGCTGTGTCGATAGCTCCGTCAGCAAGCTCGGATGAGATTCTAGCTTACGATCCAGACCATCCCGAATTGGTATAGCACGAGTGCCAGATAGATGAATAGAAAGATATAGAGCACAGTCGATGCCCTGACGATGCGGTAGATCTTCATGTGGGCAGTCAGCACAAGTCCGATAACACCAACGGTCGTGCAAGCAATTTTCCCAAGGGCAAATAGAGTCGGATGGACACCGCCCAAGAAAGCCATCAGCGGATTGATTTCTGTCATGCCGTTGTTGACGAGATACACCGATAACAACGCATCGACCACGCTGAGCGCCAGGATCATCGTGCAGACAACAAGCAAGTGGGTCGGATGGTAGTCGAGAAAAGTATGGTTTCTGTCTTCCTCGCGGCGAATTTTTCGTCGTCGCGGATAAAAAGCGCCGTAGATGAAACTCTTCAGGCTTGGTTTGCGCCGATCTCCCTGATAGACACGAGTTTCTTGGGACGGTTTCGCTACGCCGCGCCGAGTGGAGCCCTCGCCTGCCGTCTCCTCTTTAAACGTGGCCGCACTCGCGTCAACGGCTCCGGTTTCGAGTACGTTCACGTCTCCTAATTCGCTGCTCATGTTGGTCGGTCCTCTCGACGTGTCTTCGGCTACCTGCAACCTGCTCTATGCTCGGCGCGATTTCTGCGAGCGTCGTCGTCCTAATCTCGGCTTTGCCGCAGCACATTGATCGTCATTCGTTTTATACCTGTTTAGTCGTAGCACTTCTGTGACACAGATCATTGTGAGATCCGTGTAATCCGAGGAACGTAATCGTATTGCTACGTCGGTCGGAGGGTAAAAGATCTATATAAATCAGTGGTTACGGACCCGCAGACACGAATCTCAACAGGATGTCGGTCAATTCAAAGCCGCGTCTGCTGAACATAATCAGTGTGTTTTGTAACGTAATCGGCATTTCGCGTCGGCGGCGCGTGTTCAGCGTCAACGAATCGGCGAGAAACGAGTTTAATTTCTATGCGCACTGAGCTTTATTTAGGAGAGCTAACGTAACCGAGAAATCATGGCTAAGAATTCACAAAGAGGCTTCACTCTGCCCGAACTGATAGCGACCCTAGCGATCGCGTCGATGTTATTGTCGATCGCCGTCCCTGGGCTGGGCGATCTGAGCAAGAATACTCGTCAAGCGACTTCGGCGAACGCGCTGTTGTCCGACTTCAATTTCGCTCGGAATTTGGCCATTACGAGCAACTCGCGCGTGACCGTCTGCCCTAGCGCCGGTGGCCTGAACTGCGAATCGGTCGACTGGGGAACCGGTCGGATCATATTCGTCGATCTCGACAGTGACCGTACAGTCAGTGGCGCAGAAATCGTGCGCCGTGTGTCAGGTGATCTAGGCCAAAGCAGTATCGAAACAACCGAATTCAGCACCTCCATCTCTTATCGCCCGAATGGGCGCGCGATGGCGGAGACAGTGCGCGATAACACCGGAGAATTCACTCTTTGCGACGATCGTGGTTCGTCGCACGCACGCGTCCTAATCGTCAACCTAAGTGGCAGGATTCGAGTCTCACGAGAGGACTCGGATGGCATGACGCCGACGTGTCCGTAATGAATTTGCTCAGTAATGCGTCACAGGAACCGTTAGCGTGACGCGTCGAAAACTCCAACACGGATTCTCCCTGATTGAAGTACTGGTGACGACGATCATCTTAAGCCTTGGCGTACTCGGCATCATGAGCCTCAATGCCTTATCGAAGCGCTCGAGTTACGAGTCAGTGCAACGCTCTTCGGCATCTCAATTATCTTACGGGCTGCTGGAACATATGCGAGCAAACTCGGGGAGTTTAGCGATCTACCTAGCGGCGAGTGATCTCGGCAGTGGATCCCAAGGTACTGAACCCGCACCGGCGTGTGACGATCCCGCTCTACCGTGTACGACAGCGCAAATTGCCACCCACAACCTTTGGGACTGGGAACAGACACTGGACGGCAATCTGGAGCTGTCCGGTGCAGTCGGCGTCGGCGGACTGGTAACGCCTACGGCCTGCATTACTGGTCCTGCGGGCGGCGTGCCCGGAGTCTACACCGTATCAATCGCATGGCTTGGCGGCGTGCAGATAACAAGCCTCGGAGCAAATAATTGCGGCACCGGCTCATATGGTCCCGGTAACATTTACCGCCGGATGGTCGTCCTACAAAGTTACATAGACCCTTCCATCTAGCATCCGAATCTATGAACACACATACTCAAAACGGTTTTTCGCTCGTCGAACTGATGATCGCCATGACATTGGGGCTGGTGCTGGCCACCGGACTCATCACGATTTTCGTCAATAACCGTCACAGCTTTAATCGTGACGACGTTCTTCTCAGCATGCAGGATGACGCGCGCCAGGCCATTCGTGAACTCACGAACGATCTGACGATGGCGGGTTTCTGGGCGGACCTTCTTCTGCCGGCGTCGGTTGTCCCGGACGGTAGCCTGGCCGTGGGCACAGATTGCGGACCCGCGGCAGCGGTCGATTGGATTTACCAAACGGTAACCCCGGGCACTACTCAGTCTCAATCATTGTCGACGGTCGACAACGCAACTGTCGCTAGCGCCAATGCGAGTTTCTCATGCATCGGCGCAGAGATCGTGCCAGGAACAGACATCATCGCTATTAAACGGGTCGCAGGCGCTCGCGCGCCGATGGTACTCACTGACGATACCGTGTACCTACGCACCAACGGCACGGTTGGTCTGTTATTCCAAGAACCGGCGGGCGTTCCCCCTACGGTACCGGTACCGGCACCCTTTACTACCTGGGAGTATCGACCTTCGATCTATTACATACGTAATTTCGCGATAACCGCGGGCGATGAAATCCCGACGCTCTGCCGCAAGGTTCTCGAATTCGACTCGCCCCCAACTATGATCACAGAGTGTCTTGCCCAAGGCATCGAGAACCTGCAATTAGAGTACGGCTTAGACACTAACGACGATGGCACTCCAAATGTCTATCTGCCAAACCCGACTCCGGCCCAGATGCAGACCGTTGTGTCAGCCAAGATCTATGTGTTGGCGAGAAGCATCGAGGCCGACATCAAGTACACGAACGAGAAGTCCTACAGCATCTCCAACGCGCCTCTTTTTGAGCCCAACGACAATTTCTATCGTCGCGTATTTTCGATCGTCGTCAGTATGCGCAATCTCAAATCTCTTCGCATCCTAGGTGGCTAGACAACATGGCTAGTGTGATTTATTCCAGATCGACTCAATCCGGCGCGATTCTCGTGATCGTGATGGTGTTTTTGGGCGTGATTACGTTGCTCAGCATGACCTCGATGCGCGGCAGTACAACCGGAATCTACCTGGCCCAGAACGAGGAAGCGCGGTACGCTGGCATTCAGCAAGCGCAGGCACTTACCGAGGCAATCATCGCCAATCCTACAGCCACGCCGGTCATTGGCGGCGCTGGATTTAGCATCTGCACTGCCACCGAGCCGGACTGTGATCGCTACGGCATCCCTTTGCCGGCCTATCTGACGAACGAAGTCGCGTTAGGTCATCTTAGCGCTCGCATCGAACGACTGACACCACCGAACAAGCCGCCGCCACGAGTCATCGAATCGAGTATCGATAAGTTCTCCACGGCGTCATTCCAAATCTCGGCAACCTATGACCGCAGCCTGGAAGGCCTCGGTCGTGTTGAGCTCGCCGAGGGCATCATCGTCCTCGTCCCCAATTTCTAAGTATTTGAAAGGGCAGTAACCATTGAAATGGATCCACTACGTGAATTGCCCATGACACCGAGAGTGATCGCTATGAGTAAACAAATCCTCCATCTGACGTTCGGCAGCGTGTTGTTGTTACTGACAGCAGTTTGTCTCGCTGACGATACCGATATCTATTTGAACGCCGGCGCAGGCCTGCCGGTGGGCAGTGAGCCCATGGTGATCTTCAGCCTGGACTACCGTCCGAACCTCGGCTCCACAGCCTGTAGCGGCAACGAGTGCGACACGCTGATCGCCGAGGGTTATCTGCCTGCCGCAGCGTCTTATACCTTCTTCGACGTACTCCGGGCGGCCCTGAAAAAAGTCGTGGACCCCCTCGAGGGAGTTCGGATCGGATTGATGCTTAATCACGACTATACGAACAACTGCGCAGGCCCGGGCCAGACGGACTGCAGCAACGGCGGCTATATCGCGATGGGCTTCGAGCCTTTCCTCGCCGGCGATACGAATGGCGCCAAGGCGAAGTTTAATTCGGTTTTGGCCAACATGCCGGTGCCCCAGGGTAATCAGAGCCATACCTATCAGGGTAAGGAACTGTACTTCGAGCTATTTCGCTATCTGTCAGGACAGGGCATCTATAACGGCCACAACGGCTGGACCGACTACGATACCGATGACGCCGACAATCTGGATGTCGACGGCAGCGCATACGCCTGGGACACGGGCATCGAGAGCGGCGCCAATTACGTCACCCCACTGAACGCGGCGACACAATGCGTCAATCTCTACGCAGTCAACATGATGTTCCTCGTCTCCAACCAGGACAACAACTCAGACGACGCGATCGAGGAGCCGATTGCCGATGGCGGGTTCGGCTCGTCTCAATCTAGCTTCGCGGACATCATTCGTTATCTCAACGATGCGGATCTGGCCAACGGTAATTACGGCACGGCGGCGACAATCGACGGTACTCAGAATCTGACCTCGTACTTTCTCGTCGACGAAACCAAGATAAACAGAACGACCAACGGCTACGCGCAAGCTGGCGGCACCGGTCAGGCCTTGGAATTGAGTCAGAACCCTGACGACCTGGTACGCACGCTGCAGGAGATTTTCAATCAAATCCTAAGTGTCAGCACGACCTTCGTTGCTGCATCCGTGCCGGTCAATGTCTTTAACCGTGCCGAGATCATCGACAACATCTTCCTGGCACTATTTCAGGTGGACGGAGACAACAAGCCTAGCTGGATCGGGAATATCAAGAAGCTGAGGCTGAAAATCACTGCCGAAGATGGTTTTCTGGTTGACGCGCTCGATGTGGCCGCGATAGCCGCCGACGGCCGGATTCGTTTTGATGCACTGACCTATTGGACCGACCCGAACAACTTACCTGCCCCTGATCTGGACGAAGGCGAGGTTGCGGGACGCGATGGCCGGTTCGTCGACCGCGGCGGCGCGGCCCAGCAATTACCAGGCTTCGTAGCCGGCGATCCAGGACTCGCGAACGGCTTCGGCGCACGGCAGCTCTTCTACGATGACAGCACCGGCGACCTTGCCGCACTCAATGTAGATGCAGCAACTGCTTCCGACCTGCAGAGTGACCTGGGTGCCGCCGATTCTGCCGAAGCGTCTGACCTTATCGCCTTCGCACGCGGGCTGGACATCGATGATCTCGACGGTGACGGGGATAGAGACGAAGCGCGGTCGTGGATATTCGGCGACCCGTTACACTCCCGTCCACTGCCGCTCAACTATGGAGCCCGGGATGGTTACACTATCGGGAATCCTGCTATTTATCTCGCCGTCGCTTCGAACGACGGCTTCCTGCATTTCATTCGCAATACCGAAGTAGGCGGCGCCGAGAGCGGCGAAGAAATATGGGCGTTCATGCCTCGCGCAACGATGGGCAGCTTAAAAACTTTGCGCGCCAACGCGAAGGGTGTGCCGCATCCGTACGCCTTGGACGGCTCACCGGTCGCCTATATCGAGGACAGTAACTACAACGGGACGATTGAGCCCGGTGAGAAGGCTTATATCTTCATCGGGCTGCGCCGGGCTGGTAAAGCGTACTACGCACTGGATGTTACCGATCCGGAGAATCCGCAGCTGATGTGGACGATCGACAAGAGCGGCGCATTCGGCGAGCTTGCGAATACGTTTTCCAATCCCCGCGTGGGGCTCGTGAATGTCGGCGGGACCGCACGGCCGGTGGTCATTTTCGCCGGCGGCTACGATTTCAACAAGGATACCCGAGGGGGCATAGGCACCGATGACACGGAGGGTAATGCAATTTATATCGTCGATGCCGAGACGGGCGCATTGATTTGGAAAGCTCGTGGCGGCAACAATTTTCCAACGTCAACGATATTCGAGCATCCAGAACTTGTCGATAGCATTCCGTCCACGGTAACCGTAGCGGATACCGATGGCGATCTACTGCTGGACCGCATCCTGGTCGGAGATACCGGTGGCAACATCTGGCGTGCGGACATTGGTGGGCCGGATAGTATTAACTGGACGCTGACGTTGCTAGCTTCACTCGGGCGTCATGCGCCAGGCTCGGCTGGAAAATCGGACGACCGGCGTTTCTTTCACAGGCCGGACATCGTTCCCACCCAGGACGAATCCGGTGTCTACGATGCCGTAATCATTGGCTCGGGAGACCGGCCTGATCCGCTCGATCAAGGCGGCGTCGCCAGCAACTTCTTTTACATGATTAAAGACCGCAATGTCGTACCTGGCTCGGGTACCGACACTGGAATCGATCATGACAGCCTCGGAGATGTGACCGATAACTGCATTCAGGAGTCCGGCGGATGCATGGTGGACCTGAACACCGGTTGGCGGCTCGAATTAGAGGATATCGGCGAAAAATCGTTGGCTACGCCGGTCACAATCGACGGCAAGGTGTTTCTGACGACGTATCTGCCGTCCGGCGGCAGTAGTGCATCCGCCTGCGCGCCGTCTGAGGGACGCGGACGGCTGTACGCCGTATCACTGCACAACGCGAGTTCGGTGTTCAACTACGACACATCGACGGATGGCCCCGGCGGTTTGGACATAGGCACCACGAAGAGCGATCGCACCACGGAGTTGAACTCTCCGGGCATCCCGGCAGAGGTAGTGTCTATACCGCCGAATAAGATATTACGCCCGGACCTGCAGGTCGACACGCTGGACATCAACACGCGCTGGCGAACGTTCTGGTATCTAGAGGAAGACTCAGATCTCTAGGAGCTCGCAATGATACAGGGAAACGATAAATTGAACGTAATAAATACACGCAGGCCCGAACTGTCTTGGCCTTGGCGCCACCGCGGTTTTTCGCTTCTGGAGTTAATGATCGTCGTTGCTATTATCGCGATCCTCGCGAGTATCGCCTACCCTTCGTATCAGGGCTATATAACAAGAACCAACCGCTCCGCAGCAAAGAGCACTCTTTTAGAAGCGGCAAATCGGCAGGAGCAGTTTTTCGCCGATAACAAACGCTACGCTGCAGACCTTTCCAACCTTGGCTATGCAGGCAGCACGTTCATGATCAACGCCCAGGGAGAGCCGGTTGCAGACGCGTCTCCGGACCGATGCTACGGGCTCAGCCTGACCAATGTGACGGCTATGACCTTTACCATAAATGCCATGCCTCAACTTGAACAGGCCAGTCATGACGCACAATGCGCCGCTTTGACTCTGACGCATACAGGCGTCAGAGGTCAGACTGGCGCCAGCACAAACTGCTGGTGAGCACAGAGACTGACGTCTCTGGCGTCGCGAACACCTGACCGCAGCGGTTTCTATTGATAATGGCGCGGCTGACAGGATTCGAACCTGTGACCCCTGGTTTCGTAGACCAGTGCTCTATCCAGCTGAGCTACAGCCGCTCAAACTCAGTGGTCCAACAAGGCTAACTTGATGGACCACTCCATCTGACTGTTCGACCATTAACGCCACGAGTACCTGGCGTCGCGAGCGCCCAACGCTCATGTTTTCAGCGCAGTCGCATATTGTACTGTTCAGGACAGACCTAAGCCTAGTGGTTCCAACAAGGTTAGTTTGATGGGCCACTAGAGAGCCGGGCTAAAAGATCGATAGCGCAGCGTGATCGTCCACGTATGCTTGCAGACGCGCTTTGTAGCACTCGGCAACGCGGCGCGTCTGCCGCCCGCCCCCTTCCGGAAAATCTAGCTGCTTACCGTCCAGAAGTCGTAACCCGATCACCGGCATCACTTCGCGCGTCGCGCTCGTAATAAAGCACTCGGTTGCTTCAACGAGTTCATCCACCGCAATATCTCTTTCCTTAGTTGGCACGCCTTGCTCCCGACAAGCTTCAAGCACAGCGACTTTCGTCAAACCTCGCAGGTTTCCAGCCGTCTCCGCGGGCGTGACGATTTTGTCATCGATGACGAAGAATACATTGCTATTGGATGACTCTGTAACCAAACCGGCGTCGTTCAACATGACACAGTCGTCTGCGCCCAGCGCACGGGCTTGGATGATTCCCAGAATATTGTTCAGATAATTCCCGCCCTTGATATTCGGATCCAGGGCGCTAGACGAATTTCTCAGAACCTCAGGAATTGCCAGCCGCACCCCCTGGCTGTAGAACTCCGCTCGCCAGTCACGAAGTTCGTCGACAATAATCACATAACGAGCTACAAGTTCCGGGTTCGGATACAGGTCCACCGGTCCCTCACCACGGGTCATGATGTAGCGCACATAGACATCCCGACCACGCTCGGCTGCGTTTGTCATCAACACGGTCTGACGAATCTCTTGTGTCATCTGTTTCTTTGTCAGCCCTAGCTGCATATGAATCAAGCTGGCGGAATTCTCAAAGCGCGCCCAGTGTTCATCGTAAAAGAGCGGCACTCCACCATAGGTCCGGAAGACCTCGTAGATCGAATCGCCATAGAGAAAACCGCGATCCATGACCGGAATTTGGGCGTCGGCGGTGCGAGAGATCACTCCGTCGACATTCGCCATGCTTTCAAATCCTTTCACGAGATCGCTCCGACTCTCACGACCCAAAGATTACGCGAAGGGCTGACTGGTGGTCCAACAAGGTTAGTTTGATGAGCTCAGCGAGTCGTGAAGCGGTTGACCGCTAGGCGCGCCTCGCCGGTAATGGCGCATCCTTGCCAAGAGGTGCAACACCGCGGACGACCGCTTCACGGCTCGCCCGAAGGGAGCTACCCAGATGATCCAATACTGCGTTGCAGTCCTTGGAAAGGACATACCATTCCCTGCAGACAGCGCCTTGTCTTGGATCATCTGGGTAGCTCCCTTCGGGCGAGCCGTGAAGCGGTCGTCCGCGGTGGTGCACCTCTTGGCAAGGACGCGCCATTACCGGCGAGGCGCGCCTAGCGGTCAACCGCTTCACGACTCGCTGAGCTCATCAATATAACCTTGTTGGACCACCAGTCAGCCCTTCGCGTAATCTTTGGGTCGTGAGAGTCGGAGCGAT